>Ga0207647_10001578_pt1 | contig 17487 bp, 19 predicted proteins | sample KBSCornC2_FD_184295 | JGI IMG/M metagenome (GOLD analysis project Ga0207647, IMG submission 184295) | Corn rhizosphere microbial communities from Kellogg Biological Station, Michigan, USA - C2 (SPAdes) (version 2) | ecosystem: Host-associated > Plants > Roots > Rhizosphere ...
GGGGCGCGCGACGAAGTCACGAGCCCCGAATCCATCGGGCCGCAGACACCGCTGCACGATGGATTCCGGGTTCGCGCCCAAGAGGGGCGCGCCCCGGAATGACGAGTGGGGTCCTACCCGCTCACACCCCGGTTCTTCAGCACGAAGCAGGCGCCGCCGGCCTTGCGGATGCGGTTGCAGAGATCATCCGCCTCGCTGCGCGTATCCGCGCCGATGCGCACCTGGTAGAACGCGCGCGTGCCGCGGCTGCGCATCACCGAACTCAGCAGGCTCGGATCGCGCTCGCCGATCACGGCGCTCAGCCTGGTGACGGCGCGGGAATACATCGCCAATGCCCTGTTGCGGTCGAAGCCGGCGGCGAGCTGCACGCCCCAGATCTTCGCGGCGGCCAGCTCTACATGCTGCTCGAGCTCGGCGACGAACGGATTCGGCGCGCGCTTCAACAGGGCCATGAGATCGCGGCAGCTCGTCGGCGGCGCGCTCGGCGGGCCCTTGCCGGTGCTGCCGGCCTTCGCCCAAGCCTCCACCGTCGCACCGGTGATGGCATAGACGTAATTGCGGGTCTGCTCCGGCATCGGGCCGGTGCCGGCGAGCCATTCCTGTACGCGGCGCGGTCCGGCATTGTAGGCGGCTGCCGCAAGTCCGAGATTGCCGAACTGGTTGCGCAACTCGTTGAGGAATTCGGCGGACTTCGGCAAGGCCTGAACCGGGTTGAAGGGATCGAGCAGCCCGCGCTCGCTCGCGGTGCCCGGCATGAACTGCGCGATCCCCTGCGCATGCTCGCCGCTGCGCGTCATAGGCCCCACCGCGTCGGCCTGGAAACGGCTCTCCTGCCAGATCACGCGGGCAAAGAATTCCAGCGGCAGATTGGCATCCCGCGCGGCCGCCTCGACGATCAGGCAGATCGATTCCCGCGTGTCGCTCTCGCGCGCATCCGCTGGCTTCTGCGGCGGCATCGCCAGTTCCTCGACGCTCGGCACCGCGACGTTGGTCCGCGCGGGCGAGCTGTCCCATGCCGCGACCTCTGTCGCAGAGGCCAGCAGTGCGGCAACGACGAGCGATGCAATTCGCGCCAACACTGCCCACGCATCGCTGTGGCGCACGCCGGCGCGGCATGCGACAAGATGATCCGCCATGTTGTGGCATCGTGCCATGGTTTGACGAGTTGCCAATATATGCTGCCTGCCCTGCTTCTCCCAATGCGCTCCCCCTCCAGGCGGATCCGCGCGATCCTTGCCCTCGCCGCCCTGGTCCTGTCCGCCGCGCCGGCCGTGGCGCAGGTCAGCTGGCGGATGACCACGGAATATCCGCAAAACAACATTTCCGGGATCGGCCTCACCACTTTCGCCGATCGGGTGGCGGCACGCACAAACGGTTTCGTGACCGTGGCCAATGCCTTCGACAACGAGCTCAAGATCAACTCGGGCGAGATGCCGCGCGCTGCGCTCGACGGCCGGATCGCGGGCGGCGATGCCTTTGCGGGCGCGCTGTCCGGCCTCGACCCGGTGCTCGGGCTTTCGACCCTGCCCTTCCTGGTGCAATCGGCCGACGTCGCCCGCGCCACCAATGCGCGGGCACGCCCGCTCTACGAAAAGGCGTTCGCCGCCCGCGGTCTCAAGCTGCTCTATCTGACGATCTGGCCGGCGACGGGCCTCTGGTCGGATCATGCGCTCGCAGGCGCCGACGATCTGCCCAAGCTGAACCTGCGGGCCTATGATGCCAATTCCAGCGCGGTGATGCGCACGGCCGGGGCCAATGCGCAGTTCCTGCCGATGGACAAAGCGCTCGCCGGATTGAAGGAGCACCAGTTGAATGCGTTCCTCACCTCCGGCGACGGCGGCGCGGGACGCAAGCTCTGGGACTTCCTGCCGCATTTCACGGCGATCAACTATGCGATGCCGGTCTCGATCGCCTTCGTCCGCAGCGAGGCGTTCGCCGCGCTGTCCGAGCCGATGCAGCGCGAGGTGATGGCCGCGGCGGCCGAGACCGAGCAGAGCCAGTTCGCGCTGCTGGCCCATCGCACGGCCGAGAACTATGCGCGCATGCGCGACAACGGCGTCAACATCGCCGAGCCCGCACCGCCGTCCCTCGTCACCGCGCTCCGCAACGCCGCGACGGACGCGATCGCCGCCTGGGAGACCCAGGCCGGCGCGGATGCGGCGGCGATCGTCGAATGGGCGAGACAGCAGTAAGGGAACGGTGGCGGCCATCGGCATACCGCGGCTCACCCGCGATGGGCGACCGCTGGCCTCGCCTGTCGCTGCGTCAGTTTTTGACGGGCACCAGGCTTTCGCCGCTGATGGCGCGGTCAAGGGCGTCGATCAGCGCCTGAATCTCCACGAACTTGTTGCGCGCCCGCTCGGCCGTGTCGCGCACGAAGGGAGCGGCCAGCACTTTTGCATGCGCGTCTCTGTCCTCGATCATGCGATCGCGGGCCTTCTTCAGGGTTTCAAGTCGCTCGCTCATGTAGGCTCCTCCATAAAATATCTTCGCGATCGCAACCAGGGACTTTAGTCGAAGCCCGCCGGAAGCTCGCCTTTCCGGAAAAACACCGTCGGCTCGTCGTCATAGTCACCCATTTCGGCATCGCCGCTGGACGAGAACGCAACGACGCCGAGCTTGCTCAAGGCCAGTCTCTCCGCCGTTCGCAGCGCGCCGCTTTCCGATTTGCAGACGATCGGAGAGTCGGCCTTGAGATTCCCGCCCTTGCCGGCATTGAACGCCTGCACGACGTAGGTTGTTTGGCGGACCATGACGCCTCCTCTGACCCTGTTGGCAAACGGAATTGACGTCAACGACTGCGAACGCCGTGCTCAGCGTCGCATCGCCTCCATGAGCGCGGAAATCCTGATCGTTGCAAAACTGGAGAAGGTGTCCGACACGGCATATGGCAGGATGATCTGGTCATTGTGCCTCATCGCACCGCAGGTATAGACGACGTTGGGGACATACCCTTCGCGCTCCGATGGTTCAGGCCGCAACAGCGGCTCGCTCGAACGCGCCAGCACCCTGGATGGGTCGCGCTTGTCGAGCAGCGCCGCACCGATCGAATATTTGCGGACGGGGCCGACACCATGCGTCAGCAGCAGCCAGCCTTCGTCGAGTTCGATCGGCGACCCGCAATTGCCGATCTGGACGAACTCCCAGGGAAACTGCGGTTTCAGAAGGGCCTGGCCGCCTTCCCATGTGGAGAGATCGTCCGAATAGACCAGATACAGGTTCTCGTTGTCCTGCCGCGCGATCATGGCATAGCTGCCGCCGATCTTGCGCGGGAACAGCGCCATGCCTTTGTTGTGTGCCGCAGCCCCCCGCAAAGGCGTCAGTCGAAACGACATGAAATCGCTGGTCTCGATCAATTCGGACCGGATCGCCCGCCCGCTGTAGGCCGTGTAGGTCGCGTAATAGGTCTTGCGATCGCCGTCGCTGAATTGGACAAAGCGCGCATCCTCGATGCCGTTCGATTGGGATTCGGTCACGGGAAAGATGACACGCTCGCTGAGATCTTCCTCGGGCCTGAACGTCAGCTCGACCCGGTCGCCGTCCGGGCCGGATGCGCGATGGCTGATCCGCGGGAGCGAGGCAAGGCGCGCCGTCGGATCGACGGTCAGGCTCCCGTCAGCCGCGATCGTTCCGGTTCGAAACGTCAGTGACGACACGTGCCCTTCTCCAATGGCCCGGAGACTGATGATGAAGCGTTTGCCTCCTTCGGGCGCACCGGATTGATCAGGGTGCGGCACGATGCTCGGATTGAACAAGGCTGAGGCCTCGAACGAATACTCACTGAGAAAATAGGCGCCGATCAGCTGTCGCTGGGTTTTCGAGAAGGCGCCATGCGTTGCGAAAGCATCCTCCATATCGTCGGCACGGGCCTCGAACCTCTCCAGGAGGTTGCGATGTCGGCCCTCGAAATTGTCAAGGACGTCCGCGAGCTGGGCCGCAACGGCTTCCGAATTGAGTGCGAGAACCCGCTCGACGATATGATTTGCGCGCATCTTGTCGGTCGGATTGAGATCGCGCGGTTCGGTCGCCGGCTTGAACGGCCGCACGATAACGCGCGCTGGATCGGGGCGCAGGTGAAGCCCCTGCCGGTTCAGGAAAGAAGGTTGAGACACGGTATCCTCGGCTCGCTAGGTGAGAAGGTGAAGTTCAGGCGCCCACGGCGCGCAATGCTATGGGCCTCGTCAGGCTCGTGGTGATGCGTGCAAGCTGGCGCATCTCGGCAAGGCCGAGGAGATAGCAAACCACGGACTCGCCCCCGCGGTTTTCGTTGGCGCGATCGGGGTGCAAGCCGTCGCGGCAACTGCCCGTGAGCGGATCGACCAGCGCCACCGAGAGATCATTGCTGCCGAGAAACCAGGCGAAGGCCCGCGTTGCCATGGCTTTCCATTCGGCATCGCCATCCGCACGCCACGCCGTGAGGCAGGCCGCAATCGTCGCCGTTGCTTCCACCGGCTGCTGATCGAAGGCACGGGGACGTTGCCGCTGCTCGCCGAAGCCGGCGGTGCCGACCGGCCGGAATTGACCTGCCGCGGTCGTTTGTTGCGTCATGAGCCAGCGCAGCGACCTCAATCCGGCATCGAGATATTGAGGCGTTTGCGTCGCCATGCCCGTGAGCATCAGGGCCTGCGGCAATCGCGCATTGTCATAGGCCAGCCCTTCCTCGAACCACACCCAGTCCGGCGTCTCCACCGACGCCAGACAGGACATCAACCTGTCGGCGAGGGAATGCCGGACCTCCCTGGCACGAAGATCGTCCGGCGCCACGGCGCAGTATGCGTCCAGACCCAGCAGCATGAAGGCCCACGCGCGGGGCGAGCGAAAGCTCTCCGCGATCGACAATGCCTGCGCGAACAAGGCTGCAGCCCACTGGCGCCGCGCCGGGCTCGCGTCCGTGCGCGCCGCCTCACCCAGGGCCCATAGCGTTCGCCCGTGACTGTCTTCGGAGCCCCTGTCTTCAAGCCAGGTGCGATTGAAGCCCATGAAGTTGCGAAATTGCCCGGTGTCGGGGTTCCACGCGTGCTGCACGAAGGCAGCAAAGCGGGCCGTCAAGACCTCCGACAGAGGCTGCTCGCCCGGATTGTTGAGGGCGCAGGCCAGCAGCAACGCTCGGGCATTGTCGTCGACGCAATAGCCGTGCGCGCGATCGGGCACCGAATGCACCGCATGCTGGAACAGGCCGACATCGTCGCACATCGACAGGAAGTGGCCGATCTGCATATCCGGCGGCGCGGGGCCGCGCAGTCCCGGCGAGCCCATGTCGGAGCGCGCAAACACCTTGGGCCGGTGACCGTGCCGTGCCGTCTCGAAGACCGACATGTAACGCTCGGCCGTGCATTCCCACGTCATCATTCGGCTCGCGGCATAGGCGCGCCGGGACATCGCCTGCCGTCGCACGTCGTCGGTGAGCAATTTTGCGATCTCGCCGCCGATAGCGGCGGCATTGCCGAACGGCACCAGAACTCCGCATCCCTCGGTGAGCAGCTCGCGGGCGTGCCAGTAAGGCGTCGAAACCACCGGCTTCCCCAGTCCAAAGCTGTAGGCCAGGGTCCCCGACGTCATCTGGGCCTCGTTGAGATAGGGCGTGACATAGACGTCGCACATCGAGATGAATTCGAGCAACGTGGCCAGATCGACGAACCGATCGAGGAACACCACGTGATCGTGGATGCCAAGTTCACGCACCCGCGCCATCAGGCCCTCGCGATAGGCCTCGCCCTGGTTTCGAACAAGATTCGGGTGCGTTGCGCCGAGCACGACGTACACTGCGTCCGCGCAGCGCTTCAGGATCGACGGCATGGCGTCGATCATGACCTCGATGCCCTTGTTGGGTGATAGCAGGCCGAAGGTCAGAATGACCGACTTTCCCGCAAATCCAAGCCTGGCCTTCGCTGCATCGGACCCGACGAAGGCGACATCGGGAATGCCGTGCGCAATCACCTCGATCTTGTCGTCCGGCACCAGGTAGACGTCACGCAACAGCTCCCGGCCCTTGTTGGCCATCACCACGACCTTCGACGACGCGTCGACGATACGCTCCACGACGGCGCGTTGCTTCACCGTCGGACTGGCCAGCACCGTATGGAACGTCGTCACGACCGGCATGGTGAGGCGCGACAACAGCACCAGGATATGGGCCCCGGCCTCACCGCCGAAAATCCCGAATTCGTGCTGGAGGCACACGATATCGAACTGGCCGGCATTGAGGAAATCCGCCGCGCGCATGTAGTCGTCGATATGGCCGTCCTTGATCTGGAAGGCGACCGCCGGAGGATAGTCATAGGCCTGACCGGGATCGGTCATCGCCACGATGCTGGTCTCCAGATCCGCGCGCGACATCGATATCGCCTTCTGCAGGTCGGTCGTGAAGGTTGCAATTCCGCATCGGCGCGGCAGCGAGTTGCCGATGACGGCGATGCGGTGGAGCGGCGTCATGTCGGTACCTCGATGATTTCGTTTGATGTCGGCGCCTGCACGGCGGCGGACTTTGTCGTCCGTCCCGTGCAATCCTGCAGCAGGGATGCAATTGGATCCGGTCCCGGATAGGCGAGCAGGATGCTCATCCCGCTCGCGCCAACGTCGATGCCGGCATGATCGGCTTCGATGAAGATCGCCTCTCCGACGGTCGCATTCGCCCGTCCGACGCGCCCCTTCCCGTCGATCACGAGGAGCCAGGCTTCCCGATCAGTATCGAGCTCCCAATGCGAATTGGCCTGGAGATCGATCCGCTCAAGCACGAAAGGCGGACTCGCGACGAGAACCGTACGACCATCAGTGAGGCGCCGCGCAGGCAATTGCGTTGGCGGCGGCCCGGCATCGGAGGCGGCTACGGCGCTGTCCTCATGCAGCTCGCGCTGCCGGCCAAAATCGAACAGGCGGAATGTCGTATCGCTGCGCTGCTGGATCTCGGCAAGCACGATATTGGCGCCGATGGCGTGGATCGTGCCGCCGGGAACGAGGATGACGTCGCCTTGCGCGACAGGACGCCATTGCACATGGCCCGCAATCGAGCCGTCCCTGATCGCCGCGCGCAACGCCTGCGGCGTGAGAATCCGCTTCAGTCCCAGGGCAACCCGCGCGCCCGGTGGCGCCGACAGGATGTACCACGCCTCGGTCTTCCCGTTCGGCAAGCCGATGGCATGCGCGAATTCGTCATTCGGGTGAACCTGGATCGACAAGGGCTGGCTGGTGAACAGCAGCTTCAGTAGGAGCGCCGGGCTGGCCGCACGCTCGTCCATACGCCCAAACCACAATTCGCCGACCGGATCAGCCGAAGCGTCGATGCTGCTCCAGGGACGTAGATCGACGCGGCCCCAGGGTTTGCGGGCGATCTCTACGGAGGCATGCTCGATGGTCATCTCCCGTCCGGCTCAAGCCAGCCGATGGAATGCCGGCGACAACGGCTCGCGAACGAGCCCACTGAGATTCAGGGTCTCGTCGCATTCCCCGATGTCCGAGAGTAGAACCTCGCCGACGCGATGCGCGACCATGCTGGGTCGCCCGTCATGGAAGCCAAATTGTGTATGTGACATGGCAGATCCTCCTGGTAATGGCGCTGGTTCACGCCGTCGGCCCGCTGCCACGCCCGCGCTGTCTGGTGACAAGCCTTAACACCCGCGACAGATATTCTTCAGCTTCGCCGCGGTTCGGGCCTCTTCCGCAACGAATGGATCCTTGTATGGGGCCCGAGATAGATCGTTTTCCACGGCAATGGGCTTCTTCACCTTCGGAGGAAACGCGGCGTCGTAACAGGCGAGCCGTCCGCTCGTGCTTTCGATCGCGTGGCAGTCGGATTCACCGGCGATCGCGCCTTGCGCGAATGTGCCGAGCGTCAATACGACAAGGAGCGTTTTCATCCAGATACCTTTCCGGGCGGCGTTCACACGAGGCATTCTCTTGCGATGAACCTGGGCGCGCCATTTGACGAACGCAGGCGTCACCTCATGCCTCGAACTGGTCGAACTCATCGGAGAGCAGAATCCGGCCTTGCGGCGTGCATATCCGCACGTCGAGATAGCCTTCCTGCAACAGCTCCCTCGCCTTCTTCAAAGCGGCAGCCGTCGTGGTGCGACCCAGGCTCACATAGCCGCTTCGATCGCGCGCGCTCACCAGATATTGGAGCGGCGTCCTATCCATGCAGAAAAGCCGCAGCGGCCACCAGGAGCAACAGAAACAGCGGGACGATCACCGGCGGCACGATCCAGTCGGCCGGACGAAATCGAGACATGCACGCTCCTCCTCGTTCGGCGGGAGCGCTAGTGACCCTCAGTCACCGATGGATGCCATGGGAAGGGCGGTGATCCCGTGACCCTACGCTTACGCCCCGCCAATAGCGAGCTTTAAAACGGTACGCGACATCGACGGGGCGGCGTTGCCTCGGCCCGCGGCGTCGTTTAGTCAAGCAGCCGACGGCAATATCAACACGGGCACGGCCAGCATGGTTACAGTCTATTTCGATCTCGACGGCACCCTGACCAACCCGAAGCCCGGGATCACCCGCTCGATCCAGTATGCGCTCGAGCGCTTGGATCTCGCGGTGCCGAGTGAGGACGAGCTGACCTGGTGCATCGGGCCGCCGCTGCATGCCAGCCTGAAAAAGCTGACGGGAACCGACGAGCTCGCCGACCGGGCGCTGCTGCTCTATCGTGAGCGTTTTGCCGATATCGGCCTGTTCGAAAACGAGGCCTATGCCGGCATCATGGACACCTTGGCGACACTGGCCGCGACGACGCCGCGCATGTTCGTCGCCACCAGCAAGCCCGCGGTCTACGCCACCCGCATCGTCGACCATTTCGGCCTGAAACCGTATTTCGAGCGCGTGTTCGGCTCCGAGCTCGACGGCACGCGCGTCGACAAGCGCGACCTGCTCCGCTACGCCCTCGACGAGGCCAGGGTCGATCCCGCCAGTGCGATCATGATCGGCGACCGCAGCCATGACGTGGTCGGCGCCCGGACCAACGGCATGACCGCGATCGGCGTGCTCTACGGTTATGGCAGCGAGGCGGAGCTGCGCGACGCCGGCGCTCATCACATCTGCGCCGCGCATCCGGACCTGCTCGGCCATTGTGTGGCCTAGGCGCTGACCGTCTCCACCGCGGCCAGCATGCCCGTTTTCGGGTGACAGCCTCGATACTCGAAGAACTGCTCGTCCGCGGCCGCTACGGTAACCTCGTGGTAGAGCCGCAGTTTTGCTGACGGCCCGAGCGTCGAGAGGTATTTCATCGCCGCGCCGAAGATCTTGACGTGGGTCGGATGTGACTCCGCCCAGCGTTCCAGCGCCGCAAGGCTCTTCCACCAGCTCTGGCCGTAGGACTTTTCGCTCACGCTGCCGTCGGCGGCGAGCACATTCATGTAGCGGTTGGCGTAACAGCCGATACCGAGGCCGTCGTCGCGCAGAAAATCCATGCCCTCGCGCAGCACCGGCTCGACGTCGTCGAGATAGAGCTTTCGCTCCGACGCCTCGGTGTCACTCCAGTCCTGCCCGGACCGGATCAGGCAGAGATTGTCGTGCGCCTTCACCCGCAGCCGCGCGCCATCGCGGACCAGCTCGGGCACCCCGCCGGGTGCCATCGCGTCGGTCTGCGACAGCGGGATGCGATCGCGCATGCCGCCCCAATAGGCGTGCTCCTGCACTTCGCCGCTCATGCCTTCCGCAATGACGGCGACACCTTCGGGCCGGCCGAGCGAGGAGAACAGCGTCTCGTGCCGCGCCACAGCGGGACGCAGCCCCTCGATGAAGGTGCCGACACCTTCCCGCTGCCTTCCGGTCCACGCCTCGCGCGCCGGCGCGAACCAGGCGTCGAAGCGTGCGACGTCGTCCCAGTAGGCGACCGAGACAACGTTCTCGTAGCCGGATTGATCGACATAATGCGCGCGGTCCCAATGCGGCGGACCGTTCTCCGCAGCGAAGAGAGCCGCGATCTCTTTCAGCGCGTCCGTCGCAGCCGACGGCGCCACACCGCGATACTGGACGCCGAAATAGACCATCACGACGCGGCTGACGGCGGGCTTGTAGCGCGCCACGAAGGACGGATATGGCGGCTGGTAATCGTCCGGCACGCGCTTGTGGCGCGTGCGTTGAGTTTCGAGATGCAGAGGAATTGCGGATTCCATGATCGTGCCCTCCCCTCGATCCGGCAGTCAGCTCGCCGCCGCGGCGATGTCCGCGGGCTCGACGGTGTCGACCGGCAGTGCGAACTGCTCGACGCGCTGGTATCGCTTCTTGTTGAGCAGCAGCCGCGTGACGTCGGGCCGCGAATAGTGCCCGGCGGGATCGGCCGCATTCTTGGCGACGCCGATGGCGCCGAGGTCGATCTCGGCAATCAGGAGGCCCTCCTGGTCCGGCGCAAGCTTGTCGCCGATCTGACTGCCGTCGGGGCCGTAGATCGCGGCAAAGCCGCCGCCGACGTGCAGCAGCGCGTGCTTGTCGGGCCGGTCGCAGAGTTCGTCGATCATCGCCTGCGACACCGTCGCGCACGGCGCGAGCACGAAGCAGGAGCCCTCCACGGCATAGACACGCGAAGCGGCGTTGTTCACCTCGGCGCCGAGCGCCGGCGCGAAGGGATCGTAGAGCGAGAAGCTCGGCCAGGCCGCGACATGCACCTGCTCGTTCTGGGCGTACATCGCGTATTTCGACAGCGGCTGGAGGTGCTCCCAGCAGCACAGCGCGCCGATGCGGCCGATGTCGGGCCGCGCGTGCACGGCGAGATCGCTGCCGTCGCCCTCGCCATAGACCGTGCGTTCGGCATGGGTCGGCCGCAGCTTGCGGCGCTTTGCGATGGTCTCACCGTCGGGGCCGATCAGCCATTGCGCGAGATAGAGGCTGCCGCCGTCGCGCTCGGACAGGCCGACCACCGCCGTCAGCTTCGCCTTGCGCACGGCATCGCGCAAGCGCTCGGCCTGCGGGCTGTCATAGGACAGCGAATTGTCGAAATAGCGCTGCACAAAGCCGCGGCCAATCGCCCAGGCCGGCGAGTCCATCCAGATATGCCAGGGGTAGCCGGGGATGAAGGCCTCCGGAAACGCGATCAGCCTGGCGCCCTTCTCGGCGGCCTCCCGGATCAGCGCGATCGACTTGTCGATCGAGGCGTCGAGGTCGAGCCAGGCCGGCGCCGCCTGCACCACCGCCACCTTGTACTTTGGATGTTCGATGCCCATTGCCGCCTCCATTGCCGGTTGATCGCAGACCTCGTCCGATGCAGTCTATTTGGCCAAGCCGGGCGGCCGGGCGCTCGACCACGGCGGAACAAAAACTCGACCGGGCGGGATCGCCGCCCCGGTACGGAACTTGCCTGCAATCAGGCCGGATCTGCGCCGACATGCGGTTTTGCTGGATGTGAAAGGGAGGCTTGCCGATGCCAATCCAGTTCACGACGGACGGCAGCCCCGGCTACCGGCGGCTCGCCCTCTGGCAGGACATCGTCTGCGACGTCTTCGTCGGGCTCGACTGCAAGTCCGATCTCGGCAGCGCCTTCCGCGGCTCGGTCACACAGGCCACGCTCGGCAAGGCCGTGTGCTCCGACGTCTGCTCCGATCGCCAGCACGTGTTCCGCACGCCCTCGCGCATCGCGCGCTCGGACCAGGATTTTGTGCTCATCGCGCTCGGTAATCGCGGCGACGGCGGCGTGGTGCAGGACGGCCGCGAGACCGTGATCCATCCCGGCGAGTTCGCGCTCTACGACACCACGCGTCCCTATGAGCTGAAGTTCAACGGCAGCTTCACGCAGACCATCTTCAAGGTGCCGCGCGAGATGTTGCAGCGACGGCTCGGCGGCACCGAGACGCTGACCGCGATCTCGTTCGGCACTGATGCGCCGCTCGAGCGGCTCGCCTACGACTTCATCTTCAGGCTGTGCCAGAGCGCGGACCGGCTCGCCCCGAACAATTCCGCCGCCCTGTCGGAGCAGGCCGTCGATCTCCTGGCGATGGCGCTGAGCGAGCGGCTCGGCAAGACGCCGCTGCCGTCCTCGACGCATCGCTCCGCCCTGCTCTACCGGCTGAAGGCCCACATCCGCGCGCACCTCGCCGATCCCGACCTTTCGCTGGCGGAGACCGCGGCCGCGCTCGGTATCTCGCCGCGCTACGTGAACGACCTCCTCGCCGACGAGGAGACGTCGTTCCAGCGCCATGTGCTTGCCGAGCGTCTTGCCCAATGCCGGCGCGACCTCGCCTCGCCCATGCTCGCGCACCGCCACATCAGCGAGATCGCGTTTGCCTGGGGCTTCAACGACCTCTCGCATTTCGGCCGCGTCTTCCGCGAACATTTCGGGATGTCGCCGCGCGATTTCCGGCAGGGCCAGCTGCGGCACTGACGTTCATTCCGGTCAGCCATCATCGCAAGCCTTCGCCCTGAGCGAAGGCAGCGCTCGGCAATTCCAGATTGTCTTGGTTGGCAGCCTGCATCAGGCTGGCTCACATGAGGACTCACGCCACGATAAGCGGATCGGAGCTGTTGCTGGGCATGATCGCGATCCGGCTCGCCGCGCTGGTCGTGGTGGGCTGGAGCCTTGCGCTCCTGCCGCGGCAGGCGCGCAACGTCGAACTCGCCTGCACGCCCTCTGTCGCAGCAGCAATCGAGACGCAGGCTCCCGTGAAGACCGTCGGCCCGCGCCTCGTCGATGCCGCGTTCGATGACATGCTTCGGCACGACTAGAGCGCTCCCGAGCAAGGCCGGTATGTGAGCGCGTGATAGGACAAGGCGCCTGCTTGCGCTAACTTCGACGCCAAGGCCGCACGGATCAATCCGCGGCCAGCCGAGGAGCACATCGATGGAATACCGACGCTTGGGCCGGTCCGGCCTCATGGTGCCCGCTTTGAGTCTTGGAACCGGCACCTTCGGCGGCGTCGGCCGCCTCGCTGCCTGGGGCACCACCGACGCGAACGAAGCGCGGCGGCTTCTGGATATCTGCCTCGAGGCCGGCGTGTCGATGTTCGACACCGCCGACGTCTATTCGCTCGGCGAGTCCGAGCGCGTTCTCGGCGAAGCCATCAAGGGCCGCCGCGACAAGGTCTTGGTCTCGACCAAGGCGACGTTCCGTTTCGGCGACGGGCCCAACGACATCGGCTCGTCACGGCAGCATCTGCTCGCCGCCATCGACGGCTCGCTCGCCCGGCTCGGCACCGATTACATCGACCTGTTCCAGCTCCATGGCTTCGACGCCTTCACCCCGCCTGAAGAGGTGCTCGCAACCCTCGACGTGCTCGTGCGCGCCGGCAAGATCCGCTATGTCGGCGTCTCCAACTTTTCAGGCTGGCACCTGATGAAGTCGCTCTCCGTCGCCGACAAGCATGGCTTCCCGCGCTACGTTGCCAATCAGACCTACTATTCATTGATCGGCCGCGACTATGAGTGGGAGCTGATGCCGCTCGGCCTCGACCAGGGGGTCGGCGCCGTGGTCTGGTCGCCGCTCGGATGGGGACGCCTCACCGGAAAGATCCGGCGAGGCCAGCCGAAGCCCGAGGTGAGCCGCCTGCCCAAGACCGCCGATTTCGGACCGCCCGTGCCCGATGAGCACGTCTATCGCGTGGTCGACGCGATCGACGAGGTCGCCAAGGAGACGGGCAAGAGCGTCTCGCAGATTGCGCTGAACTGGCTGCTCCAGCGTCCGACGGTCTCGACGCTGATCATCGGCGCGCGCAACGAGACGCAGCTGCGCGAAAATCTCGGCGCGGTCGGCTGGACATTGACCAAGGACCAGATCGCAAAGCTCGATGCCGCGAGCAAGGTGACGTTGCCCTATCCCTACTGGCACCAGCGCACCACCTTCACCGACCGCAATCCGCCGGCGGTGTAGAGACGGCCAACGGCCCGACCGCTCGGCTCCCTGAGCCCTCTCGAAAGCGGTCCCGACCCGTTGTCCTGTGCCGGAAGGCCTGCTTCCGGCACAGGAACTGTCCGTGTCCTGCCGGGTTGCGATCCAATCTGCAATTTCCTAATCCGGAGATGAAACACGGCTCGAATCAAGCGCGCCTTCATCATGTCGTCCGCCCCCACAGTGCATGCCGACGGCTTGCCGCAGCCCCAGCGCAACCAGGCGGTCCTGACCATTGCGCTCGGCATCATCATGGCGGTGGTGGACAGCGCCATCGCCAACGTCGCGCTGCCGACGATCGCGGCCGACCTCGACGCGAGCCCGGCCTTTTCGATCTGGATCGTCAACGGCTACCAGCTCGCGATCACCATCTCGCTGCTGCCGCTCGCCTCGCTCGGCGAGATCGTCGGCTATCGCCGAGTCTATCTGGTCGGGCTCGTGCTGTTCACGCTCGCGTCCGCCTTCTGCGCGCTGGCGCATACGCTGCCGCTGCTGACGGTCGCACGCATCATCCAGGGCTTTGGCGCGGCCGGCATCATGAGCGTCAACGCGGCGCTGGTGCGCTTCACCTATCCGCGCAGCCTGCTCGGCCGCGGCATCGGGCTCAACGCGCTCGTCGTCGCCTTCTCGGCCGCGGTCGGCCCGACGCTCGCGGCCGGCATCCTCGCGGTCGGGAGCTGGCCCTGGCTGTTCGCCATCAACGTGCCGCTCGGCGCGGCGACGCTGCTGCTGGGCCTGCGCAGCCTGCCGCACACCAAGCCCGCGAGCCATTCATTCGACTGGCAGAGCGCGGGTCTGTCCGCGATCACCTTCGGTGTCGGCATTGCCGCGATCGACAGCGTCGGTCATGGCGAGGCCGCGCTCACCTGCCTCGTCCAGTTCGCAATCGCGATCGTCGCCGGCGCACTGCTGATCTATCGCGAAACCCACATGGCCTCGCCGCTGCTGCCGGTCGATCTCTTGCGCATCCCCGTCTTCGCGCTGTCGATTGCGACCTCGATCGCATCGTTCTGCGGGCAGATGCTGGCCTTCGTCGCGATCCCCTTCTATCTCCAGAGCCGCTTCGGCTATTCCGCCGTGCATATGGGCCTCCTGATCACGCCGTGGCCGATCGCGCTCGCCTTCGCAGCCCCCCTCGCCGGCCGCCTGGTCGAACATTATCCGGCTGGCCTGCTCGGCGGCATCGGGCTCACGCTGTTCGCCTGCGGGCTCGGCGCGCTCGCCCTCCTGCCGGCCGCGCCAACGCCGCTCGACGTGATCTGGCGGATGGCGCTGGCCGGGGCCGGCTTCGGCCTGTTCCAGACCCCCAACAACCGCACCATGATCGCCGCCGCCCCGCGCGAGCGCGCCGGCGGTGCCAGCGGCATGCTGGGCACGGCGCGGCTGCTCGGCCAGACCACGGGCGCGGCGCTGGTGGCGCTCTTCCTCGGCCTCTATCCAGTTGACGGGACCCGAGTCGCGCTCCTCACCGGCGTCGGCTTTGCGCTCTGCGGCGCGGTGCTAAGCATGCTGCGGCTCTCGCCCGCAGGCGCGCGCGGCGCCGAGCATGTCCGCGTGCAGGACGACCAGCGCCTGCGCGGCGAATAGAACCGGCCAAGCGCAGGTGCTCGACCCATCTCCACACAACCGGTGCGTGGCTTAACTATCTGGACCAATGACGTATTGCCCTCGCGCTCTGGTTGCGCTTCACTGGCGGTGGGACAAGGGGCATTTCATGCGATCATTTGGAATTGTGGCGCTCAGCGTCATGCTGGGCGGCTGCGCGTCCGTCACGCGCGGGACGACCGAGAATATCAGCATCTCATCGACACCTTCAGGCGTTGAAGCCGTCGTCAGCGGAATGGAGGTTCCGACCACCTGCACGACGCCCTGCTCCGTGGTCGTCAAGCGGAATGCCGACATCTCCATCACCTTCCAGAAGGAAGGCTACGAGCCGCAGATCGTGCCGCTCAGCCGCGACATCCAGACCGGCGGCGCCGCCGGCTTTGCCGGTAATCTTCTGCTGGGCGGTGTCGTCGGCATGGGGGTCGATGCCGCGACGGGCGCGGCAACCGATCACAAGCCGAATCCGGTCATCGTGACGATGCAGCCGTCCGGCCCTGCCCGCGCACGGCCACCCGCGCCGAAGAAACCGCGGCCGCCTGCGGCACCTGCGCCTGACACCGGCACTTAAAACCCCGCATTGCGACACAAACAAAAAGGCCGGCTATTCAGCCGGCCTTTTCGATTTCATCACGCGCCGATCAAGCCTTGACCAGCGGCCCCTTGGAGGTCGGCCCCTTCGAGCCGCCGGGGCCGCCCGGCTTGGGCTTGCCCGGCGGACGCTTGCGGGCGCCGGGCAGCTTCTCCTGCTTCGGCGTGACCGGGCCCTCGACGAACTCGAAGCCGATCTTCTCCTTGGTCTCGTCGGCCTCGTCCTTGACCAGGACGACGCGGACGTGGCCACCGCTCTTGAGCTTGCCGAACAAGACCTCGTCGGCCAGCGGCTTCTTGATGTGCTCCTGGATCACGCGGGCCATCGGCCGCGCGCCCATCTGCTCGTCATAGCCGTGCTGAACCAGCCAGGTCTTGGCGGGCTCGGACAGCTCGATGGTAACGTCGCGGTCGCCGAGCTGCGCTTCGAGCTGAAGCACGAACTTCTCGACCACCGTGCCGATCACCTCGACGCTGAGATGGCCGAACGAGACGATGGCATCGAGGCGGTTGCGGAATTCCGGCGCGAACTGCCGGTTGATCGCCTCGTGGTCGTCGCCTTCCCGCTTCGAGCGCGTGAAGCCGAACGCCTGCTTGGCGAGATCGGACGCGCCGGCATTCGTGGTCATGATCAGGATCACGTTGCGGAAGTTGACCTGCTTGCCGTTGTGGTCGGTGAGCCGGCCGTGATCCATGATCTGGAGCAGCACGTTGTAGAGGTCGGGATGCGCCTTCTCGATCTCGTCGAGCAGCACCACGCAATGCGGATGCTGGTCGACGCCGTCGGTGAGCAGGCCGCCCTGGTCGAAGCCGACATAGCCGGGAGGCGCGCCGATCAGGCGCGACACGGTGTGCCGCTCCATGTATTCGGACATGTCGAAGCGCAGCAGCTCGACGCCGAGCGACGCCGCGAGCTGCTTTGCGACCTCGGTCTTGCCGACGCCGGTCGGGCCCGAGAACAGGTAGCAGCCGATCGGCTTCTCCGGCTCGCGCAGGCCGGCACGCGCCAGCTTGATCGAAGCGGCGAGCGACTCGATCGCCTTGTCCTGGCCGAACACGGTGCGCTTCAGCGTCTGCTCGAGATGCTTGAGCACCTCGGCATCGTCCTTCGACACGCTCTTCGGCGGGATCCGCGCCATCGAGGCGATCGTGGTCTCGATCTCCTTGATGCCGATGGTCTTCTTGCGCTTGTTCTCGGCGACCAGCATCTGCGCCGCACCGGATTCGTCGATCACGTCGATCGCCTTGTCCGGCAGCTTGCGGTCGTGGATGTAGCGCGAGGACAGCTGAACCGCGGCCTCGATCGCCTCATTGGTGTACTTCAGACGGTGGTAGTCCTCGAAGTACGGCTTGAGGCCCTTGAGGATCGCGATGGCGTCCTCGACCGTCGGCTCGTTGATATCGATCTTCTGGAAGCGCCGCACCAGCGCGCGGTCCTTCTCGAAGTGCTGGCGGTATTCCTTGTAGGTGGTCGAGCCCATGCAGC
>Ga0207647_10001579_pt1 | contig 17484 bp, 17 predicted proteins | sample KBSCornC2_FD_184295 | JGI IMG/M metagenome (GOLD analysis project Ga0207647, IMG submission 184295) | Corn rhizosphere microbial communities from Kellogg Biological Station, Michigan, USA - C2 (SPAdes) (version 2) | ecosystem: Host-associated > Plants > Roots > Rhizosphere ...
GCCAACTCCGCCAGAAAGCCGCGCGACGGAAAACCTGCCGTCCGGGCCTGCCCGATCTGCGGCAAACCGGCGAGTGCCGAATCGCGGCCGTTTTGCTCCGAGCGCTGCCGCGATGTCGATTTGAACCGCTGGCTGTCGAATTCCTACGCGATTCCGGCGGCGCCGGGAGACGAGGACGAGGGGGAATAGCCCATCATTTTCACGGGCCAGGCGGGTGGACAGCGCCGCATCGCCTGACTATAAACCCCCGCTCCCCGCCGCTTGCGCCGGGCAGTGCCCAGGTAGCTCAGTTGGTAGAGCATGCGACTGAAAATCGCAGTGTCGGTGGTTCGATCCCGCCCCTGGGCACCATCAAATCCAAGACTTAGCGGGACGCGGTCAGCCCGGTTAGACAGTTTTCCTGGTAGACAGTTATGTTCGCGGTTTGCTCCCGAGTGGGTCAAATTTCTTGATCACCTGACTCATGCGGTCTGAGATGTCAGCCGTCTCAGAGTAGTGAATCGCCATCGCCAGACGGGCGATCTTCGGTAGGACGCAAATAGCTTTCCAAGCGTGCCTGGCAACGCCTCGCGCTTTTGCGCTCCAGCGAAACTAGCTCGGCAATAAACTCTGCCGTGCCAAATTCAGATTTAAGCCTTGTCCCCGATTTTCTATGGTAGGCGTACCATCGTCCTCTAACGCGATATCGTTTCAGCCCTTTAATTCTTATGACCGTCATTGCTTCGATCCAGTTCGGCCAACCAATCCTTTTCTAGCTGCTGTCCGTTTCCGAGATCATTGATCCACCGGTCCAGACTTTGCCGGTCAGGTCAAAACGGCGAAGCTTGGGTCTCCGGGGCCGAGAGCCACAGGTCTAAGCGGGCAAGGTCTCACAAACATTGGGACGCTAATGCCGCAATCGCGGGCCGCCTCTTTAAGCGTGAGCAGTCGTCGCTCCACGGATTGTTGTTTGATCTGCATGTTTTCCTCGCCTTACGAATAAGATTTGCACTAATCAAACGCGCGTAGGCGCTGCCGCGGGATCGCAGCTGTGGCTACAAGGCAAATTTAGAATGGCCAGTTTTGATGTCGCCCTGTGCTATTAACGGGTGAACCTCGATACCATCGTCTGGAGGCGACTATCCCGACTGACAGGCGGGATATTTGTCAGGTTCGGTGGTAGCCTTCGATCTCATCTAGAACAATGTGCTGGCCTTCCTCAAACGTAAGAGGCTGCCGCTGTACGTTGTCGGCAAACCAAGCGAAGCCCCGATGATTGCCGACGCCTGAGGATCAAGTCCTCAAGGCTGCCCTGCAGGAACCTCTCAGGCGGATGGCGTCAGAAACAATGGCGGGGTGTGGCATCCGATCAGGCAAGTCTTCCTCAAGCCCAACGGCTCCGGCCATAAAGACGGTGTGCCGGACATCGGCGGGTCACTAAGGGGCGCTTTAACGCGATTGAGTGTAGATCGGCTAGCGGACGTCAATCGGATGCTCAAAAACATTTTGAGGCCGGTCTTGCGAGGGTTGAAGAGCAGTATCTGCTCGCTAGGTCGGTTGATGACGTTGCAGCCGTCTTCCTGAGCGTGTAGGTCTGTTTGGGCTGTACTGCTCGGGGCATTTGTCCGAAGAGACGGCGGTTGCCGCAAAGGCGTTTTCATTTTGGAATTATGTGCCCAATTTTGACGGGCAAACATTGTTCACCTTTATTGTTGGTACGATCGTTACGCTGATCACATTTTGGGTCGGCTACAAAAAGACTATCGGCGCGCAAGAAGAGCGAACTAGGGCAGTAAATCAAGAACTGATATCGTCAGTCCTGCGAAGGGTGGCCGTTGAGCGCGAGCTGATGGAATCCGGTCAGTTCGGGCACATCAAAACCGCCAAATCCTATAAGTCCAGCGTTCCCATCCAAAGACTGATTGGCTTCGGGGATGCCCTCTCAATCGTTTTGTCAGAAATTATTGACAATGACTTTCTCGATGCCTCGTCGAAGAAAAGTATTATTGAGCTTATCGAAAAAAGCAGAGCGTCTCATACCCCACCCGAGGCCAGGCCATCGGGTACCCGCTCCGCCTTGGAGCAGATTGAGAAGATGCGCCTATGGCGGCAAACCGCGACCTTCTCGCTAGCGGTTATCTCGATAATCGTCGGCCTGTTTGCCGCTTTGCTATCAACGAAATTCTTGGATGATAAACGGGGCGGTTTGATAGTTGATTGGGATGGTAGTCGCGCGGATAACTTGAAGCTCGCGTTTGCTGTTTTCGCCATGATCATGACGATGATTACCGCGATACTCTCTTTCTGGATTGTAACAACCAGAAGGCGGCGTGAAGTTTTCAAAATTCAAAGGATTGGGCTCCACGACGACGAAAGCAACGTCAAGCAGACTGACCGGCCTGACTAGATTTTCGCTGGAGCTCCTTCATCCAACCTGAGCGCCTGAGAAAATGCAGAAGTGCCGCTAAGGTTTAAGGGGGCAATAGAGTGTACGAACAGCTACCGGTAAGGCATCCTACTGATGGGGTGGCGAATTTTGCCAAGCCTGATATGAATCGTTAAAGCCACAGTTTGTCATCTAGCTTTGTCAGGCGGATACAATGCGCGACGAAGTCGCCTTCGACCCGCTGCGGTTCGCCCCCGTTGATCGAACCGAAGACCGGCTGCAATTTCCTATCCCGTATCTTAAAGCTCTGGCGATCTATCTCTGCTCGCGCTTGGTCGTGTTCTTGGGAGTCATGTTCGGCAAGGCCTACATCGCGCTTGGCAACGACTGGCTCGCCGGTCCCCAATGGTATCACCGGCTTCTGCGATGGGATTCGGAGTGGTACAAGATCATCGCCTCCGAAGGCTACAGTTATGACGGCGACCCACTCTTCAAGCAGACGGTGGTGTTCTATCCGCTCTACTCAACTCTCTGCCGCCTGGTCAGCGAAGTCCTCAGGATCGATGTAGTCGATGCGATGCTACTGGTCGCCAATCTCGCAGCGGTGACGGCCGTTCTCCTGCTCTTTAAGCTGGTCCGGGAGCGCTTCGGCGACCGCAACGCACTTGCGACGGTGGCGATGATCTCGTTCTTTCCGTCGTCGGTTTTCCTCTCTGCTGGCTATACTGAGTCGCTGGCGTTGCTGCTGATGGTCTCGTTCTTTCTCGCGCTCGCCCGAGAGCGGTTCCTCGTGGCCGCCATGCTCGCAGGACTTGCGGTCGCAACGCGCTCCTCCGGCATTGTACTGTTTCCGGTGCTGTTATGGGAGTTGTGGCGCTGCCGGTCGCCGAGGCGATTCCTGGCCGAAGCCGTTCCGCTTTCGATCATCGCCAGCTCGGGACTGTGGCTCTACATCATTTATCTCGGCTTCGCGTTCGGCCATCCGATGGCGTTCGCTGACGGCCAGGCGGCCTTCCATGAGAACACCACAATGGCGACGCGGCTGCTCTCCGCGCTGATGCTGGAGCCATTCGGAAAGATGGATCTGACCGACATGAGGCCCTCGGGTTTTGACCAGTGGTTCACACTAATCTTCATCGCGCTGATCGTATACTCATGGTTCGTCGGTATCAGCCGGGGCATGACCCTGTTCGCCGTCATGGTGCTGGCGCTGCCTTACCTGACCCTGAGCGGGGGTCCGGCGGGATTCATCTCGATGGCCCGGTTCAATATCGTGTCGTTTCCGCTATTCGTCGCCATGGCGCTCCTCACCGAGGGGCGCCCGTGGCTGGTTCCGGGATTCGTTGGGGTCTTCGGCGGCCTGCTATTGATGAATGCGGCGTTGTTCGCGCAATGGCAGTGGATCGGCTGAGCAATCCTGCGGAGCGCGCGAGTTAGCAGCACGCAGGATCGTCATTATCTGGCAAGGAAATCTGCCAAGGAAATCTGCGACGTCGCGCCTGAGTTGGCCGCCTCTATGTCTTTGGAAAGGGTCGGCACCAGAAAAGGCGGTGCTGGCCTGGTTTATCATCGAGTGGGTCATTTTGATTTTGAGAGTAGCCCAATCTGAATCTAGCTACTCGGCCGCCATAAGCTCGCCTTGACGCAGCTCGCCGATGGCCTGTCGCATCACAAGTGTTGCGCCCTGTATTGCAAGTCCGGCCATGATGGTTGCGACGATGATGTCGGGCCATCCGGTGCCAGTTCCGAACACACCGACCGCTGCCAGCAAAACGGCGAGATTGCCAAGGACATCGTTGCGAGTGCAAATCCACGCAGAGCGCATATTCGCGTCGCCGTGGCGATATGCCCAAAGCAAACCAAACGAAACTGCGTTTGCAACCAGCGCCGCGATGCCGACGGTTCCCATAGTGAGGGCGCTCGGCAAAGTCCCTCGCGTGACGTGCCAGATCACCATGGCGATGACCCACACACCGAATGCACCCATCGTCGCGCCCTTTGCCAGCGCGGCGGATGCTCGGTAGCGCAAAGCCATTCCGACCACTAAAAGGCTTATTGCGTAATTCGCGGCGTCTCCAAGAAAATCGAGCGCATCTGCTTGCAGGGAAGCTGAACCGGCGGCAAGACCAGCGACAACCTCAATGGCGAACATCGCGCCATTGATCGCAAGCACAGCCCAAAGGACGCGACGGTATGTGTCGTCCTGTTTCTTTTCAGCAGCCGTATTTTCCGGGCCAAGCTTCAGCGGGGGTGGTGCGCAGCAATCGTCCATACCGGACAAATTAAGCCTAGAAATACCCAGACGCTAGGCCACTCATAGCTGCGCATAGCGTCTCCTTTTTCTTGCATGCGGAAAAACCGGGTGTAGTCTGTGTTCAGCCTCGCGTTTTTAGGCGCGCATAGGAACCGAACCACTGTCCAAAAATAAAATGTGGGTACGTTAGCGGTTACGCCCAAAAATTGAGCGTTCGGTCTTCCAATCCAATCAAAATCATAGCCGTTTGGTGTGCGTCCGGCCCGGCATAGTTGCGCGCAGTCGCTCATAGAATTGGATTGCCCCGAAAATACAACGCAGTGGCCGATAACAGCTGCAGCTCTGCGTCTCTCTTGCCAGGCACGGCAAATTCACGCCATTTCCGAACCGGCCGCATGCCACCCGCGCGCGCATGGGTAGGAAGCTGGGTAGGTAATTTTCGTTCGTCTGGATTGCCGTGTGTTGGCAATAGCTTAGAAGATTAGATATGGTCGGCCCCTGGCACCATCAAATCAATCACTTGGTCCTCACCCGGCTTAGACCCTTCTCGTCGTGACCGGTTAGCGATCACATCAGGCGGGAAACGAACTCGCCAAGTTTCGTCAACGGTCGAGCGATACGGTCTCATCTTCGACGTCAAAGTCGCTGATCAGTCTCGCGTCCACCGGAATAAGTTAATTATTGCCGTCGACCTCGATGCCGTGACCGGCGCAATAAACCAGCGCGACGCCGGCATCCGGGGCAGCTCCCGCGAACTCGTGGACGGCGCGGCGCAACTCGGTAACCCCAAGATCATTGCGCAGGTCAACGGAATCAAAGCCCGTTTCTTGAGGAGGGCGGCTATCGAGGCCGCGTCGTTATCCGGGTTTCCAAGCTGCGGGACGTTTTGATATTTCGATACGCCAAGGACAAGGGCCACGCGGTTGTCCGCGAGCGCCGCGCGGTCCAGGTCAGCAGCTCAGTCCTTCGGTCCGGTCGAAGGTGCGTCTCCTGCCGAGATCTCGCGCTCGGGCTTGCGCTGTCCGGTGGCGATCAAAGGAACAATAGTGGCCCCGTCCGAATTCCATCTGTCTAGCCCGTTTTAGGAGTCAAAGATGAACCGTGGAATGCCGTCCATGACCGCCCTTCTTGGTATGCTGGCCATCGCCGGTTACCAAAATCGAGACAAGCTGGCGGAGCTACTCAGGGGCTCGGGCGCCGGGTCGCCCGATCCGACAAACGCCCAGCGACCGCTGGGCGGCCTGCTCGGAAATCTTACCGGCATGTTGGGCGGCACTGGCGTCGGGGGATTACTTCAAGGAGGAATTGGGGAACTCCTCGAGAAATTCAACCAAAATGGCCACGGAGACGTGGCCAGGTCTTGGGTGAGTCCCGGGCCGAACGAAGAAATTTCACCCCCTCAGCTTCGGGAAGCCATTGGGCCCGAAGTGCTGGACAAACTCGAGAAGGAGACCGGGCTTCCTCAAGAGGAAATTCTCGCGAGGTTGTCCCGCGAACTGCCACAAGCCATCGACAAGTACACGCCAGACGGCCGTCTACCGACCTAGTAGCCGCCGAACCGTCGTCGTGTGTATCCAGGAGGAACAGAGAGAATGAGTATTATCTGGACGATCATTATCGGCTTTATCGCAGGAGTGATTGCAAAACTCATCATGCCGGGGGACAACGAACCCTCAGGGTTCATTCTGACGACCATCCTCGGCATCGTCGGCGCGTTCGTTGCAACCTACCTTGGCCAGGCCCTTGGCTGGTACCGGCCGGGAGAAGGGGCCGGGCTCATCGGAGCCGTGGTAGGTGCCATCATTGTGCTTTTTGTGTACGGCCTCGTCGCCGGACGACAACGACGAGCGATTTGATCAGGCTTCGCCCGCAGCACTGATTTGCGAGGCGAGCCAGGTCGAGCCAAAAGCTCGAGCCAAAAGCGAAGGAGCGCGCCTTTTCAATGCGCTCCTCTTAAATTGCTCATGAACCGGACTTTCGTCTCGGCAGGGGGAGTGCAACAGCGTGCCTTCCGATTTGCGCAACGCGATCGACCGGCTCGGCACTGTCGCTGATTTCTGCGACGTGTGTCCGACTCTTCCCGCAAAGCCTGCGAGGCTATACCGGCGCCGGTTGGGTCAGCCTTCACCGCTTTTCAAGCCGCTCTGGGGGCTCGCGGCACCTGGTGATCCAGATCGGGCCGTAGAAGGTCGGGTTGTCCAAAACGAAAAATGAAACGATCTACCAGCCCCGCTGGCTCACTTCGTCCACCAGCGCAGAGGAAGGTTGTATTAGTAACTTCGCCGTTACGGACAGTGTAGCTGTTCTATCAATTCGTTGTAATGCAGGAGACAACGGCCAATACTTCGCTTGCGGAAAACCTGGCAGAGGAGACAGCAAATGAGCATCTTTGGAAAGATCATGGGGGCTATCTTCGGTACCAAGGCTGAAGCGGCGGGTTCTGGTTCTGGGACGACAGCTGCACCCGGAACTTCAACCTCAAGCTCTGGAGCGGCTGCACAATCGGTCGATGTCGCGCCGATTTTGGACAAAGCGGTCGCCGCTCAGAAAGAAAAGCTCGATTGGCGTAGATCGATTGTTGATTTGATGAAGGCACTGAATATCGACTCGAGCCTTGGTGCTCGCAAGGATCTTGCCAAAGAACTCGGCTACACCGGCGACATGAACGATTCCGCGAGCATGAATATTTGGCTGCACAAGCAGGTCATGGCCAAACTTGCCGCCAACGGCGGGAAAATCCCGGACGATTTGAAGCACTAAGGAAGGCCGTTGCTTGTCAATGCCTAACGCACCGCAAAAGCCTTGGCGGCGCGGCGGAAAGCTCGATGCTCCGACCGCGCCGGCGCGGAAAACTCGTTAATCAAAACGCGGCCGCTTAAGCAGCAACCTTTGCGGCGTGCTGTCGTTGCCCTGCATGGCCCAAGCAAAACGGGATCAACGCACTTCGAGTTCATCGCCGCCCGCCGGTTACAAGCTCGATCCCAAGACGCCGGTCGAGACGACGGAGCAGTTGCGTATTGCCATCGATCAGGGGCACGCCGCGAGCAAGGTGGACGCGACTGACCCGGCCGCGGCGCCGCTCGGAACCGATGACGAGGCGGGTGGAACGCCCAACAGCACCGCGCAGGTACGCGCGGCTGCGGTTCACGAGATCCAGGCGACCCCGAGCAGTCCAAGGCAGCGCATCTCCGGGATCGGCGCGGCGTGGTGGCTGATCGGATTTTCGGTGCTCATGGGTGTTCTGATCATCGCCTCGGCGCTGTGGCTGAGGTCGTGAGCAACGAACGCGTGGTGCGATCAGGGAAGAAGGAGACAAGGCATGAGCGACTATGTCGACAAACGGGGTGGCGCCTACGATCCCGTGTCAAAGGAGGGCAACCCGCAACCGCATCAGGTGAAGGAAAACGCAACAGCAAGCCAGAAGGAACAATGGGGGGCGGACGTGCGGCCCGAACCGGTGCCTGGTCCCGACGAGGGCAACTACCCGCTTCCGGAGGGCCTGCGGCGCCAACCGAAGGAGCCGCTGAATAAAAATACCGGCCGACGAGGCGAAGGCCGTTGAAGCCTGACGTTCCTGCTGGTCGCGACGCGTCGGCCAATCTTGGCCGACGTCCTAATCATTCTTCGGCAAGCTCAAGCCCTAGTCACTCGAGCAAAACCGCGCGCCGCGCCGGCCTTTTTCCGCCTAACGCCACTCACCCAAGCGGTGATGTCCACGGGCATAGAACGTGTAGCCACTGTCGTAATTGTCATAGTAGTTCTGCATCGCGGGGCTATAGAAGCCCCCGCCATACCGCCCCCCCGGCGCATAGCCATAGGACGAGCCGTAACCGTAGGGAGCGCCATAACCATACGGCGCGACATTTACGACGTGATTCTTATGAGGCTTGTGAGCTTTTTTTGCGAGCGCCGGGCCGGCCGTTATCGCAACAGCAAGCGCGATCATCGCGGGGAGAATAATCTGTTTCATCGGAATACCTCATGAGGTCGGAGGTCAAAGCATCGCGGGCAAGATCGTTCCTGCCTGGTGAATTCATCCCTGCCAGGTCGAGGGCAACAGAGGGGCTCACCTTCCTATTGCGCTGCCACATTAGGCATATGTGTGTTCCCGGCGGTAGCGCAAGCGCGACATGGTCGCATAGCCTGCGATTTCACGCCCGACGGCTGGCCGCGACTTGCGGCAACCAATGCGCCCTCATTACGCCATCGGGGTACCTGGCCTTGCGCGAGCACGGGCTTGTGGGCTGAAATGCGGGTGCGCCGATACTGGAAAGGAAAGGGGATCAGACCGTTGATTCCAGGCCGGCGGCTGGGCTTGACCGGAAGGCGGCGGATAAAAAACAGGTAAGACTCTTCGAATTTGCTGGCAATTGCGTCACTTCCTCGCGGCGATGCGACGGCGGGCACCTTGTCGCGTAATTCGCTTCCCGGTAAGCAGATAAACCGAGAAGAAGATACTTCCCCCCTTCGTGGTCAATGACCGGCACGTGCAAGTGCCGACGCAGGATGTGAATGATGATCAACGGTGTGTTTGACGGACTGAAGGTGATCGATTGCGCCAGCTATATCGCTGCGCCAGCGGCTGCGACCATCCTGGGGGATTTCGGCGCGGACGTCATCAAGATCGAGCCACTGTCGGGCGATCCCTATCGTGGGCAGCGGCTTACGGGGCCCGATGCGGTGTCTTCGATCGACAGCAACTGGGCGCTGGATTGCAGAAACAAGCGGAGCCTTGCGTTGAACCTCGCCTCGGCCGATGGACAATCGATCTTGCACCGGCTGGTAAGTGAGACCGATGTTTTCATCGCGAACTATCCGGAGAAAGTCCGAAAAAAGCTTCATCTCGACTATGACGACCTGGCGAAGCTCAATCCCAGGCTGATCTACGCCCTGTTTTCCAGTTTCGGCGAAGTTGGTCCCGAGGCGAACAAGCCTGGCTTTGATGCCACGGTGTGGTGGGCCCGCACTGGCCTGATGGATATGATGCGACGCCGCGATACTGCGCCCATGCGTCCGGTGCCTGGCATGGGCGACCATTCGGCGGCAGTAAGTCTTTATGCAGCGATTGCCACGGCGCTTTACAAGCGCGAAAAGACCGGCAAGGGAGATCTTATAGGCACGTCCCTCCTGATGGATGGTTTGTGGGCAAATGCATCCTCGATCCAGATGTCCATTTGTGGCGTGGACGTTCAGACTCAGCCTGAGAGAATCGATTTTCCAACGCCCCTGCGAAACACCTATCTGTGCGCGGACGGCAAATGGATCATCCTGACCGTTCCCAATACGGACGACCGGTTCGTAGTCCTGCAGCGCCTTCTAAATGCTCCCACGCTTGAAGATAACCGGTTCAAGACCCTTGCAGGTCGCGAGCAGCACCGCCGCGATCTGACCGTCATCCTCGACAAGATTTTCGTAAACCGGACCGCGGCTGAATGGAGCAGGGATCTGGAGGTCAACGGCATCGCGATCGGCGTGCAGACGCCGGTCTCGGAAACGTGGAAGGACCCTCAGGCGCTTGCATCGGGCGCTATCGTCCCGACGAAGGGTGAGCCGAGCCTTACCGTTTCAAGTCCGTTCTGGATACAAAGTGAGAACAAGCGAACGCCGGAGGAGGCGCCGAGCATCGGCCAGCACACTGACGAAATACTTCGTCGGGCCGGGTACTCCAACGATCAGCTCAAAGAGCTGCGCGAAAAACGCGTGATCGGGTAGTTGGCCAAGGTGGCGTCCAGGCGAGATCCACTATTGATCTCGCCTGAATCGCGTTCACTTCTTCCATCGCTCAGCTCCGGCCTGCCCAGCAGACGGGAGCTTTGCTTTCAGCGCTTAATGTTTGGCGAGCGCGTCATAAATGCCCTGGACCTGGTCCGGTTGCATTCGCAAACGCGACGCCCAATCCTTGATCGCGGCACCAGAAACCGCGTTCCATGATGCCCGCTGCGTGTCATTGAGCCGATTGATGACCACACCGCGTCCGGCCAATTTCGTCAATTGATCGGACTCCAGTTTGTCCAAGGATTCGCATCGGCGGACACGAGCAATCACCTTTCCTCCCGTTCTTGTTGGAGCTCCCGCCGGGATTGTCGAGGCAAGCCACACGGCCCCTTCGCTGGCGAAGGCCGCTGCTGATTTCTTCAATTCAGGAGATTAAGTCGGCCGTAACCCACGAGATCTGGGTGATGGGGACAACCCCTGCTTGCGCAGTGCCGGTGCGTGATGGCGGACGTCAATTCCTCCCGCTTTTCCCATTCCTTCAAAACTGTCTCAGGCAGATCGGCCTTGGAATTGGCTCTCTTTACCTTTGCCCGATGGATAAAATTGACGGTGGACAGGAGGGAAGTGTGACTCGGGAAAATAATTGACTTTGAAGTAAATAACAATAGAGACTATGAAATGAGCGAGGCCTGGCCGGCCGCCAATAACAACGCAAGGGTGGATCAAGCATCGTCGTCTCACGGGTGTTCGCGCCTGACCGACACGTCATCTTCGATGATGGAGGGTTTGGGCGACGGCAAGCATGGCACCTAACGAGACGTGTGCAGAAGAGAGGTAATCATGATCAATTGGACTCCCGAGCAGCTGCAACTGCGCGACATGGTGCGTCGGTTCGCTAACGAGAAGGTTGCGCCGCGCGCCAACGATATCGACAATTCGGCTGAATATCCGCACGACATGTTTGATCAGCTGCGGGAACTAGGCCTCTTCAGCCTTCCGGCTCCCGCCGAGTTTGGTGGCATGGACAGCACCGTCGCGGCCTGTCTGGCGGTCGAAGAGCTCGGCCGGGTTTGTTATAACACGGCCTATCTCTTGGTCGTTCAGTGGACGCCGTTTGCGGCGATTCTCGCGGGTGGGTCCAAGGAGCAGAAGGAACGTCTACTGCCAGGTCTGTCCACCGGCGCGCTGCGCGCCTCGATTTCGATTACCGAACCGCAAAGCGGCTCCGACGTCGCAGGGATACGTACCCGCGCCAAGCGCGATGGTGATGACTACGTCATCAACGGGTCGAAGATATGGTGCACCAACGCTCTGTATGCTGATTTTATTCTCGTTGCCGCCAAGACCGGCGAAGGCAACGAACCCGGAACGATCAACCTGTTCATTGTCGACGCCAAAGCCCCTGGCCTGAAGATCGGCAGCAAGGAGCCGAAGATGGGTGGGCGCGGCGTGCCATCCTCGGCATTATTTTTTGATAATGTTCGCGTCCACAGCAGCGATCGGTTGGGCGAAGAGGGGCGCGGTTTCGGGATCGTGATGGAAGCCTTCAATCAGGCTCGGCCGATCATCGGCGCGCGCGGCGTAGGACTTGCGCAAGGGGCGATGGACCATGCCATCCAGTTTATCAAGGATCGGCGGGCCTTCAACCAGGCGGTTAGCGACTTCCAGGGTGTGCGGTGGATGATCGCCGATATGGCCATTCAGATCGAGGCTGCTCGGCACCTTGTTTACAACGCCGCCTCTTCGGTCGATGCCGGTGTCCGCGGGAGAGAGATGGGACTATTGGCCGCGTATGCTAAATGCCACGCCACGGATACGGCGATGAAGGTAGCAACCGACGCCGTGCAGCTTTTTGGAGCGGCCGGCATCTCCAATGAATATCCCATCAACCGTTACTTCCGCGACGCAAAAGTGCTGCAGATCGTGGAGGGTACCAATCAGATCCAGCGCAACATCATCGCGCGGACCATTCTAGGAAAATAGTCATGAGCGGACATGGTAAATCGGAGATAGAAACTCTCGGGCTTGGGCTGTTTTTTGAAGACATGCCCGTAGGTCGCCGTTACCAGACCATTGGGCGCACAATCACGGATGCGGACATCACCAATTTCGTCAGCATCACCGGCATGCTCGAGGTGCTGTTTACGAATCTCGAATTCATCCAAAATGAATCGGGTTTCAAGAGGCGGATTGCTCCGGCGGCGCTCGCCTACAGCATTTCCGAAGGTCTTTTGATCCAGTCTACAATGCAGCACACCGGATTTGCATTTCTCAACATGGAATTCGACGTCAAGAATCCGGTATTCTCAGGCGACACCATTCATACGGAGTGCGAGGTAATAGAGGCCCGGCTCAGCAGCAAAAATCCGAGCCGGGGCCTCGTCCGTACGCGAAACCAGGTCGTCAAGCAGGACGGAACCGTCGCCTTGATCTACACGCCCTTGCGAATGATCAAATGTCGCAAGAAGGCCGCGGAATAATCGCCGCATCCCACAGAATCGTAGCCCAGGAGATCGGAGTTAAACGATGGGGCCGTTGAGCGGATTCAAGGTTGTTGAGCTTGCTGGCATCGGTCCGGGACCGATGTGCGCGATGTTGTTGGCCGATCTCGGGGCCACAGTGTTGCGTGTGGATCGTCTCGTCCCGAGCGAACTCGGTTTGCAGCGTCCGCTGCAATATCATCTGTTGATGCGGAACAGGCCGAGCATTCGCCTCGACCTCAAGAATCCCGAGGCGGTCGAGCTCGTTCTTAAATTGACTGAGAAGGCGGATGCTCTGATCGAGGGGTTCCGTCCCGGCGTCACAGAGCGCCTGGGGCTCGGGCCGACACACTGTCTCCAGCGAAACCCGAAGCTTGTCTATGGACGGATGACAGGTTGGGGACAGGAGGGGCCGCTATCGCAATATGCCGGCCACGACATCAACTATATCGCGCTGACGGGCGCGCTGCACGCCATTGGGCCGAACGGCGGGCCGCCGACGGTGCCTCTGAATTTGGTCGGCGATTTCGGCGGAGGTTCGCTCTATCTCGCGTTTGGAATGATGTGCGCATGGTATGAGGCGCAGCGCTCGGGGAAGGGTCAGGTTGTCGACTCCGCGATTGTGGATGGTGTCGCATCGCTGATGACTATGTTCCACGGCCTGGCTGCCGCAGGCATGATGACCAACGAGCGCGGCTCCAATAACGTCGATGGCGGCGCGCCTTTCTACGGCGTGTACGAGTGCTCCGACGGCAAGTTCCTCGCCGTCGGACCCGTCGAGGAAAAGTTCTACGATGAATTACTGCGGCTATTGGAGATCGATCCCAACACATTGCCTGATCGCTCCGACCGCACGAAGTGGCGCGAACTGCGGGATAGGCTGCAAGCCGTCATCCGCACTCGCAGCCGTGACGAGTGGGCGGCGCGGCTGGAGAAAACGGATGCCTGCGTCTCGCCGGTGTTGACCGTCGACGAGGCATCTCGTCATCCGCATATGCAGACCCGTAAGACCTATATCGATCTTGATGGCGTTGTTCAGCCGGCGCCCGCGCCGCGCTTCAGCCGCAGCATCCCGGCGGCGCCTACTCCACCGCGCGAGCCTGGCGAGACGCCTCTTAAAGACGTGCTTACCGATTGGTTCAGTGCCGCCGAAATCGCTACTCTCTCCAAGAGCGGTGTGTTTGACCGGCTCGATCCGGGCCGAAAATAACGCCTGCAGCAAAGCCGTCGAGATTGTTAGCTGCACGATCGAGATCGTGGCCTAGTCCACAGGAGCGCAGACCAAGATGAAGGACGTGGGCAATGATCGCGTTCGATTGAGCGTGACCGAGGCGCGCAACCTCGGCGAGGCAGCCATGCGCGGCGCCGGATTTGATGCGGAGGACGCGCAGATTTTGACCAGCCATGTGCTGGATGCGGCACTCTGCGGATACGAATATTCCGGCCTTCCGAAACTCCTGAATGTCGTGGATGTTCCGGACTATCGAATGCCACGCAGACCAATGTCCGTGCTCCGCGAAGCCACGACAAGCGTTCTTCTGGATGGTGGCAACAACAACGGAATGATAGCGGCCTTTCGTGCCGCGGAAATCACAGTCGAGCGCGCAACTGCGCACGGCCTGGCGATCGTCCTTCTTGCCAATACCTGGATGACTGGTCGGAGCGCCTTCTATTGCGAAATGATTGCGCGCGCCGGCCTGGTTGCGATGCATACGGTTGCATCGCCGCCCAAAGTGGCTCCGTTCGGGGGCGCCCGCGCGGTACTGGGCACAAATCCCATCTGCTTCGGTTTTCCGACCGAAGGTGATCCGCTCATCATTGACATGGGCACATCGGCGTTCATGGGGACGGACCTGAAGTTTCGGTCCCGGACGGGAAGGCCGATTCCGCCGGGCGTTGCGCTCGGACCAGATGGCAAGCCGACCACCGATGCAGATGAAGCGCAAAAAGGTACACTGCTTCCGTTCGGAGGGCCGGAAAACGGCTACAAAGGCTTTGGTCTGGCGTTGGCGATGGACGCGTTCGGAATGCTGACGGCGGCGGCCCGACGGCCCGAGAATTTCGGCGGGCACAGCTTCATCGCTTTCAAGCCGGATTTGTTCTTGCCGCTGGATGAGTATCGCCACGCGCTAAGTGAGCGTATTGCGGAAATCAAGGCGACCCCTCGCCAGCCCGGCGTCACCGAAATCAGGATACCAGGAGAGCGAAGCAGCGCGACCAGAAAGCGTCTGATGGACGAAGGTATCGAGATCGACCGGAAAATCTATCAAGCTCTCGTTCGGGTATCCGAAGGCAATCTGGATCATGGGGCTGTCTATCCGGGGGGACGATAGCGCGCGGTCTCAACGAGCGGTCCATACGATCTCGAGCGCCAGGCTCGGGAGAGCGACGGAAGTGCTCAAATGCGTCAGGCAATCGCACTTGGCGATTGCCTAATGAAGACGAGGGCTACTCCGCCAGCGCGGCGCTGGCTCGCTTCGTCTTTCGTGCGCCCTGTCTCTCGCCCCGACGCGGATTCTCATCGAATTCCATCGGTGAGGCCTTCGTACCAGCGGCCCTGTTGCTTGCAGCCGACCGAGGTCGGCTGTGTAGGCCATAGAGCGTAAAATTAACGAAGGCGTCAGCGATTTCGGCCCCCGAACTTGGACCGTCCGGCGAATACCAGCGCGAGATATTATGGATCGAGCCCATGAAGAAGGTAACCGCGAGCTTGGGATCGCATCGGGGCAGCGAGTGATCGGCGATGGCGTCCCGGATCAGGTGTTCCAATACTCGCCCGAATGCCTTTAACCGGGCTTTGATTTCGGTACGAAACTCAGGATCGAGTGATGACAATGGCTCGGCCAGGGCTGCATGCGAGCCGAACTTTCCCGTCAACAGCGTGATGTAGGTGTGAAGGAGGACGCGGAGGCGTTCGAGCGGCTTGTCGGAGGCGGCCCACGCCGCTAACCGGGCCTGCTCGCCCAATTCGAGGGCGTAAGCGCGACACTCGAACAGAATTTCCTGCTTGGTCCGGATATAGTAATACAGCGCCGGCTTGGTGACGTTGAGCGCCTTAGCGACCTCGTCGAGCGACGTGTTGTGGTAGCCTTTTTTGCCGAAAGATTTTCCAGCTTCCAATATCAACGCTTGGCGCTTGAGTTGGTACTGTTCCTCCCGGCCGGGCACCGCCATGCTCCACCGTGCCCCGCTCGTCTTCTTTGCCATATCAATTTTCCCGAAATTGAAGAACCGCCGAGCTTCATGATGGCGGGAGGATGCAGTCAACGCAAAATGATATGCCTCCTGTCAGTAACATCAAAAGAAAAAAATGGCCACGCTCGCATCGCGCTGGATGAGAGATATCGGTTGGTGAAGCCTTCGTCTGCTTCGGGTCAGCCCCAGTTGCAAGGGCTTCTGTCTCCGCAGATGACTATTGAGCTCCAGAGTAAAAAAGCCTAGTTTACGGCAAATTTTCAGGGGGGCGGTTCGGCGGGCGGCAGTGGGCCGCATCGTGTCAGGCCGATGTTCCCTTGGGAGAGGTCTTGCTGATGCTCTTATCGCAGCAACCCCGAGACCCCCAATCCGACGTCTTGTTTTTCCTCCTTAACGGCTGCGAGGGGTAGTTTGATGAGTGTTCACGTCCCGATCAAGCATCCTGATCGCTTCTTCGTCAACGGCGCCTGGGTCAAGCCTTCCACGTCCGCCATGTTCGAGGTGGTCGACTCAACGACCGAAACCCCTTTTGTCCGTATTGCCGAGGCGAAGGAAGAGGACATCAAGCTGGCCGTGGCCGCCGCGCGAGATGCCTTTGATAAGGGTCCCTGGCCGCAACTGAGCCATACCGAACGTGCGAAATATCTTTTCGCCATCGCCGATGAGCTCGACAAGCGCGCCGCCGACAGTGCCGACATATGGGTCATCGAGTCCGGGATCGTGCATAGTGTCGCGAAGGAGCGGATGGTCGGCGTAGCTGAGGTCTACCGCTATTATGCAGGGCTGGCAGAGACTTTCCCATTTCAGGAACGCCACAAGCCGGTGGTCGGAAATGTCGGCCTTTTAGTGCGCGAACCGGTAGGCGTGGTTGCGGCTATCATTCCCTGGAACGCGCCGCCCAATCTCATCGCCCACAAATGCGCCCCGGCGCTTCTTGCGGGGTGTACGGTTGTTCTCAAGGCTTCTCCGGAAGCGCCAGGCGCCGCTTATATTTTTGCGGAAGTTTGTGAACGGGTAGGTCTACCGAAGGGCGTGGTCAATGTTGTGACCGCTGAACGCGAGGCGTCTGAATCGCTCGTGCGCAATCCGGGCATCGATAAGGTGACATTCACCGGATCGACGGCGGCCGGAAGGAAGATCGCGTCCATCTGTGGCGAGCGGATTGCGCGCTGTACGCTCGAACTGGGCGGCAAATCGGCAGCCGTTATCTTCGATGACTACGACGTGGCCACCGCGGCCAAGGCCATCGCAAGCCGCGCGACGTTCCTGAGCGGCCAGGTCTGCTCTTCGCTGACGCGCATCGTGGTCCCGCGTCGGCGGCACGATGATCTCGTGGAAGCGCTCAGCGCCAGCTTCGGGAAGGTCAGGGTTGGAAATCCTTTTGAATCTTCGACCGAAATGGGGCCGTTGGCCATGCAGCGCCAGCGCGACCGGGTCGAGGGTTATATTGAGAAGGGAAAGGCCGAAGGCGCGGT
>Ga0207647_10001580_pt1 | contig 17479 bp, 15 predicted proteins | sample KBSCornC2_FD_184295 | JGI IMG/M metagenome (GOLD analysis project Ga0207647, IMG submission 184295) | Corn rhizosphere microbial communities from Kellogg Biological Station, Michigan, USA - C2 (SPAdes) (version 2) | ecosystem: Host-associated > Plants > Roots > Rhizosphere ...
CAAACCCGAGGATAGCCCCGTCCCGATTATCGATACGACCATTGCTCATGCCGAGGCTGCAGTCAGATTGGCATTGGCGTCCGAATAGCGTCTCGGTCACATCAAGCGCCGCTAGCTCCAACACCCGGCCATGGTCTTGCTACGTTGCGCTGAGTCGGGCACGACTTGACCTTCTCTCGTGCGGTCGTGGGGGGCGCGCGGAAATAGCTCCTTGCGACATACAGTACGTTGACCGCCTGCGGCTTACGGCTGAGTACCTCGATGAAGTGCCGATTCAACCTCGCAATGGCTTACGCGCGGTCGCAGCTTCGGCGATTGGGGTGACGTGTTCGGCGCTGACGTGCTCGTGCCGGTGCTCGTTGCGCCACACAGGCGCCGGAAACGCCGGGCTGCAGTGCCGCGTCGACCATTACACGCTTCCTTTCTCGTCGTAGTGACGCCGGCCATAGGTGCTCTGTCGCACCACTCTCCACTCTGAGTCTTTGTCAGGCATACGTGCCCACCTCGAATAGGTGGGCGCCTATGCTCGTCACTCCTGGCGACCACGGCCCGACGTTGAAGAAGGACCGCTTACCTTAGACCCTTCATTTCGCAGGAGGTGGGACCGCCAGAGACCTGGCGTCCTCGGCAGGGAGCTGCGACGCGGAATAGCGACGCTCCCCAACAACGCGTCAGAAGTCGCGCGTCTGGCGACCGCAGAGCCTCATTCAATACGTGCGTTAGTTACCTTCGTTGTAAGCGATCAGGTAAAGACGCCCCTCTATGAATGGAGCTTCTTGGAAAGCCGCTGGCCGTCCTTCAAGAAACCATGTCGCTCGTAGAAGTGGTGAGCAGCCGGTCGGTGGTCACCGCTCGTCACTTCCAACTTGACACATCCCACCTGCCTAAACCAGTGTTCTGCTGCGTCAATCAGTGCGCTACCAACTCCGTTTCCCCGATATCGCTCGTCGACGACCATGCTAGTTATGCGCCCGAGATTGCCCACCGCATGGAAGAGAGGTAGTGCGTGGAGGCTAATACAACCGATGACTTCTTCTCGCACGGAGGCCACGATGATTTTGTCTACCGGGCTCGGAAGCATCGCTGCAATCTTCTCGAGGACTAGCGCTGGAGTTGTCTGGTAGCCGAGTTGCTGCAGCAAGAATGCGATTGTTGCGTGATCCGATGATCGCGATTCACGAATGAGAATGTCCGATGACTTCATCACGCACAGTGCTCCAAGGTAAAAGATCTTCGTAGTCGCTGAGAGTTTTTGCCTTCGGTAACGCCCTAAACAGCGAGACCAGATAGCGATACGGCTTGACACCGTTTGCGTGGCACGTCTCGACGAGCGCGTACAGGTTAGCACTGGCCTGCGCGCCGGCGACCGTATCAGAGAGCAGCCAGCCCTTGCGGCCGACGACGAACGGTCGGATCGCATTCTCGCAAGGGTTGTTCGAGATCGGCCAGCTGCCGTTCTCGACGTAGCAGGCGGCGACTCGGGGTGAGGAATAACGGGACGTCAGGCTTCAAACACAGCTCGACCAATTCCTGCCGTGCTGCCTCGTCGAATTCGCGTCGACCGTCTCGTTTCCGGCCAACTACCAGTCTGTTTTGAAGATTCGGTTGCTCTGTCATTAAGGTCTGAGTGCAGGTGTCCACGCGGACACCTAGCTTCTGACCTCCCGACCCTCTTGGAAAGGGCGTCAGTTATTGACCGCATACCCTTCGTTGGCGACGAGTCGCCTCCGTGCGCCGGGACTGCGCTGAACATCGACGTGCCGCATTCGCCGCGGATATGACGTTGAGTTCCCATCGCTACGGAAGTTGATGGCCCCGCCTGCCACTCGGGCAACGTTGGTATGGACGCGAGGCGCCGGCGCAGAGGCGAGAAAGATTTTATTTCAAATGAAGACACTTTATCTCGTTTGTCGCGGATAGCAAATCAGCGAAAAATTCACTTCAGCTCGAACGCAGCCGCCGAGTAACCCGGGAAGCTGGCTCCGACCCCGAGGGGTCGTCTGCAATAGCTTTTCTTCTCATCGGCGGTGATCTTGAGTTCGCGAGGCAGAGATGCGGCCCCGATGTGCCCCAAAGCCCGTTTCGCATTCTCTTTTTCCATTTGTTGAGGTGAACAATGAAATCCCGCTTGATCGTCGCCATGCTTGTGGCGCTATCCGCCTATGTTGCTACCCCGGCTTTCGCTAGCGAAAGCACCGTAACTCGCGCGCAAGTGCGTGCGGAGTTGGCAGCGCTTCAGAAGGCTGGCTATTCGCCAAGCCGTCCCAACGACCCGCATTACCCGGACAATTTGCAGGCGGCATTGAACCGAATTCGAGACAACAGCGGCGGTGCGACCGAACGGCAGAAACTCGGCAACAACAGCAACAGCGATTTCGGGACATCGTCAGGTCGCGGCGCCGTCACTAGCACGGCCGAGCATTCAACCTATTTCGGTCACTGAGCACTGTGCCACGAAGCTCGCCATTGACTGACACCGCACAGGGTCACGCGATGCAGATGGCGTTTGGCGCGCTGATTCCAACGCTGTCAGATAGTCATTGTGGTGTGAGGGAATACATTCCGACCTGGCGCCTTTTGCGGCAGGCCGTCCCGCCGCTGGCGGGACGGCTTAGAGGCGTTGATACGTATCGTGAGTTCCATGGCGCCCCTCGTTGCTCGACGACGCGATGCCCGTGAGGGGTGGCGGTGCTACCTACGTCAAGGTCCGGCGGCGCGGCCCCAATATACTCGCTGCACTGGAAATTGCGTCACTTCCAGTTGGCACGAAACCCGATAGAGACACGCTACACGGTGCTTCTCACCAAGCCTCCATCCACGCAGAGGTTCTGTCCAACGATGTATCCCGCAGCCTCGCTGCACAGGAAGGCACACGCCGCGGCAAATTCCTGAGGCGTTCCGGCTCGGCCCGCGGGCACGCTTTCGATCATGGCGTCGGCCACGGCGCGCAGCTCGCGAAGGCGGTCGGTCAGGATCGTGCCGGGAAGCAGATTGTTGATCGTCACGTTGAACGGCGCCACCTGCCTTGACACGCCGGCAACATAGCCCGTGAGGGCCATTCGCGGCGAAGTCGACAGCTCCATCTTTTCTAGAGGCGTGCGCACCGTTACCGAGGTAATGTTCACGATGCGGCCAAAGCGGCGTTCGATCATCCCTGGCAACACACCTTGGATCAGGTCAACGGCAGAAAGAAAATTCAGCTCCAGCGCCTCGTGCCATTTGGCAGCGTCCAGCTCCATGTACGGCACGGCCGGTGGCCCGCCGGCATTTGTCACCAGGATATCCGTGCTCTGGCAGGCGTCCAGCAACGCCGTGCGTCCGGCAGGTTTCGACAGATCCGCCACCAGCCACTCCACACCCGATGTCGCGTGCGGCGACAACTGCTCGGCGGCACGTCGCAAATTCTCTTCGCTTCTCGACACAAGGGTCACGTGCGCCCCCTCGGCTGCCAGCGCCCTGGCGCAGGCAAATCCCAATCCCGTTGATGCGCCGCACACCACTGCCCGACGGCCGACGATTCCAAGATCCATTTCAATGCTCCATTATTAAGGATTACAGCGCAATGCCCGGCACCACCACGAACTCGGCTTGCGACACCGGTAAGCGAATCGCCTTGGCGGTTTGATACTCGGGTGACTCGTAGAATGCACGTGCATGATCCATGTCCGGGAATTCCACGAGGACCATTCGGCGTTGCTCCTCCGGGCCCTCCAACGTGATCGGCGCCTGGCCCCGTGAAAGAAAGCGCCCGCCATGGGCTTCGATGACGGCGGGGCTCAATGCCGTATAGCCGGAATAGATTTCGGGGTCGTCGACCTTGACACGTGCGATCAGATAGGCAGGCACAATTGGGCTCCTTCTATAGTCCAGTTGAATGTAGAGTGCTCTCGTGATCAGCAGGTGTGCGCATAGGCCATGTAGAGTTCGCGCGCACGCTGGGCGATCGGTCCATAAGGCAGGCTGCGGTCTTCAACGCGATTGCAGTGAAGCACCTTGCCGTGGTTGCCCGTGCTGAACACCTCGTCGGCCTCCATGACGTCCGACGGGGTCAGTTGTGTCTCGCGCACGGGGATGCCGTCATCGCGCAGCAACGCCATGACGCGCTGGCGTGTGATGCCGTTCAGGAAGCTGCCATTGGGCGTTGGCGTGAGGGCCACGCCGTCGCGCACGATCCACAGGTTGGCGACAGCGAACTCCGCCACGTTGCCATCCGAGTCCAGTACTACCGCGTTCTCGAAACCTCGGGCTATTGCGTCTCGAATGATGCGCTGTGTGTTTGGATACAAGCAGGACGCCTTTGCCTCCGTGGGGGCCATGGAAGGGGCCGGCCGGCGGTACTCGCTGAACGTGGCACTGAAGCCTTTGTCTTCCGGCAACGGAGCCTCGAAGATGTGTAGTGCGAAGGTGGTGGTTTCGGCATCGGGCAGTAGGAAGCCACCGGGACAGAAGAACAGCATCTTGATGTAGTAGTCAGTGTCCTGATTGGTCAGGTGACCCATGCCTTCGTGCACCAGCCGCTCGATTTCCTGGCGATCGATCTTGGGCTCCATGCCCATCGTGAGCGCGGAATTGATGACGCGTTGGCTATGCGCCGATAAATCCGGCAGATACCCTTTGATCGCCCGCGCACCGTCGAAAACCGTCGAGGCCATCCAGAACGCGTGATCGGCAGCACCGATCATGGGAACGCCCGAGTCGCTCCATTTGCCGTCAAACCAGATGATTTCGTTTTTGCTCATGGGGTGATTTCCTTTGTTGCGTCGGTGTGCTTCGCCGGCTCATGGGGGTAAATGTCCGTTGCATTCAAAACGTCGCCACGGGCATCCCGTTCAACCGAAACCGGCCGGCGGGAGGGTTGTCCCCGGACTACCTGTGATATGAGTCATGGATATAATAGGACCCAACATTGGCTCCAGTGGGTGCGTCACGGTGCTATCTAATATTGGTGGAACTCATAACTGGACGTTGGCGGAACTTCGAGCGTTTTGCCTCGTCTGTGAATGCCGGAATCTGACTCAGGTCGCCCTCCGTCTGGAGATGAGTCAATCGGCGGTTTCTCTCATGGTTCAGCGATGGCGATTGGCACTGGGCACTACTCTTTTCGTGCGAACCCGCTATGGCGTAACGCCAACCGATGCCGCGATGGCGCTGCGAGACAAGCTCCATCCGTTGCTGGAAGGCATGTCGCTGGCGTTGGCCAATTCGCGAGGATTCGACCCGAAGACGTCCGAACGTGTGTTCCGCCTCCACATGAGTGACATCGGGCAATTGGTGTTCTTGCCGGGCCTCAACAGCTTCTTGGCGCAGCATGCGCCAGGCATTCGACTGCAAATCAGGAACCTTGCCTGGGAGGCGCTGGAAGCGGGGCTCAGCGCCGGAGAGGTGGACGTGGCGATCGGCTCGCTGCCGATGATCAAGGGGCGGGTCTCTTCGCGCGTGTTGCGCAAGGAACGCTATGTCACGGCCATGCGGAGGAGACATCCACTGGCCAAACGCGCGCTGGATCTGGCCGCATTTGCATCGGCCGAGCATATGGCCATCGACGCCACAAGCAGCGGGCATTCGTTGGTGGAAAGCGTGATGCGATCGAAGGGCATGCAGAGACGCATCAGTCTCACGATGCCCCACTTCCTGGCCGCTGAACGTATCTTGGGAAGCAGCGACTATCTGCTGACCGTACCGGAGGTCGCCGTGATGTCCTTTCGAGATCCAAGCGCGCTCCACATCGTTCCAACTCCGCTGGAGCTTCCCACGTTCGATATCCGCCTACATTGGCACGAAAGAAGCCGCCAGGACCAGGAAATCAAGTGGCTGCGCGCGTCAATCACCAGCTTGTTCGAGAAGACATGAGCACGCGACCGTTCAAGGACGATTGATCGTTTTCATGTCCCGCTGTTGATTTCGTCCGCATGCAGCACACCCTGTTGGAGGACGGCCTGGCGGAGTACGTCGACCAGCGGCTGCAAGTGCATGCCACACCTGCCTCCCAGGCGCCCAGCGTCGATCTCGGCATGGCCAGGCCCGCACGGCCAATACGTCCAGGCGAACTCAGACGACACGGATCACGCCGTCATCGCCGATGCGCTACCACGGCGATCAATACACAACTCATGCGAGCGGAAGTGCCTCCTTGCGGTCCGGTGATGACGCAAGATTGCGCATCTCAATCAAGGCTTCATGGCGGCGCTTGGCATGAGTTGCCATCGCAGTAGCCTTAACCGATCCGAAGCCACGAATTTCCTGCGGCAGGCTGGCAAACGCAGCAGCGCGTTCGATTCCAGCCGCGGCCAACGTGGTACACACCGACTCTATGTCAGCAAAGAACTCGCTCACCAACTGGCGCTCGACACGCCGCTCGCGGGTGTAGCCGAAGACGTCCAGTGGCGTACCGCGCAGCTTGCGCATGCGTGCCAGCATGTTCATCGCACTGAGAATCCAGGGGCCGAACTTACGCTTGCGCGGCCGCCCAGTAGCAGGATCGATCCGGGAGAACAAGGGCGGCGCCAGCCACAGCGACACCTTGCCTATCTCTGAAAACTGACTTGCAAGCGAAGCTTTGAACTCGTCCGACCCGTACAGGCGCGCGACTTCGTATTCATCCTTGTAAGCCATCAGGCGGTAGGCGCTGACAGCCACTGCGGTGGCAAACACCTCGCTGCCGGGCCGCACGCTTTGCTCCGCACTGCGCGCGCGGACAACCAAAGCGCTGTAGCGGTGCGCATACGCGGCGTTCTGGTAGGCGGTCAGATCTGCCACATGTTGCTTGATCACCTCTTCGAGCGTCTGGGAGCCAGACTGCTTGGCGCCTTGATCGCTGACAGCGTCCAGTGCGTGCGGATGCACCGCGAGAATGCGGCCCCACGTGAAAGCACGCTTATTCAGATCAACGGCCGCACCATTGAGCTCGATCGCTCGTTCAATGGCTTCACGCGACAGTGGCAGCAGCGCCTTTTGCCATGCATAGCCAAGCATCATCGTATGGGTCGGCAGCGTGTCGCCGAACACCTTCTGAGCCGCGTCGCTGGCATCCAGGCTATGAAATCGATCGGCACGACACCGTTGCTGCACCCGTTCGAGCATAAGAGGCGTGGGCACGCTCGCGTCGCGTTGATGCACTAAGTCCGCAGTTGGCGTTGCACCCAGATTGACGACTGCGCAGCTGCGCCCGTCAGACATCTTGCCCAGCGTTTCGGCAGCCGAGGAGACGACAAGATCGGCGCCCAGTAGCAAGTCCACCGAGGCTTCACTGATGCGCGCCGCATGGATGTCGTCGGGCGAAGGGGCAATGCGTACCTGGCTCACTACGGCGCCATTCTTTTGAGCCAAGCCGGTGAAATCGAGCACCGTCATGCCCTTGCCCTCGAGGTGTGCCGCGCCGCCGATGAGGGCTCCCATCGTCAGCACACCGGTACCACCTATTCCGGCGACATAGACGTTGAACGGGGCGGTGATGGTCGGGACAGTAGGCGATTGCAGGCCATTGCCCAGTTCAGCCTCAAGGGCGTTCAACCGGGCACCATCTGGTTTGCGCAGCTTCGCTCCCGCGATCTCGACAAAGCTCGGGCAGAAGCCCTTCAGGCAGGAAAAATCCTTGTTGCAAGCGCTCTGATTGATCTTGCGCTTGCGCCCGTAAGGCGTGGCCAGTGGCTCCACCGAAATGCAGTTGGACTGTACCGAGCAGTCGCCACATCCTTCGCAGACGCGGTGGTTAATGAACACGCGCCGATTCGGGTCTGACATCGTGCCGCGCTTGCGGCGCCTGCGCTTCTCGGCCGCGCAGGTTTGTTCGTAGACGATGGCGGTCACGCCCGGGATATCGCGAAACGTGCGCTGCACCGCATCCAATTCCTCGCGGTGGTGAACGGCCACGCCATCAGCCAGTTCCTTGTTTCCCGTCCAGCGCATGGGATCATCAGAGACCATCGCAATGCGGGCCACGCCTTCGGCGTGCAACTGGCGCGTGATGCGCGCGGGATCAATGACACCCTCCGCAGGCTGACCACCTGTCATGGCCACCGCGTCGTTGTAGAGGATCTTGTACGTGATGTTCGTCTTCGCGGCCACGGCGGCGCGGATGGCCAGCAGCCCGGAATGCTGGTACGTGCCGTCGCCGAGGTTTTGAAAGGTGTGCTTCGTGGTCGAAAACGGTGCCGCACCGACCCATTGCAGACCCTCGCCGCCCATCTGCGAGAACGTGTGCGTCTTCAGCCATGGCTGCTGCAGCGCCATCACGTGGCAGCCGATGCCCCCTCCGCTGATTGAGCCGTCAGGTGTGCGCGTGGAAGTGTTGTGCGGACAGCCCGAGCAGAAGTACGGCTTGCGAATGGGGATCACGCCAGAAGGCAGCGCCTTCTGCGGTGTCTGCAGTGCCGCCAGGCGATTGGTCAGAATCGGCGCTTCGATGCCAACAGCCTCGATACGCATCACCAGCACTCGCGCCAGCAGCCGCGGATCGAACTCCGACACCTCTGGCAGAAGCTGAGCACCGCGTTCGGTGGTCTTTCCCGTCACGCGGGGGCGTCGCGCCGCGGGACAGTGGTACAGCGCGTCCTTGATCTGCGCTTCGACGACCGAGCGCTTCTCCTCGACGACCAGCACCTCGTCGTGCCCTTCGGCGAAAGCGAGCGCGCCCCCGGTCTCCAGTGGCCAGCTCATCGCCACCTTGTACACCGAGATGCCCAGTTGCTCCAGATCACGCCGCGAGAGTCCCAAGTCAGCCGCCGCCTGCATAACGTCTTGATGGGCTTTGCCGACGGTGATGATGCCCAGACGGCGCTGGGGAGCGGCCACCACGATGCGGTCCAGCATGTTCGCGCGAGCCCACGCCCTCGCAGCGGGCAACCGCTCCTCGATCAACCGACGCTCCAACTCGGCACGCTGTGCAGGCCACTGAAGGGAAGGGTCCCAGTTGAGACCGTGCGGCGGCATGAGGAAATCCTGAGGTATCTTGAAGCGGGGCAGCGGTCCGAGTTCGAACGATGCCGCCGTCTCGACAACCTCAGCGATTGTCTTGAGCCCTACCCATAGACCGGAGAAACGGGACAGTGCCAAGCCAGACAAACCAAGCTCGATGACCTCGCGCACGTTGGCAGGCTGGAGAACAGGGATAGATGCGGATTGGAAGATGCCGTCCGTCTGGTGCGGGTACATCGATGACTGTGCCGCATGGTCATCGCCGGAAACCGCCAGCACGCCACCGAGCTTGGACGTTCCAAGCACATTGCCAGTACGCAGCACGTCGCCGCTGCGGTCCACACCTGGACCCTTGCCGTACCAGATGCCGAAGACACCGTCCACGCGTGCCTGACCAAAGGCCCGGTGCATTTGCGCACCCCACAGCGCCGTGGCAGCCAGGTCTTCGTTGAGGCCAGGCTGAAACACGATGTCGTGCGCAGCAAGCTGCTTGGAAGCCTTCCACAGTTGTTGGTCATAGGCGCCTAGTGGCGAACCCCGGTAGCCCGAAATAAGGCCGGCCGTGCTAAGACCGTGAGCCTCGTCCCACTGCCTTTGCAACATCGGCAGGCGAACCAAAGCTTCAATGCCGGTCAGGAGGATTCGGCCATCGGAACGGCTGTACTTGGCATCGGCAGTGAAGGAGGTATCAATGGCACCCATGTTCCGCTCTTTAGGCTAGGTAACTGTCTATGGGTGGAAATTCTCGTTCTAGCGGCGAAAGCAATGGCGCTAAAATCAGCCTAGGAGAACCCTCATTTTTGGATCAGATGACCTATAATTTTGTCGCGCAATCATCCACTTGAACCAACATGGACGAACTTGACAATTTCGACCTCGGAATCCTGCGCGAACTCGCCAGTGATGGACGACTCAGCGGACGAGAACTCGCGGAGCGCATAGGCCTGTCGTTGACGCCGACAGTACGTAGGCTGCGCAGGCTGGAAGAAGAAAACTACATCGAGGGGTACGGTGCCCATTTGAACGAGCAGCGACTAGTGGGCTCGATTAGCGTCTTCGTGTCCGTCACGCTGGAGAAGCAATCAGAGGCGGTTATCGCGAGGTTCGAGAGCGTCGTCGCACAGTGCCCCGAAGTGATGAGCTGCTTTTTGATGAGCGGCGATGCCGACTACAACCTGCGCGTGGTCGTAAAGGATCTAGTGGCCTACCACGATTTCCTCACCCGTACCTTGACGCGCATTCCTGGTGTCGCGCATATCAGGTCCAGCTTCGCCCTTAGAACGGTACTGATGCGCCCTGCGCCGCTGCTAAAGTAGCAGCGCGGCACTTGCCGCGCGCCCGAGCAACTGCGGCTCCGATAGATTGCTCATCGTCGCACTTTACAATTCCAGCTTGGCCTGCGGATCAAAACGCCGGCGACGCAATTCGCATTCGAAGCCTGTCACCCGGCGTGACTTCAGATCGTTGCAGTGCTCTGTCATTGCGTCCACTTCCTCGTTCAAGTGGACGCAATCGTCGCCGCTCTAGCCTCGCAGGTACAGGGGGATCGTCGATCGCTTACTCTTATCGTGAGGACATCGACTCGAGAGCACGACCGAAGTCCGCGATCAGGTCCGTGACTTCCTCCAGCCCAACGGATACTCGAACAAGACCATCGGGAATGTCCATCTCCTTGCGCTTCGCGGGCCCGGCTTCCCAGAAGATCGTCGATGCCACTGGAATGACAAGTGTTCGAGTGTCGCCCAATCCGGTCGCCTTGATCGGGATTTGCAATGCGTTGAGAAAGGCGTTTGTGCCGCCGGCATCGCGTAGTTCAAACGACATCAGCCACGCATTCGCGCTAAAGAGCGCTGCGGCACGTGCATGTTGAGGATGGTCTGGTAATCCGGGATAGTTCACTCTTGCAATCGCAGGGTGCGACGAGAGATATTCCGCTAGCGCCTGCGCACTTTCGCTACTTTGACGGATTCGCAGCGCCAACGTTTCCATACCGATCGAAATCAAGTTTGCATGCTCCGACGACAGGGCTGCGCCCATGTCGCGGAGTGCCTTCTTGCGAATCTGGCGCAATCCCTGCTGCTGCGGCGGCGCGCTGCGATACTCGTGAGCGATATTGACGTAGCTGCTCCAATCGAATTGCCCTGGATCCGTTACGGCCCCTCCAAGGGCCGCGCCGTGGCCTGAAAGGGTTTTACTGAGCGAGTTGATCACAAGGCTGGCTCCCACACTTGCGGGCTTGAATAGCGCGGGCGATGTAATGGTATTGTCGATGACGTAGATGAGCCCGTGTTTCGCGCATAGCAACCCGATGCCGGGTAAGTCCGCGATTTGCGTTCCCGGATTGGCGATCGTTTCGACGAAAACCATCTTCGTCCCAGGCGTGATCGCATCGGCCAATGCATGGGTAGATGTCATATCCACCATGGACACGGAAATTCCTAGCTGCTGTAACGTTCCGAGCAGGCTATTCGTGTTGCCAAATATATGGCGACTTGCAACAAGGTGGTCACCCGCACGAAGTAGCGTCATGAACACCGCAGCGATAGCGGCCATGCCGGTGGCGAAGCACACGGTTCCTACGCCACCTTCGAGTTCATTGATTTTGGCTTCGAGCAGGGCGGTGGTCGGTGTGCCCTGACGCGAGTAGTTGAAGCTGCCTTTCTTCGTGCCTTGAAAAATGCCGATCAGATCCTCGACCTTCTCGAAGCCATACTGAGCTGACGTATGAACCGGCGCCCTCAGCGCGCCGTGCTCCATACCGATTCGGCGATCTCGATGGACGATGGTGGTAGTGAGCCCATCTTTTTTCGCAGTATTCATCAAAGTCCTTTGGCTATTGATTGGGAGGGGGCGTGCTGACGTTGCGGGCCACGCCGGCTCTAACGCATCGTCACGAACTCTTCCGCAGCGGTTGGATGAATGGCCACCGTGTTATCGAAATCTCGCTTCGTTGCCCCCATCTTCAATGCGACCGCGAAACCTTGAAGGATTTCGTCCATACCTGACCCGATACCATGTATGCCGACGATTTTCTCATCCGGACCCACGCATACGAGCTTCATGCGAGCCGGTTGTCGGTGCTGGGTTACAGCTGAATACATAGAAGTGAAGGTAGCCTGATAGACCTTGACTCCATCATCGCCGTACTTCATCCGCGCCTCGGGCTCGGTTAGCCCCACGGTGCCGATCGGCGGATGGCTAAATACCACTGTGGGTACGTTGTTGTAGTCGAGATGTTCGTGCGGCTTGTCGTTGAACAAGCGTTCCGACAGGCGGCGCCCAGCGGCCACGGCGACTGGCGTGAGGTCGAGGAGCCCAGTGATGTCGCCGACTGCATAGATGCCAGGGACGGTGGTGTTCTGATATTTGTCGACGATCACGTAACCGCGGTTGTCGATAGCGACGCCTGTCGCCCGTATATTCAGGTCATCGGTATGGGGCTCGCGGCCGATCGCCCAGACGATGCAATCCGCGGTGTAGCTTTCACCACTTTCAAGCTGCAGCGTCAAGCTTCCGTCCGGGTTTTTGTGGATCGCTTTCGGGATCGCATGTGTATGCAGCGTCGGCCCGTCAGACTTCATCACTTCCACCAGCGTATCGGAGAGCAATGGATCGAGGTGGCGCATGGGTGTATTTTTTCTCACAAACAGATGTGTCTGCGAGCCAAGCGCATTGAGCACGCCGGCTAGTTCCACCGCGATGTAGCCACCACCGATAATGGCTGTGCGGGCAGGCATTTCTCGTAATGCAAAAAAACCGTCCGAATCGATGCCGTGTTCCGCGCCGGGGATGTCAGGGCGCGATGGTCGACAACCCGTTGCGATGAGAATGTGGTCGGCGGTCATTCGCTCGCCATCGACTTCGACGACCCGTGTATCGACGAATCGGCCGAAGCCTGCGATCACATCGACTTTATTCCGGTCCAAACTGGTTTCATAGGATGCGTGGATGCGATCGATATACGCGCTCCGGTTTTTCACCAGGGTCGCCCAGTCGAATCCCTCTATTTCTGCATTGAATCCGTAGTCCGAACTATAGTGACGGATCGCATCTGCAATATGCGCCGCGTACCACATGACTTTCTTGGGAACACAACCCACGTTGACGCAGGTGCCACCGATTTCTTTCGCCTCGATCAGCGCGCATTTCTTTCCATGCATGGCAGCGCGGTTGACGGAGGCAATGCCACCGCTTCCGCCACCGATCGCGATGTAGTCGTAATGCTTCATATGGAGTTTCTCCTTATCGACGGCTTTGTGGTGGCACGGGTCGTCCTCATCGTCAGCATGACCCCGAGTAGCACGACGACTGCGGCCACCGCGCTGTGCGCCGGCAGCGCTTCACCCAGAACGACAACGCCGAGGACGGCGCTCAGCACCGGAACCGAAAGCTGCACCGTGCCGGCGATGATGGCTGGCGTGCGAACCCGGACCCAGTACCACATCACATATCCGAGCCCCGAAGTGACGGCACCAGAAATCGCCGCGTACGTCAGTCCTTCTGTACTGGTTCGAAGATCATGTCGACACACCCATAGCAGGACGACAGCCAGCGGCAGTGCGAGGAGGAAGCTATTTGCCGTCCCAACGATGGATGAGCCGTTCGAGCGACCAATGAGAGAAAATGCCCCCCACGCAATGCCCGCCCCGAGCATGAGTGCCGAGTAGCGCAATGGTGGTGCGGAATGGGAGGGCGCGAGAAAGATGAAAAGACCTGTCACCGCCAGCGCAACACCCAATAGACTGGTTTTTTCGCCTTTGACGTATCCAAAGCCGAGCATCATCAATTGTGCCGAAACGAACAGGATCAATGCGCCGGCGCCCGTATCGATACCGCGATAGGCAAAGGAGAAGGCTGCAACGTAGATGAACAGCAAGGTGCCGGACAACACACCATGTACAGACACGGTTGGTCGTTTCCCGGTGACGTAGACGATGAGCGTTAGTGTCGCCGCGCCCGTTGCGAGCCTTACAGCTGTGAACGTGGCCGGATCAAGGGGCGTTTTCTGTAAGGCCATTCGCGTGAGAAGTGAATTTCCCGAAAACGCAAGCATTGCGATGGCCGTCACGCCCGCCAGCCACCAGGATGCTCGCTTGCCGGTGGTATTGACAGACCGAATTTCTATTTCCTCCACGCCGTCTGCTCCTGCTATCAGATGTTCATAGCGCTGACAAAAAATAGGAGAACGATCTATACAGGAAGGAAGCCTTCCACGGAAAGATAGCGTTCGCCGGTATCGTAGGCGAATCCGAGCACGCGAGCGCCGCTGCGCAACTCGGGTAGCTGGCGCGCAATCGCCGCTAGCGTGGCACCGGACGAGATGCCGATCAGCAAGCCTTCGTCACGTGCGGCTCGACGTGCGTAATCGCGAGCTGGACCGTCGTCGATTTGAATGACGCCGTCCAGCAAGCTGGTGTCAAGATTCCCGGGTACGAAACCCGGCGCAAGACCTTGAAGCGTGTGGGGAGCAGGGCGGCCGCCGGAGAGTACGGGCGAGGCCGAAGGCTCCACGGCAAATACCTTCAGGTTCGGGAATCGCGCTTTGAGTACTTTGGCCACACCGGTCAAATGTCCGCCGGTGCCGACTCCCGTGATGAGGGCGTCCAGCCCATCGGGAAAGTCATTGAGTACCTCCTGCGCGGTAGTGGCCTCATGTGCCGCGACGTTGACAGGATTCTCGAACTGTTGCGGCATCCAGGCGCCGGGGGGCTCTTCGGCGAGTTCGCGTGCGCGATCGATGGCACCCTTCATGCCCAATTCCTTGGGCGTAAGATCGAAGGTTGCGCCGTACGCCAGCATGAGGCGGCGGCGTTCGATGGACATGCTTTCCGGCATCACGAGGACCAGCTTGTAACCTTTGACGGCGGCAACCACCGCCAGTCCCACCCCGGTGTTGCCACTGGTGGGTTCGATGATGGTGCCGCCCGGTCTGAGCTTCCCGGATCTTTCCGCCTCCTCGATCATCGCGAGCGCAATTCGATCCTTAATGGAGCCACCCGGATTGCCGCGCTCGGACTTGATCCATACGTTGGCGTTTGCGCCAAACAGGCGATTCATGCGGATGATCGGTGTATTACCAATAGTCTGCAGGACGTTGTCGAATTTCATGATGTCTGGAAGGCGAAAGATGAGTGCTCACACGTGAAGCAGATCCGGCATCACTTGCGGTGTGCACTCGTTGTCAAGACCATGCGAAACTTGACGTCGCCCGATTTCATCCGCCGGTATGCCTCGTTGGCCTGTTCCAGCGGCATGACCTCGATCTTCGGACGAACCCCGGCGAGCACGCTAAACGAAAGCGTCGACTCATTTTCGTAGGGCGTGCCGGTGATGGAGCCGAGCATGCTGCGCTCGCCCACGACCATTTGGCCGGTCGAAACAGGCAACGGATCCTTGCCGGCGCCCAGTAGTACCAACCGTCCTTGCGGTGCGAGGCCGGCCATCAGCGCCGACACGGTGCCCGGATGAGCGATCGTGGTCAAAATGGCCTGCGCGCCGCCCATGCTGCCGAGCTTGGCCACTGCATCTTCCTGCTCGGTGTCGATGTAGATGTGTGCGCCGAGCGCGAGCGCGTCATCGGCAATGTCGTTGCCTCGTCCGACAGCGACGACTCGGAAGCCCATGCGGCGCGCGTATTGCAGCGCCATATGTCCCAAGCCGCCGATACCCAGGATGACGACCGTGTCGCCAGCTTCGGCACCGCACTTCTTCAGCGCGTTGAACGTGGCGATGCCGGCGCAGAGAATCGGCGCCGCTTCCTCCGCATCGAGTTCGTCCGGAATAGATACGAGCCCGGTAGCGCGTGCCAGCATCATTTCGGCATACCCACCGTCGCATGTTGCACCGACGAAGGGTTGATTCTGGCAGAGTTGAAAGTGTCCCTTTCGGCACTGGACACATTCGTTGCAATGTCCGCCCAGCCGACCAACCCCCACGCGCTGACCCACCTTCCAGATGGAGGGAACATGCGCGCCGAGCGCGGCGATGCGTCCGACCACCTCGTGACCGGGCACACGCGGCGGTTGTACTTCCGTACTGGCTCCTTCGACGTCGCCGACGTCGGCGCCGCAGATGCCGCAGGCTTCTACATCGATCAGCACTTCGCCGGTGCCCGGTGTGGGTGTCGGACGTTCCACTAGTTCAAGGAAGCCGGGGCGCGTTATTTGCATCGCACGGTAGACGGTTTTCATGATCGTTGCTCCTGGTGTTGTCGAAAGGTATGAAGGCATTAGCGCACTGGCAAGGCGAGACGCTGGCCCGCGAGCTGCGTGCTCCGCGCGGCTCAAGTGCTCAGAGCTGCGCAAATCCGCCATCGACGACGATTTCGGCGCCCATCATGTAGCGTGAATCATCGCTGGCAAGGAATAGAACAGCCTGGGCAATTTCCATCGGCTCGCCCATGCGGCCGGCCGGAATACGTAAGGACATCTGACGTTTCGTCTCAGCCAGCTGCGCGGGCGTTGCACCTTCCAACTCAAAGATCGGCGTATCGACCGCGCCGGGGCTGACGGCATTGACCCGTATCTTGCGATCCAGCAATTCGCAGGACCACGAGCGCGCGAACGAGCGAACCGCCGCCTTCGTCGCAGCAAGCGCCGAGAAACCGCCCATGCCAACGTTGTTGAGCCATGCAGAATTGAGAATCACCGACGCCCCATCGCGCAGCACGGGTGTCACGGCCTGCATGGAGAAGAAGAGCCCCTTGACGTTGACTGCCAGCAGTTCGTCAAAGCGGGCCTCATCCGTGGTCAGCAGCGGCGTGGAGAACGCCACGCCGGCATTGCCAAAGAAGACATCGAGCCCGTCGTCGCCAAAGGCGTCCGCGACCTGTCGAGCCATCCGCGTCATGTCCTCGCTGTTGCGCACGTCGGCCTGGATGGTCGTGATCGCACCGCCCAGCTTCGCGCGCGCACGCTTCAGCCGTGCCTCGTCGCGGCCGGTGATCGCTACCTGCGCGCCCTCGCGCACGAACAACTCCGCGGTAGCCAGACCGATGCCGCTGGTTGCGCCGGTAATCAACGCGGTTTTACCCTTTAATCTCATGGTCAATTCGTTGATATGAGTAGATTGTCAGGAGAACGTCCTAATCATTCGACTGGATCACCAGTTTTTCGCTTTCCATTTCGAGCGTGGTGCTGACATCCGAGCCGCGGACGAGCGTCAAATCGACGGGGCACCGGTCGGCAATTGCCAGGAGTTTCTGCCGCTGCTCGTCGTCGAGCGGCCCCTCGAGCGAGATCGTCCGAGCGAACAGGTCGGCGGGCGTCTGATCGGGCCGCTTGCTATGCGTCACCCGGGTAGATGCACGCACGAGCGGAATGCCTTTTCGGCGCGCGTACATGCGCATGGTCATGACCGTACATGCGGCGAGCGCGGCACAGACGAACTCGTAAGGCGATAGTCCGCTTGCCATTCCGCCAACGGACTCCGGTTCGTCGGCCAGGAACTGATGCTTTCCGCTGCGCATGGCCAACTGAAACAGCCCGTTGCCTGTTTCCTCGGCCAATACGCCATCTCCCTCGGAAATATCGGGTATATCGGCGGCTGCCGCGGGCAGGTAGCGTAC
>Ga0207647_10001582_pt1 | contig 17474 bp, 13 predicted proteins | sample KBSCornC2_FD_184295 | JGI IMG/M metagenome (GOLD analysis project Ga0207647, IMG submission 184295) | Corn rhizosphere microbial communities from Kellogg Biological Station, Michigan, USA - C2 (SPAdes) (version 2) | ecosystem: Host-associated > Plants > Roots > Rhizosphere ...
AGTTCGCCTCACAGTGCCTCGGGTCCCGCCTATGTAAATCGTGCCGACGGGACGTGACGACCTGTTCCGGAGCGTCACAACCCACATCGGTTCGCCGCGCTCGTCTGCGCGCAACGTGTAATCGGCTGTTGCAAAACTCGCGTGTGATGCCTCGGCCGTATGACTCGCCACCGCGTACGCGCCGCTGGAATCCAGGTTTAACCGGGAAATGTCGATCGTCGCTCCTTCAGTGGAACCTGCCACGTCGCGGTCTGCCTCGTCGTCGGAATCAATTCTGCCATCAGCAACTTGCAATTCACGCAAGCCGCCGCCCTGCGGATCTTCCACGACAATTTTCCATTTCTCGGGTTGCGGATCGCCCTTGGTGCCACGAATCGACACAATTTGCTGTAACGCGTCGCGACCGAATTCGTTGCCGAGTACACGCAACGCCTCGTACGCAGTAGCCTTTTCCTCAGCCCTAACCGGCGTTGTCAAAAGCAAAAGCCCAACCCACACTCGCCACATCCAGCAAAATTGAACAGTGCTTTGACTGACTGTCCATCGGCTTTTTGCGCTGCGGCGACATCTCAGGCATTTCAAAATACGCTCGCCCTTGAATCAGTCGCTGAAATCTGCTCACGTCTTTGCGGGCTGCGATGAAAAGAAGCAAAGTCGAATTTAGCAGTCACACTGCGAACCTCGCGTTGCTGAGGAAATGCGTTCGCGATTTCCTCAACGGCTATCCATTCTCAGAAAAGGAGCGCATGTTCATGGTGCTCGGCGTGGATGAAGCCTGCACGAACGTCATCCGCTACGCGTATCGTTTGCGCGAGGATGGACTCATCTCGTTGCGGATGGAAGGATTACGCAAATGCGTGCGCATGCGCTTGCGGGATTATGGCGAGCAAGTTTTCCCGCACGAAATGAAAGGACGGTCGCACGACCTGATCAAACCGGGCGGGCTAGGGCTTCATTTGATTCGCTACGCATTTGACCAGGTGGATTATGTCCACAAGCGCCGTGGCACCGAGTTGGTGCTGACGAAAAAGCTGGAGTAAAGGAGCGTTGGAGTGATGGAGTGTTGAAAAATTTCCATCCGTTACTCCATTACTCCAGCACTCCATTACTCCATCGCCGATGAAACCGCCGGAGCCAGACACCGCTTTTGAAATTTCGCTGCGACCACCCGCGTTCAGCGAGTTCACCGGCCAGGTAAAGGTGCGCGAACGGCTGGAGCTGATGGTGGAAGCGGCTAAAAAGCGCGGCGACGTGCTTGAGCACATTCTCTTGAGCGGACCGTCCGGGCTCGGCAAGACGACGCTCGCCTACATCATCGCTAACGCGATGGCCGTGAACATCAAAAACACCAGCGGCCCGGTGATTGAGAAGGCCGGCGAACTCGCAGGACTTCTCACCAGCCTTGAAAAAGGCGATGTGCTCTTCATTGACGAGATTCACCGGCTGCAACCGGCCATCGAGGAATACCTCTACCCGGCGATGGAAGACTACAGGCTCGACATCATTATTGACCAGGGACCACAGGCGCGCAGTCTGCGTCTCAATTTACCGAAGTTCACATTAGTTGGCGCGACGACGCGCGCAGGCATGGTGAGCGCGCCACTGCGTTCGCGTTTCGGAATGACGGCACGGCTCGATTACTATAACGCGGAGGAAATGCAAAAGATCATCGTGCGCAGCGCACACTTGTTAGGGGTGGAGATCGACTCGGCGGGCGCAGCCGAGATCGCGGCGCGCTCACGCGGGACCCCGCGCACAGCGAACAATCTGTTGCGATGGGTTCGCGATTACGTTCAGGTCAAAGCCGAAGGGAAAATCACTGCCGAACTTGCAGATCGCGCACTGGCCATGCTCGAGATCGATCGCGACGGGTTTGATCAATGGGACAAACGCATCATTGAGACGTTGATCCATAAATTCAACGGTGGGCCTGTTGGACTGACTTCGCTCGCGGTCGCAGTGGGCGAAGAAGCCGGCACAATCGAGGAAGTCAACGAGCCCTATTTGATCATGGAAGGCTACATCAAACGCACGCCGCAAGGCCGCGTCGCCACGGCAAACGCCTATCGCAAGCTCGGATTAAAACCGCCCACCGGAGCACAAGCGGAGTTGTTTGGGCAATGACTGCGGATAGCATTGTAGGGCGTTTCTGTGAAACGCGGTGTGCAAACGTTGGCGTCTGACACAGACGCCCTACAAATCCACCGCCACGCGCGCATCACCGTTAGGAACGAACATCGCTACAAGGCCTTAAGTTCAAAAGCGCGATTGCATCGCTCCTTAGAAGATCGTCAGCACGCCATTGATGTAGGTTCCAACGCGGAGCCATCCATAACTACCGTTCTCCAAGCGGACAGCCCAAAAATCGAAATTGCCGTTGAGCCGGTCTCCGGCAGCATCGAGCGCGGTGGATCCCGTGATGCCCGTATAGGCATTGGCTTCGCTGACAAATGCCGTTTTGAAATTGGCGAAATCCTCCACGCCTCCTGCATCCTGTAACGCACTATGCACAACGAAGAGCGCGTCGTAAGCGGACAGCGCAAACGCGTCGGACGTGATTCCCGTGCGCGCTTCGATTTCATCGGCGATCGGCTGCCACTCATTTTGAAGCGCGTCATCGAGTCCAAAGATTGGGTTGGGATAGCCGGCGTTGGCGGCAAAGGTGGCGGCATCGGAATCAGCCGGCAAAACGGCGGAAAGCGCGACACCGTCACTACCGTACCATGCAGTGCTTGAGAGCGTCGTGTTTCCCTGTGCGCTATGAAACACGTCCACAACCTCATCGAATGCGGCCAAATACACGCCAATCGTGGCAGGATCGCTCCCGTTACTGATTAAATTTTCAATCTGTGATGCGACCGAGGCGGTGGCCGTGGAGAAGTCGTTCGTCGTTGCCGCATATTGATAACCAGCTTCGACCGTGCCGCCCATCGTCTGGAAAGCTGCTTGAACGGAATCGTGCAAACCATTGTTGCCTGTGTCATTGCGCCAAAGCGGAACGATTGCGCGGATTCCGTCGTACCACATCAACGCGACAATCGCTTCCGCTTCGCGCGTGTCATTCGGACAAACACGGAAGATGTTATCGTTCGGGATGGCGAGCGAGGAAGCGGTACTGCCTTGGCTGATGACGAGGATATTGTGCTCGTCTGCGTAGGGCTTGATCATGGCCAGTTCGGCGCTCGATTGCGGTCCGATAATAATTTTTACGCCGCGCCGGTCGAGATCTTGAATGGCGTCGAGCGCTTGTGACGGATCGAGTTGAGTGTCGCGAACGAAAAATTTGAACCGGTATCCGCCATGTTGCCTAATGGCCTCTGCTTCCAGTTGCTCTTCGGCAATCTGCAGCGCTGCGACAGTGTTTTGCCCGAGAGACGACCACGACCCTGTTAACGACACGAGCACGCCAACCTTAAATACCCGCTGGGAATGCTGTTGGCCAGGCGGATTCCCTCCTGCCTGACTAACAAAAGCGAGGACCAATCCACAAATGATAACACGGAAGACGGTCGGAACATTCATAAGCGCCCGATCATCCTCAGACCTATGAGAGTGTCAAGATCGATCGGTGTCTCGCGTGGAATGCCTTGTTAACAGGCCCTCTCAGATTCACTAGCGGAAACACGAAGGTCGCAGAGCATTCCAGACTTTCATCCGAGTAACTTTTGTGTTCTCTGTGAACTGTGTGGTTGATTTGAATTGATGGAAAAGCATTTCACCGCGGATTTCTTCCAGCAGACTTCGAAGGTTTTCACCGTCTCCGAATTGACCCGCTCGATCCGCGGTCTGCTTGAAACGAAATTCAGCGCCGTCTGGGTCCAAGGAGAAATTTCAAACTACAAATTGCACCCGAGCGGTCATCAGTATTTCACGCTCAAAGATCAACGGGCACAGATTTCATGCGTGATCTGGCGAGACACGATGCTGCCGCCGCGACAAGCACTGGCCGACGGCGCACAGGTCCAAGTCTATGGCACTGTCACAGTTTTCGAAGCGCGCGGCCAGTACCAGCTCAACGTTCAAGTCATTCAGCCGCGCGGAGTCGGCATACTCCAGGCGAAGTTTGAAGCGCTAAAACGCAAACTCGAGGCAGAAGGATTATTTGCTCCGGAGCGCAAACGGCTGCTGGCGAAATTTCCGCGGCGAATTGGAATCGTAACCTCGCCAAGCGGAGCAGCAATCCGCGATATGCTGAACGTGCTCCGTCGTCGCGCGCCGTGGTTGGAGATTCTGATTAATCCAGTCCGCGTGCAGGGAACAGGCGCGGCACAGGAAATTGCCGTTGCTATTAGGGAGCTCGCCTCGCCTAACGAGGCGTTTGCCCAGGTCGATCTCATCGTGATCACGCGCGGCGGTGGCAGCATCGAAGATTTGTGGGAGTTCAACGAAGAGATCGTCGCACGCGCAATATTCCATTCCGCGGTGCCAATCGTCTCGGCTGTCGGTCATGAAATTGATTTTACCATTTGTGATTTTGTCGCAGACCTGCGCGCGCCCACCCCGAGCGCTGCCTCCGAATTGATTGTCCCCGATGTCATAGATCTCCAGCGGCAGATCGAACGTTGCTCGCGCACGCTGGGCCGCCAGTTGCTCAACCTTGTACGGGAAGCGCAACAACGGCTCGATCACGCGCGCGAAACCTTGCAACGTTGTCTTACGCACAAGATCGAGGGCTACAAACGCAGCCTGGAACATGCTTTTCGTGTGATGCACGCGCGCACTCCCGCCCGCGAGCTGATGATGCGCCGCAACCATTTTGCCGATCTTCATCGACGACTAGTCGCCTGCCCTGCGCACTTGATTGAAAACGCAAGACACCGTTTCAGCCGCATAGAAGGAATCCTGCGCGTGCTCGGACCCGACGCGACGCTGCGCCGCGGCTACAGCATCACCATGAATGATCGCGGCGAAATCATCCGTACCACCACAGTGGTTAGGCCGAAAATGAGAATCCGCACCCGAGTCAGCGATGGCGAATTCGGCTCAGAGGTGATCTAGTACAGTCTTGTTGCTGCTCTCAGTCGTGCGCTTGCGCTTATCAGGTTCGGTCAATGCGACGCGGTCTTCTCTAAGGTTTAATTATCACGACGGTCCCGAGGTGAGCGGTGTTATAAAACTGACGCGCTTTCCAATAAGGCATCCTGATGCATCCGTGTGATGCGGGCACCCCCGGCAGGTAACCTTGGTGTAATCCGTAGCCCGGCGAGAATTCGAGAAAGTAGGGCATCGCGGCGCCAACGAAGTGCGAATGCGCCGGTTTGGCGTCACGCCTGCTATCGACGTTGGCCTTCACGACGCGGCCTGAGTCATCAACATAGTCACCGTAAACACTGGAGTGATGATCTTCATCCTTACGGATGACTTGAAAGCGACCAACCGGAGTGCGGTACCCTTCGCGACCACTCGATATGCGCGACGACGCCGTTCTATGCCCTGCACGGTAGAGATAGGCTTCCTGTGCCCGTAAACTCACGACGATCGACGGACGGCCGGAATGACTCTCGGGTATGTGCGACGTAACCATGTCGGTCATAGTGCTGCAGCCACTCAAAATCATGAGAGTCACGCAGACAGCAGGAAATTGTGAGAGTCGATTCATGCAATCCATCCCCGAAGATTATCGAGCAATGACGCCTACCTCGTTTCGTTTCAATCGCTCAGTGACCTTCACATCCTTTTTGCGACTGTTGATAACGAACGTGTTGTTTTGTCCCAAAGTCGACCACGGCCCACGCGGGACTTCGCTAAAATCCACAAACCGCCAGTCGGTGACGTCTGTTTGTTTCAGCCCCAGATAGTCTCGCACCGCAGGGGAGACATCGAGGCCGGCGCCCTTATTTAGATTGGGTTTCGGACGTTCATTGCCAAATACGTATTGCCAATGGTCCGTTCGGAATGGTCCCGCGTCTTCCCACTGCGCATACGCGATTCGATCGCCTTTGCGGATCGCGATCCATCGATCTTTGCAAGTGGAAACAGCCGGACCCAGGTACGCCTCTTGAAACCACGGGACAACACGAGGCGCTTCTCGCCGGTGGCCCGTGCGTGCTTTATCATTGTAGGGTAGCGCGCAGTAAAATGGGTTCTGCTGCGGTACAAATTTTACCGGGACATAATTTCTTCGACGGGCAGGATTCGGATCATCGAAACCGCCGTACCTTTTTGTCCATTGTTTGTCCCAGGCGCTTGTGCGATTCGGGACGAGATTATTTCCACCTGGCTGTTCGCCGATCCAAAAAACTGTCGTTACGATATTTGTTTTCCAAGGATACGGCCGAGAGGCCGCCGGTTTTCTGAGGCGGGGCTTGTCCTTTCCACTGACCGCTTCGATTTGAGCGAAGGCCGCATCAAACGCGATGAAGAAAGCGAAACAAAAAAGACCAATTGAGCAGCGTTTCCCCATTACTTTCCTTTCGGTTCCCATTCAAACGCTGCGTGAAGCCCTGAAGACTTACTCGCGTTTCGCGGTCTAGATTATCACTTTAGAGAAGATTACAAACCGATATTTCTTTAGGATTCAACGAGCCGTGAATGAACGTTGCTGCCGTCTCAAGGCGTGAACTTGTAAACGCAACCGTCGTCGTCCGTGCCGCCGTGCACAGTGGCGCCGTAAAAGTTTCCGAATCGATCGACAACCATGCCATTGTAGGAAAAGCCACCATCTGGCGGGCCCGCGAACGGATGAACGACACTCTCGGTCCACTGCCCGCCGCCAATAGGAGTTAGCTTGAAGATTGTGCCACTCCCCAAACCGCCTTCGCTCGTCGTACCATAAAGATTGCCGGCGGGGTCGCGAACAAGATTGCTGATGGGACTGTTGCCGTCGCTTCCGGTTTGGAAACTGTAAATCACTCTCCCGTCCCATTCCCCAACTGGCCGGGGAGACAGCTCGTAAACAGAGCCGATACCGTTTTCGCCGCCGTAATACGTGGTCCCGTAGATTTTACCCGAAGAAACGCGGAGCAACGCGCCGTAAGGAAAACTCCCGTCGGGTTGGCCGTGAAACGAATATAGCACCCTGAAATCCCATTCCCCAACTGGTGTCGGTGTGAGTTCGAAAACAACTCCGCTTCCATACAAACCGCCGACAGTAGCTGCACCGTAGAGCCGACCATGCTGCAGAAGCATCCTTCCAGCTGAACCTGTCCCGCCGTCATCGCCGCCAGTGAACGTGTGAATGACCTGAAATTCCCAACTCCCGGCGTGAGGATGGATTTTGTAAATCGTGCCTACGCCGTATGTGCCGCCAGTCGGCGTCATGCCATAAACATTTCCGCTCCGATCTACTGTGACCCTTGCGCCCGGGCCCGAACCATCGTCGCCGCCGGTGAACGCATGGACGACTGTCTGGTTCCACGTACCACCGGCTTTAGTCAGCTTGTACACGACTCCGCAGCCGCCTTCACAGCCACCTGAACCGCCCGTGACTGCCGTGCCGTACAAGTTCCCGCGCTTACCGATTGTGACCCCTTTGTACGGCTCGCCTCCATCCGCGCCGCCGGTAAAACTGTAGAGCACCGTGTGCTCCCATCCGTTAGGTGTGGGGCTGAGTTGGAAAACTGTGCCGCCTCCAAACTCTCCTCCAAGCACTGTCGTCCCATAGATGTTCCCAGCGTTGTCCGTCTCCAAATCGGTGTCGGCGTATTCGCCTTCCTCCTCTTCGAAGCTAAAGATCACGTCGGTCGTCGTTGCAGTAGCCGTGACCAGTGACAACGCGATCACGAAAACTGGAGCTGCGTTTTTAATGCGAATTAGTGCATTCATTGCTTTTCCTTCCATTTCCCTTCTGAGTTAATTTTTAAAATCGCGGGTCCGGAAGAGGCAAAGAACCTGGCGGTCGACAAGTCCTCCGCCTGATTCAGATCCGCTTAACTTACGCCGAGTCTGGCGAAGATTCGGCGTGCTTGTCAATCCCATTCGCTTCTCATTCCTCCACCGATTAGGCAAAAAAATTTCGACTGTTTGAGGCGTCACAACGGTTAGGTTGAACGTTGCTATGTCCTCCGAAAAGTCCGGTCAGCTTCGACGCGTTTTAGGCGTCGGCTTTGGTCTAGCGGTCAGCATCGGGGGTACGATTGGTGTCGGTATTCTGCGCACGCCTGGCTTGGTCGCGGAACAACTGCATGTGCCATTGCTGATTCTGTTACTGTGGGTTGCGGGAGGCATTTACACATTGCTCGGAGCGAGTTGCTTGACGGAATTGGGCCTCATGCTTCCGCGAGCCGGCGGTTTCTATGTTTATGTGCGCCGCGCGTTTGGCAACACACTGGGATTTGCGGTCGGCTGGACTGACTGGCTCATGTACTGTTCGATCCTCGGATATTTGTCGATCGCTATCGCGGAGTTCATTGCCGCGTTGGGAGTGATACCCGGGGGCGCCATTCGATCCTTGTCGGTGCTGATTCTCGTTAGCATTGTAGCGTTGCAATGGCTGGGCATCCGCATCAGCAGTCTTTTTCAAGAAGTTACCACCTCACTCAAATGCGTTGCGTTTTTGGTCCTTGTTGCCGCCTGCCTTTTTGTGCCAACCGGCGGACACCCATCGGCACACATCCCGTCATCGATGACAGTCAGTGGATTAGTGATCGCCTTGCAGGCGATTGTCATCACATACGGCGGTTGGCAAAGCCCGTTATATTTCATCGAGGAAGATCGGGACCCGGTGCGTAATCTTCCGCGAATTATGATTGGCGGTGTGCTGGCGGTGATCGCGATTTATCTGCTTGTTAATATTGCGCTCGTCAAGGTATTGCCGATGTCGGAGCTCTCAGGCGCGACATTCCCCGCCGCTGATGCCGCACGCACCATCGTAGGCAAGCAGGGCCAGAATCTTATCATAGTGTTATCAGTGATTTCGCTTGTACCACTCTTAAACGCGATTACGATGATGGGGACCCGCGTCATTTTCGCCCTGGGACGTGACCGGCTGTTTTGGTCCCGCACATCGACTGTGAATCCCAGCGGCACGCCGGATACTGCAACACTACTAACGGCGGCAGTCGCTGTCGGTCTGATTGTAACTGGCACATTTCAGCGCCTGATCGCAATGACATCTTTCTTTCTGGCAGCGAACTACGCTCTCTGCTGCGTCGCGTTGATCGTATTGAGACGCCGAGAACCTGACGTGGCACGACCTTATCGGGCTTGGGGATACCCTTGGTCGGTTTGGTTGGTTTGCGCCGGTAGCGTAATTTTTTTGCTTGGAACGTTGGCGGGAGACATGTTCAACGGACTCGCGGCTCTTGGATTGCTTGCGATCGGTCTCATCGGACGCGCACTTTTCACTCGGCGAGCTAGTCTGTCATGATAATTCGCGACCAACGGAAACAGCGCTGGTCTATTCCTTTTTAGATACCAACGTATCTGGCGCGTCGGCAACGGGGCGGCGCTTTATCTGTTCCATCACGTCTCCGGCGATCATCTTGAGGAGGTCCCGCTCCTGCCTTGTTATCTCGCGTGGTTTTGTGTCGAGAATACTGAGCGTTCCAATCGGAAAACCATTAGGTCCGCGCAATGGAACGCCAGCGTAAAACCGCAGGCCACGCTCCTTCACCCACGGGTTGTTTGCGAAGCGAGGATCCCGTGCCAGGTCGCGCACGATCAACACTTCATCATTGGCAATAACGTGACCGCAAAGGGAAACGTCGCGCGAAGTGCAGCGAGCCTCGGCAAGATCGGCCGGCAAACCGGTTTGAGATTTGAACCACTGGCGATCCTTGTCGATCAGAGTTAAAAGCGCTATCGGCACTTTGAACAGTTTCGTTAACCGCTCTGTAACTTGATCGAAATCTGCTTCCATGGGCGTATCCAGAAGATTTAATCCGTCGAGTTCCGCCAGGCGCTCTTCCTCGTTAGGCGGCGTAGGCGCGGGGAGCATTGCGTCCGTAATTGCTGCGCTCATTTTGGAAACCCGTTGCACCGCGTCCGCGAGGGAAACGGCTACATCACTTACTTGCTTTGCACGCAGACGTTCTCTGAGTTTCTCTGCATCGAATCTGCCACTCCATGCGCCAAGGAGAATTGTTACGCTCCCAAATCGCTCGCGAATTGCCGAACACAGATGTCGAGCCTGAGCTATACTTGTCGGCGGCAATACAGACACGCAGATGCATTCGGGTTGAATTTCAAGTGTACGATCGATCAACTCCTCGTCTTTAAGCCGTGCGGGCAGGTTTTCAGCTTCGAAGCCCTGTTTTCGAAGTAGCTGTGCAAGCATTTCACCGGCAAGTTCGTCGCGATATGCGCCCGCGGGAAGACACAGAACGCGGCTGCCGATCCGAGGAGCGACTCCGATGACGTCGTCACTTTTTTGCTCATCTTTGTCGTTGCCCGAAGCCTCCCAGCCGCTGAAATCATCTATAATCTCGTGAATTCGCTGTAGCGCGGAGGTCCTTTGCTCGGCGACAAGGGAGCCGCTGTGCGCGTCGATCTCAACTGCCGCGATCGCCGGAATCAAAACCTTGTCATAGAACGAAGTCAGTGACTCCGTTTCGAGATATTTGGTGGCAAACTCTTCTGCGGTGTCCGTCGAAAATGACAATAGTCGATGGTAAAACTCTTCATGAGGCGCTAATGCTTGATCCTCGCTTAGCAAAGTTCCGAGAAACTCGAGCCGCGGAACATGCCTCCCGATCACCGCCAGACACACGGTCAGAGGAGTAGAAAGCACAAGACCAACCGGGCCCCAAAGCCAAGTCCAGAAAACGGCCGAAATGATTAAAGCAATCGGAGAAACGCCTGTGTTAGCTCCATAGAGCCAAGGTTCGACAACGTTTGATACGATCGCCTCTAACACGATAAACAAACTGATCGTCATTAGCGGTGTGAACCAACTGCTCGAGATCGCAAACGAGAGTACCACCGGCAAGAGAGCGCCAGCCCATGGACCGACGTAGGGAATGAATCTCAGCACTCCGGCCAACACTCCCCACAACGCGGCATTTGGAACTCCAATAAACTGCAGCCCAATCGCAACACAGATGCCGTAACACGTGTTGACGAGGAACTGGGTGGAAAGATAACGCGACACACGACGTCCAGCGTCTTCCATCGCGCGCGTGGTGGTGCTGATACGCCCCTGCCCCACCAGACGAATCAATCGGCCGCGAAGATCTTCTCTCTTCAACAGCATGAAAATAACAAGCAACAGCACCAGAGCAGCGGTGCCGAGCGGACTCAGAATCGCGCTGAGAGTCTCCTGCATTAATTGTGGAATCGCGCTTCGCCCCTCGATGATCTTCACCGGAATAGGACTCGCCACAGGCGGAGGCGTTCTGGTCGAAGAATCATCGCGAGTTCGGTCCGTCGACGGCGCAGGGCTGGGCGCGGCCAGTTCGCTTTGCAGCACGTGAACACTGGATGAAAATCGCGCCAGCGGGCCGGCAGCAGGAAGTTTCAGTGACCGGATCTTGGCCACGATGTTCGCCTGGTAATCAGGCAATTTATCAGCCAGATCGATGACCTGGCGGCCAATAACCCAACTCGCCCCGGCAAAAATGGAGAACATCGCAATCACCGTCACTAACACAGCCGCGATGCGCCCGATCCAACGCTCCAGGCGAGTGACCAACCTGGAAAGAAGAAACGTGATCAGCGTGGCCAGGGCGATTGGCACGAACACCGAGCGCCCGAAGTAGAGTGCAGCAACGACAAATGCTAAAAGCAACAACCCCCAGATTCCACTCAACGCGGCGGAGGGAGTTAGCGACGAAGGTCGGGTTCGCATTCGTTAACGAACTAGTTTGTCGCAGGGAATCTTAATTGAACCTGCGCTTCTCAATGCCTCTCGATCCGGAATGCCATGGCGAATATTCTGTGGCCAATCACGTAAACAGCTGCTGCTACATTGCCGTAACGATTGAATCTTGTCTGCGATGTTTATGTGCAACCTCGCAATAAAAATATCAGGATCAAAATTGGAATCGGGATGCCTAAAAGCCAAAGCAAGATGTATCCCGTTGCTCCCGCTTGTTTGATTTTCCGGGCTAAGTGCATCATTTCACTTCCTTCGCGGCAATGAATCGCACCAAGCTGTGGATGTGCGCGTGTTGGATTTTATTGTGCTGTGATCGGAGTTGCGCCGTACGAACCGGTTGAAGTCGGTGCACGTCCAAACTCGACTGATCAGTGTCCGCCCGTAACGGTGTATCCGGCGGCTCGTAAATCTTCAGCCAGTTCTAATTCCATCTGAACCGCGGCTTCAAACGGCATCGGATTCAAATGTTCGTAAAGCTCCGGCATGAGTCGCACGCCATATTTCCTGACGACCCAGGCCGATTTGTAGCCGTTCTTGTGATTTTCGAATCGGTGATCGACCGGAATGCCTGTCATCCCAACATATACACACGGCTTCAGCGGATCGCGCTTTGGATTGAGCCGCAAAATAGAAGGATGCTTCATCACAGCGTCGTTGAGCAGGACCACATAAACGTTGTGGTGGAAGTCCTGTTCCTTCTGACGCTCTGGTTTCTTCTCCTTCAATTCGCAGGGCAACAAAAAGCGCGGATACGTTCGGAGCGCCAGCGTGTCTGCGCAAAAAGGCGCGCCCTGGCGATCGTGCCACGATGCCATTCGGCCGAACGAATCACTTTTCCAGCTTGAACGCTACGGTCGCCAGAGGCGGCAAATGAATCAGGATCGAATGTTCGCGGCCCATCCACTCCTGGGGTTGGCTCTGAACACCGCCGAGATTTCCTACGTTGCTACCACCGTAGGTTTCGCCGTCAGTGTTGATGAGCTCGCGATAGAACCCGGATTCAGGCACACCTAACCGATAGTTGTAGCGCACCACCGGCGTGGCGTTCACCACGAATGCAACCAGGTCGCCGTCTCGCGATTTGCGCAGGAATGAAACGACGCTGTTATCGGCGTCGTGAAAATCAATCCATTCGAATCCGTCGTAAGTGTCATCCAGTTGCCAGAGCGCGGGCTCGTTTTTGTAAGTGTAATTCAAATGCTGAACCAGCCGACGAAGTCCGTCATGTCGGGGCAACTTCAGCAGTTCCCAATCCAGCTGGGTATCGTGGTTCCATTCGTTAACCTGGCCGAATTCGCCGCCCATGAAGAGCAGCTTTTTGCCGGGCTGCCCGTACATCCATGCCAAAAACATGCGGAGATTGGCAAACTTTCGCCATTCGTCGCCCGGCATTTTGGATAACAGCGAGCGCTTGCCGTACACAATTTCGTCGTGGCTCAAAACCAGTATGAAGTGTTCGGTGAACGCGTAAAGCAGCGAGAAGGTGATGTTGCTGTGATGATACTTCCGGTAAATCGGATCGATGCTCATGTAGTGCAGGAAATCGTGCATCCAACCCATGTTCCATTTGAATCCGAACCCGAGGCCGCCGAGATAAGTGGGACGCGTCACGCCGGGCCATGCAGTTGATTCCTCGGCAATCGTGATGATGCCAGGGAAACGCTCATAACAGACCTCGTTGAATCGTTTCAGGAAATAGATGGCATCGAGGTTCTCACGGCCGCCGTAAACGTTAGGGATCCATTGCCCGGGCTTTCGCGAATAGTCGAGGTAAAGCATGGACGCCACGGCATCCACGCGAAGACCGTCGATGTGATATTTATCGAGCCAGAAAAGTGCGTTGCCGATGAGAAAATTCCGCACCTCGTTGCGCCCAAAATTAAAAACGAGTGTGCCCCAATCCAGCTGCTCGCCCTGGCGCGGATCCAAATGCTCGTAGAGATGGGTGCCGTCGAACTCAGCCAGCGCGTGCGCGTCCTTTGGAAAATGCGCGGGCACCCAATCCATGATCACGCCGATTCCAGACTGATGACACTTGTCGATGAAATGACGGAGATCATCGGGCGGACCGAACCGGCTCGTGGGCGCGTAATAGTTTGTGACCTGATAACCCCATGAGCCCTCGAACGGATGCTCGGCAACCGGCAACAGTTCGATGTGCGTATAACCCATCTCCAACACGTACGGCAGCAACGTCTCTGCGAGTTCGAGATAAGTGAGCTGGCGATTTTCTTCCTGCCGGCGCCATGAACCGAGGTGCACCTCGTAAATGTTGATCGGACTTTGCGGCCAGTTTTTTTTCTGCCGCGCTTCCATCCATTCGGCGTCGCTCCAGGTGTAACGTTCCAAATCGTACACCAGCGATGCCGTCGATTTGCCGTGTTGATTAAAGAACGCGAACGGATCGCTCTTGAGCAGTACCGCGCCGGTCTGGGTGCGAATTTGAAATTTGTAGTGCGCCCCTTGTTCGATCCCAGGCAAAAATAATTCCCATACGCCTGCGCTTAACAACTTCCGCATTGGATTCACTCGGCCATCCCATTCGTTGAAGTCGCCAACCACGCTGACACGTTGCGCGGTCGGGGCCCAAACGGCGAAATAAACGCCAGCCGCATCGCCGATCGTCCGTAAATGCGCACCAAATTTTTCATAAATTTCCCAGTGCTGTCCTTCACTGAAAAGATGCAGATCAACGTCGCCCATGATCGGACCGTATTGATACGCATCCCGCGTGAGCTCTTCTGAGCCGGCCAGTTTTACAACGCGGAGATGATACGGAACGTCGCGCTCCGCACCGGGTATCGTGACGCAAAAGAAACCTTCCTTATCGCTACGTTCAGCGGCGATCGGTTTGTCTGGTTCTCGATCCAGCACGACCTCGATGGCGCGCGCGTCCGGCCGAAAGACCCGGATCTCCACGTCGTCGCCAACCTTGTGCGGACCTAACACGCCGAAGGGATCAGAATGACTCCCACTGACAAAGCTGTAGACCTCATCGCGCGGGACGCCGGCAATCTCGAAAGCTTTCATGACTTGGCGAAATTCTTTTTCACAAGGAACACCAATTAACCTAGCGTGCCTTGCTTCCCAGCCAACCTTTGAACGTCAAATACCCCGCAAGAACTTTGAGCTACGGGGCACCTGGTTCATTGGCGCCGAAGTATTCAAACATTACTCCACTACTCCATTACTCCATACCCGGCGCTCCTTGAGCGCATCTGGTAAGCATGCGAATTAACGTCGTGAGAAATGTTTGTGCCGCCTTCTGTTGTTTCAGCCTCAGTTCCGTTTTCGCTGCTCCCGTTATTCCCATCGCACCGGGTACAAGCTGGCGCTACAACATGACCGAGGAAATCGCAAAGGGACTGAATCTTTCGAACGTAAAAGCAGATGCCGACGGCAAGATCCGTCTACCAGTTTTGTACCGCCTCGAAGGAACGGAGGACCTTGACGGGAAAGATCTTCTTAAGTTTGAAATGCATCGGGCGGGCACGATCACCAATACCGATCTGCTCACGGTGGACGAACACGGGATTACTTGCTGGGCTCGGGTGAATGTCGACGGCGAGTTGATTAAGTTCAGTCGGCCGCAAACGATCATCCCCGCTCCTCTGAAAAAGGGCGCAGCCTGGAGCTTCGATGGCCAGGCCGGCGAACTGAAAGTGCAACAGCATTATGACGTAATGGGTGAAGAAAAAATCGATGTGCCCGCGGGAAAATTTGAAGCGTTCCGCATTCACGGCGAGCAAACCACGCCGAACCGGATGACAATCGATCGCTGGTTTGCACCGGGCGTTGGAATTGTGAAAGACGTTACGACGATGCAGGGCGCCAAAGGCGATTTGCTCCAGCGCATTTCGCTTGAATTGGCGGAAGCACCCAAAATCGTCGAGCGCCCCGAAGTCAAATCAGACAGCGCACCGAAACGGCTCTTGGTAAGTGTTGCGAAAAATCGCTTCGGGAAGCCGACGACGACATTTTCGTCGAACACGCCGGAAATTTACGCGCGCTGGGAGGGCCAGCGTTTGCGACAAGGCGCAAGAGTCAAGGCAGTGTGGATCGCTGAAAACATCGGCGAAGATTTTCCTCAGGATCATAAAGTCGACGAGGCTTCTGCCCTCGCTGCAACGCCAACCACACGCGGTGCATTCACGCTGGCCCGCCCTGAAGACGGTTGGGCGCCCGGAGATTATCGCGTGGAATTTTATGTCGACGATGTCCTCGTCGACGCGGTGAAGATGAAGATCGCGCCGTGAACAAGGAGCGGCGGCTTTCCAGCCGCCGGGGCGCTCTGGAGAGGCGCCCATCCTTGAATTTTCTCGAATCCAAAACGCAAGATCGCCGCATCATAACGGAGAAGACATATTTTACATGAGAAAGATCCTGATCGTTTTACTCGCCGGGTGTGTCGTTTTGGTGGGGGGTTGCCATTTGCCCGGGATCCGAGGCAATGGCCACATCAAAACTGAGGAAAGACAAATCGGCGCTTTCGCCAACCTCGACGCCGGCGGCGCCTTTGAAATTGAATGGCAAAACGGATCGCCCGGTGTTCGAATCACAACAGACGAAAATCTGCTCCAATACATTGAGGCCAATGTTTCGGACGACACACTGCATCTGCGCACGCGGGACCACGTTTGGCCTACCCACGGCATCAAAGTTGTCATCTCAAGTTTAACGCGGACAGGTGGCAGAATCAGGGGTGCCGTCAAGTTGACCGTAAAGCAGTTGAGCGGGCCAACCTTTGCTTTGGAATCAAAGGGAGCGTCAGAGGTCACACTTGATGGCAGCATCGATCGACTCCTAGTCGACATGACCGGCGCGAGCCAGCTGGTAGCCGATGGACTGAAAGCTAAAACTGCCGAAATCTCTACCACCGGCGCTGGGGATGCGGACGTTGCAGTCACCGACACGCTGAAAGTCGTGATCACTGGCGCCGGCAAAGTGACCTACTCCGGTAATCCACCCACAATCAAGAAACAGATCACTGGTGCCGGCTCGATTCGCCCTAAGGACTAGTGCGTTTTTAGGGCATTCGCCACGGCGAACGCCCAGGCGCTTGGCACAAGCGCCTCTACATGACAGCTTCAGTCGCATCCAATGAAGCAACCATTCGCAATCCGAGGTTCGTTGACGGTTGAACACTTCTTGGTGTTTTCCTATTGCACTGTGGCGGCCGGAGTGCGAAATGCAGAGGCCTGAGGAGATAAGATGACAAGGCGCACATTGCTTTTTGGTTTCGCATTCCTGCTTGTGGTCAGTCTGGCGAATGCCGGTGATGAAAGATCAATCAAAAACCTAGCCAAAGCTCTCACAGGACTTTCATCGGACGTCGATCCAGCGGAAGCCCAGGCAATTTCTTACACCGCGCATACGACCGCGCGCCGACTCAAAAAAGAATACCGTGTCGTTCTCAACCCGGAGCTTACGGTATTCCTCTACAATGTCGGTATGCGCAAACGCGGTTGGTGTGGGCATTGGGCGCAGGACATTGGGACAGAATTGATAAAACTCGAGCCTAAGACGCTCGTGCTCCATTGGGGTGAAGCGTATCCGAACACGACGAGCGAAAACAACGCGCTGGTCGTGACTGCGCGTAATCAACCGTTCCAAGATGGGATCATCATCGACGGCTGGCGCAGGGCCGGTCGATTATTCTGGTGCCCGGTAATAAAAGATCACGAGTACGAAGCGGAACAACACTATGGCCATTCCGGAA
>Ga0207647_10001583_pt1 | contig 17473 bp, 15 predicted proteins | sample KBSCornC2_FD_184295 | JGI IMG/M metagenome (GOLD analysis project Ga0207647, IMG submission 184295) | Corn rhizosphere microbial communities from Kellogg Biological Station, Michigan, USA - C2 (SPAdes) (version 2) | ecosystem: Host-associated > Plants > Roots > Rhizosphere ...
TCGCTCCTCGCGGTGCTGCACGCGATACAGGACGAAGCCGGTTTCATCCCGCCCGAAGTGGTAACGCCGCTGGCGCGGGCGATGAACCTCTCGCGCGCCGAAGTGCATGGCGTGCTGACGTACTACCACCATTTCCGCACGAGTGCGCCGCCGCGCGTGGGCGTGGCACTGTGCCGGGCCGAATCGTGCCGCAGCATGGGCACCGAAGCGCTGGCCGCGCATATCGAAGCACGCACCGGTTGCCGCTTCGATGCCAAGCATGCCGACGGCACGAACCACGGCCACACTGCCGAAGGCGCGCCGGTCGAACTCGAATCGGTCTATTGCTTGGGCCAATGCGCGCTGTCGCCGGCCATGACGATCAACGGCACGCTGCACGCGAAGGTGACGCCGGCCAAGTTCGATGCGCTGTTCGAGGCGGCCTGCACGCAGGCTGGCATCGAGCCCGCTCATAAGGAGTCCGTATGAATTCGCAGGCCGGGACACCCCCGTCGGCGGTGCGCATCTTCGTGCCGCGCGATTCGTCGGCGCTCGCGCTGGGCGCCGATGCACTGGCCGCGGCGATCGAGGCCGAAGCCGCGCGGCGCGGCGTGGCCATCGAGCTCGTGCGCAACGGCTCGCGCGGGCTCTTGTGGCTCGAGCCGCTCGTGGAAGTGCAAACGAGCGCGGGCCGCGTGGGCTACGGCAACGTCGAGGCGGCCGATGTCGCCGCGCTGTTCGACGCGGGCTGGCTCGACGGCGGCGGCAGCACGCACGCGCGGGCGGTGGGCCTCGTCGAGGAGATTCCGTATCTGAAGCGCCAGCAGCGGCTCACGTTCGCGCGCCTGGGGCTCGCCGATCCGCTGTCGATCGACGATTACCTGGCCCACGAAGGCCTCGTGGGCCTCAAAGCGGCGCTGGCGATGGACGGCGACGCGGCCGTCGAGGCGCTGATCGAATCGGGCCTGCGCGGGCGCGGCGGCGCGGCGTTTCCGGCCGGCATCAAATGGCGCACGGTGCGCGCGGCCCAGGCCGCCCAGAAGTACATCGTGTGCAATGCCGACGAGGGCGACTCCGGCACGTTCTCGGACCGCTTGTCGATGGAGGGCGATCCGTACGGGCTGATCGAAGGCATGATCATCGCGGGCGTGGTCACGGGCGCCACGCGCGGCTACATCTACGTGCGCAGCGAATACCCGCATGCGATCGCGATGCTGAACGCGGCGATCGAGCGTGCGCGCGAGGCGGGCTGGCTCGGCGCGAGCGTGCTCGGCTCGGGCCATGCGTTCGAGCTGGAAGTGGCCAAGGGCGCGGGCTCGTACGTGTGCGGCGAGGAAACGGCGCTGCTCGAGTCGCTCGAGGGCAAGCGCGGCATCGTGCGGGCCAAGCCGCCGGTGCCGGCGCTCGCGGGCCTGTACGGCCAGCCCACGGTGATCAACAACGTCATCACGCTGGCCACGGTGCCGGTGATCTTCGCGCGCGGCGCGGCGTACTACCGCGACTTCGGCATGGGCCGCTCGCGCGGCACGCTGCCGTTTCAGCTGGCGGGCAACATCTTGCGCGGCGGGCTCGTGGAGCTGGCCTTCGGCGTGACGCTGCGCGAGCTCATCGACGAGTACGGCGGCGGCACGGCCAGCGGGCGGCCCGCGCGTGCGGTGCAAGTGGGCGGGCCGCTGGGCACGTACTTGCCGGAGAGCCAGTGGGACATTCCGCTGGACTACGAAGCGTATGCGGCCGTGGGCGCGGTGGTGGGCCACGGCGGGCTGGTGGTGCACGACGACACGTCGAACCTGGCGGAGCTGGCGCAATACGCGATGCACTTCTGTGCGATCGAGTCGTGCGGCAAGTGCACGCCGTGCCGTATCGGCTCCACGCGCGGCGTCGAGGTGATCCAGCGCATTCGCAATGGCGACACCTCGGACAAGCAGGTGCAACTGCTGCGCGATCTGTGCGACACGATGGTGTCGGGCTCGCTGTGCGCGATGGGCGGCATGACGCCGTATCCGGTGCGCTCCGCGCTCGATCATTTCCCGGAAGATTTCGGTCTGCGTGCCGAGCCCAAAGCGGCTGCGGCTTAAAGCATCAGCACGAGACCCTCAGGAGTAGCGATTCATGTCCGACGCAATTGTTTCCCCTTCGAAGACTGGCGGCTGCGGCTCGGGCAACTGCGCCTGCAAGAGCGCCGCGCAGAACCTGAACCCGCTCGATGACATCGACTACGGCACACCGCGCCGGCACGCCGACACGGACGTGACGCTCACGATCGACGATCGCGAGGTGACGGTGGCCGCGGGCACCTCGGTGATGCGCGCGGCGATCGAAGCGGGCGTGAACGTGCCCAAGCTGTGCGCGACCGATTCGCTGGAGCCGTTCGGCTCGTGCCGGCTGTGCCTGGTGGAGATCGAAGGCCGGCGCGGTTATCCGGCCTCGTGCACGACGCCGGTCGAAGCGGGCATGCGCGTGGCCACGCAAACGCCGCGGCTGCAGGAGCTACGGCGCAACGTGATGGAGCTGTACATCTCGGACCATCCGCTCGATTGTCTGACGTGTCCGGCCAACGGCAACTGCGAGCTGCAGGACATGGCGGGCGTGGTGGGCTTGCGCGAGGTGCGCTATGGCTTTGACGGGGCCAATCACCTGTTGGACCAAAAGGACGAATCGAACCCGTACTTCACCTTCGATCCGTCCAAGTGCATCGTGTGCAACCGCTGCGTGCGCGCGTGCGAGGAGACGCAGGGCACGTTCGCGCTGACGATCGCCGCGCGCGGGTTCGACTCTCGCGTGGCGGCCAGCGAGAACGTGCCGTTCATGGACTCGGAGTGCGTCTCGTGCGGCGCGTGCGTGGCGGCGTGTCCGACGGCCACCTTGATGGAAAAGTCCGTCACGGTGCTGGGCCAGGCGGAACATTCGGTGGTGACGACGTGCGCGTACTGCGGCGTGGGCTGCGCGTTCAAGGCGGAGATGAAGGGCAGCCAGGTGGTGCGCATGGTGCCGTACCGCAACGGGCAGGCCAACGAGGGCCACGCCTGCGTGAAGGGGCGCTTTGCGTGGGGCTACGCGACGCACAAGGACCGCATCACCAAGCCGATGATCCGCGCGAAGATCACGGACCCGTGGCGCGAAGTGAGCTGGGACGAGGCGATCAGCTACGCGGCTTCCGAGTTCAAGCGCATCCAGGCCAAGTACGGGCGCGATTCGATCGGCGGGATCACCTCGTCGCGCTGCACGAACGAGGAGACGTATCTCGTGCAAAAGCTCGTGCGCGCGGCGTTCGGCAACAACAACGTGGATACCTGCGCGCGCGTGTGCCACTCGCCCACGGGCTACGGGCTGAAGACGACGCTGGGCGAATCGGCGGGCACGCAGACGTTTGCCTCGGTGGCGCACTCGGACGTGATCGTGGTGATCGGGGCGAACCCGACGGACGGGCATCCGGTGTTCGCCTCGCGCTTGAAGCGGCGCGTGCGCGAGGGCGCGAAGCTGATCGTGGCCGATCCGCGGCGCATCGATCTGGTGGACGGCCCGCACCTGAAGGCCGATTACCACTTGCCGCTGCGCCCGGGCACGAACGTGGCGCTGATCAATGCGCTGGCGCACGTGGTGGTCACGGAAAACCTGGTGGCCGAGGCGTTCGTGGCCGAGCGCTGCGAGCCGGTCTCGTTTGCGCAGTGGCGCGAGTTCGTGGCGCGCGAGGAGAACTCGCCGGAGGCCACCGAGGCGGTCACGGGCGTGCCGGCCGCCGATGTGCGCGCGGCCGCCCGGCTGTACGCGACGGGCGGCAATGCGGCGATCTACTACGGGCTCGGGGTGACCGAGCATGCGCAGGGCTCGACGATGGTGATGGGCATCGCGAACCTGGCGATGGCCACCGGCAACGTGGGGCGCGAGGGCGTGGGCGTGAATCCGCTGCGCGGGCAGAACAACGTGCAGGGCTCGTGCGACATGGGCTCGTTTCCGCACGAGCTGCCGGGCTACCGGCACGTGGGCGGCGACGCGGTGCGCACGCAGTTCGAGGCGGCCTGGCACGTGGCGCTGCAAGCGGAGCCGGGGCTGCGCATTCCGAACATGTTCGATGCGGCGCTGGACGGCACGTTCCTGGGGCTGTACTGCCAGGGCGAGGACATCGTGCAGTCGGACCCGGACACGCAGCATGTGGCCGCGGCGCTCTCGGCGATGGAGTGCATCGTGGTGCAGGACATCTTCCTGAACGAGACGGCCAAGTATGCGCACGTGTTCCTGCCGGGCTCGTCGTTCCTGGAGAAGGACGGCACGTTCACGAACGCGGAGCGGCGCATCTCGCGGGTGCGCCGCGTGATGCCGCCGATGGCCGGCTTCGCGGACTGGGAGGTGACGCTCAAGCTGTCGAAGGCGCTGGGCTACGAGATGGACTACGCGCATCCGGGCGAGATCATGGACGAGATCGCGCGGCTCACGCCGACGTTCGAGGGGGTCTCGTATGCGCTGATCGACGAGTTGGGCAGCGTGCAGTGGCCGTGCAACGCGCAGGCGCCCGAGGGCACGCCGACGATGCACGTGGACGAGTTCGTGCGGGGCAAGGGCAAGTTCGTGATCACGAAGTTCGTGGCGTCCGACGAGAAGGTGACGCGGCGCTTCCCGCTGCTGTTGACCACAGGGCGGATTCTGTCGCAGTACAACGTGGGGGCGCAGACACGGCGCACGGAGAACGTGCGCTGGCACGACGAGGACCGGCTCGAGCTGCATCCGCACGATGCCGAGGAGCGCGGCGTGAAGACGGGCGACTGGGTGGGCATCGAATCGCGCGCGGGGACGACGGTGCTGCGCGCGCTGGTGACCGAGCGCATGCAGCCCGGGGTGGTCTATACGACGTTCCACTTCCCCGAATCGGGGGCGAACGTGATTACGACGGACAGCTCGGACTGGGCGACCAACTGCCCCGAGTACAAGGTGACGGCGGTGCAGGTGATGCCGGTGCAGCAGCCTTCGGCGTGGCAGCAGGCGTACTCGCGCTTTACCGACGAGCAGCTCACGCTGCTCAACGAGCGCGAGCGCGGCGCGGCCCATGCGGGCACGGGCAAATGAGCACAGTGAGAGACCGACGATGAACGAGCAGCACCTGATCGAGATGGCCAACCGCATCGGCGAGTTCTTCGAGTCGATGCCCGATCGCGACGAGGCCCTCGCCGGCATCGCCGAGCATATCCGCTCCTTTTGGGAGCCGCGCATGCGACGCGTCCTACTGAACGCGCTCGACGAGGCCAGTGCGTCCACGATGCGCGAGATCGTTCGCGAGGCGCTTTTGCTGCGCCGCGCCGAGCTCGAGCCGCGCGCCACCGCTTTCGTGACTTCACTTTAGGGAACCCATATGAAGATCTGTGTATATGGCGCCGGCGCGATCGGTGCTTACATGGGCGCACAGCTTGCGCTGGCCGGTGCCGATGTGAGCTTCATCGCGCGCGGCCCTCATCTTGCGGCCATGCAGAAAAATGGCGTCCGGCTTCAAACGGAAGAGGGCGAGCGTGTGGTCAACGTGCGGTGCACGTCCGATCCGCGCGAGCTTGGCGAGCAGGACTACGTCATCGTCGCACTCAAGGCGCATTCCGTGGCCGGCGTCGTCGACGCAATGCAGCCGTTGCTCGGCCCGAATACCGCGATCGTGACGGCCATCAACGGCATCCCGTATTGGTACTTCTATCGCCATGGGGGCGTATTCGCGGGCACCATGCTCGACAGCGTCGATCCGGGCGGCACGCAATGGAAACGCCTCGGGCCCGAACGCGCGATCGGCTGTGTGCTGTATCCGGCTGCGGAGATCGTCGAGCCCGGTGTCGTACGCCATGTCTACGGCAAGAAGTTTCCGATCGGCGAGCCGAGCGGCGAGAAAACCGAGCGCATCCTCGCGTTGCAGGAAATGATGGTGGCGGCCGGCTTCGATGCGCCGATCCGTGACGACATCCGCGATGAAATCTGGCTCAAGCTCTGGGGCAATCTCTGCTTCAACCCGATCAGCGCATTGACGCATGCGACGCTCGACGTCATCACGAGCAACCCCGGCACGCGTGCCGTGTCCCGAACGATGATGCTCGAGGCAAAGTCGATTGCGGATCGCTTCGGAGTGCATTTCCGCGTCGATGTGGAGCGGCGCATCGACGGTGCGGGCGCCGTTGGGGCGCACAAAACTTCGATGCTTCAGGATCTCGAGTCCGGCCGTCCGATGGAAATCGATCCGTTGCTGACCGTCGTGCAGGAGATGGGCCGCCTCGTTGGCCAGGCGACCCCGATCATCGACACCGTTCTCGCGTTGATCAAGCTCCGGGAGCAAACGGCGCAGCACGCGCTTGCGCAGACAGCCGCGCGGGCCGCCTCGCAGCCTCCCGGCGTCACGCAAGGGGCTCGCGCGGCGTAACGCATCGTAGGGGGAACTGCTTCCCGGCCGATTCCCGCCAGCCTTTTTTCTCTCCCGCACACCGTTGCCGCGCCTGCGGCGACGGTGTCCGCATCCCGAAGTCCGCCTGATTCCCCTTTTGGTCCAAGCGATTACCCGCCGACATCCGTGCGGCGCGGTATCCTGTCGCTCGTGCGGCGCCCGGTACTCCGCGTGCGTGGGGCTCCTCCACGTACGCGTGTCGCTGAAACAACGGATCGCGGCGATTCCGTGAAATATCACATACAAAATATTGACGGCTGCCGCGTCGCAGCATTACCATGGCTACCATCTGATCAAACTTCTCCTGGAGTGGGAAATGGAACTGGTGGAACTTCCGAACTTGTCGTTGCTTTCGCTCGCGGCCGTCGGTCTTGGCAGCCTCGCTACCTACTTGATTTCGCAATGGCTGCCCGCATCGGTCGCGGATCTCGCGGCCAAACACGGGCGTTTCGTCGGCCTGGGCGAAGTGGAGGGCGCCGGCGTGCACGCTGGGGCACGCCAGGGGCGGACTCGTGAGGCACTGAATGTCGTCAGAACTGCTAACTAAAACTACCGCTTCACCGCTCACGCTTTCGCTGAAATCGATCGGCGCGAGCGTCAGCTTGCGCGATCAGGCTTATGCGATGCTGCGCAAGGCGATTGCGGACGCCGATATCTACGCGACGCGGGAGCCCGTGAGGCTCGATGAGCGCATGCTGAGCGAAACGCTCGGCGTGAGCCGAACGCCGATTCGGGAAGCGATGACGCTGCTCGAACAGGAGGGCTTTTTACGCACGGTTCCGCGCCGCGGGATTTACATCGTGCGAAAGAGCCGGCGCGAGATCGTCGAAATGATCCAGATGTGGGCCGCACTCGAGAGCATGGCGGCGCGCCAGGCGACGCTGCACGCGACGGACGAGGAAATCGCCCGTTTGCGCCGCATGTTCGACAACTTCCGCGATACGACTCCCGCCGAGCATATCGAAGAGTATTCGGATGCGAACATCGCGTTCCATCAGGCGATCGTCGAACTGTCGAAATCGCAGATCATCCTCGAAACGATCAAGAACATCTTCGTGCACGTCCGGGCGATCCGGCGAATGACGATTTCGCAAAGCGACCGTGCCGCTCGCTCGATCGTCGACCATCTGCGCATCATCGAAGCGCTCGAAAAACGCGATACCGAGCTGGCGGAGCGACTCGTCCGTCAACATTCACTCGATTTGGCCGATTACGTCGACGCGCATTGCGATTTTCTCGACTGATCGCGCGGCCCGGGTTCAGGCGTGCTTCGCGGTCAGCGCGCCAACCCGGGTAATCTGCTCGAGCAATGCCGCGCCTTCGTCGATCAGGAAACGCTTGAAGGCTTCCGCAACGGGAGGCAGGCGTTTGTTCTTGCGGTGCACGACATACCAGTTGAGCATGACGGGGAAGCCCTCGACGTCGAGCACGACGAGATTGCCGACTTGCAATTCGAGACTGATCGTGTGAGCCGACAGGAAAGCGATGCCCATACCCGCGATCACGGCTTGCTTGATCGTCTCGGTGCTCTTGATCTCCATGGCCACCTTCGGGTGCTCGAGCCGGCCGGCGAGTCCCTCTTGCATCGAATTCCAGGTGTCCGAGCCGCGCTCGCGCACAATGAACGGCTCGTCGGCCAGTTGTGCCATGGTGATGAAGCGTTTCGACGCGAGCGGATGCGCCGGTGCCGCGACGATGACATAGGGATGGGGCGCGAACGGCTCGGTCGTGACGTCCATATTGACCGGCGGGCGGACCATGACCGCTAAATCGGTCTGATTCGTCGATAACTGCTGAAGCAATTCCTCGCGGTTGTGGACCGCGAGATTGAATGTCACCCCGGAATAGCGGCGTGTGAACTCCGCCAGCAGACGTGGAAAGAAATAATCGCCCGCGCTGATTACGGCGACATTGAGGGTACCGCCGGAGATACCCTTGAGCTGGCTCATCGCTTCGTCCTCCTGCTGGAATTGCTGAAGGATCGTGCGGCTGAACTGCAGCATTTCGGTGCCGGCCGGCGTCAGGTAGATTTTCTTCCCAAGCTGTTCGAAAAGAGGCAACCCCGCGTGCTCTTCGAGTTGAGCAACCTGCGTGGAGACCGCCGGCTGCGTCAGATGAAGCTCCTCTGCGGCACGTGAAAAGCTCAGGAGGCGGGCAACCGTTTCGAAGACCTTCAGCTGCCGAAGCGTTGCATTTCTGATAGTCATGGCCGAAGCGGGTCCATAAGCAAAACTGGATCGTCATCGTAACAAACTTCAGGTGTTCCTAACTTAGCAAAGACCCTATGCGGGCGGCGTTTTGCCGATAAAACGCACTTGGCGCGCATTAGGGATAACACCCGGCAGGAGCGACCTGACCTGGCGTAGGCGAGAGACCGGCAATGCCGCAACGTGTTGTGCCGTGGGCCCCGAGCCGTGCTCGGGCGGTCCATAAGTGAAAGTGAATCGAGACGGTAACAAACTTTGATTATCGGTAATTCATCGCTGCCCCTAGCATGCGTCTATGCAATCAGGCTTTGTCATCGAACAGGAAAGCGCACATCGGCACCGCACCGCACAGCAAGGCGGCTCGAGCCCAGGCGCGAGTCTGTCACGTCGATGCCGTCGGCCGGTTGCCTTTTCACTCATCGCATTCAAGGGCTCAGGCACTCACTCGATTTTAAAAATGATTCATAAAGAATGAATGAATTAAGAGTGTAGGCCCGTTGCGCCTCTCGCTTTTCAATAATTAGATGGATGGAGACGAAGCAAATGGACGGAAACGCTGCATTTTGGAAGGGCAGGTGGTCTCAGCTGTTCATCGGCATGCTCTGTATGGCACTCGTGGCCAACCTTCAGTACGCGTGGACACTGTTTGTCGCACCGATGCAGGCGCGGCACCATTGGGAACCTGCGTCGATCCAGCTGGCCTTCTCGATCTTCATTCTGACCGAGACCTGGCTCGTTCCCGTGGAAGGGTGGCTCGTGGACCGCTTCGGCCCACGGCCGGTGGTGGCGCTCGGCGCGGTTTGCGCGGGCCTGGCATGGGTCATTTATTCGTTTGCCACAACGCTGCCTGAGCTCTATGCAGCCTCGGTCATCGCCGGAGTTGGGGCGGGATGCGTCTATGGTACGTGTGTCGGCAATGCGCTGAAGTGGTTCCCCGATCGCCGCGGTCTCGCGGCGGGGCTCACTGCCGCCGGTTTCGGTGCGGGCGCGGCCGTCACCGTGATTCCTATCGCCAACATGATCACGCGCTCGGGCTACGAACACACGTTCTTCTTCTTCGGCATTCTGCAAGGCGCCTCGATCTTCGTGCTCGCCATGCTGCTCGCCAAACCGACGGGCCGCGGCGCCGTCGCGCCCAAGCGCAAGTTCGCGGTCACGAAGGTCGACTACACGCCTGGCCAGATGGCTCGTACGCCGGTCTTCTGGGCCATCTATATCTCGTTCGTCGCTGTGGCGGCCGGCGGGTTGATGGCAACGGCGCAGATCGGGCCGATCGCCAAGGATCTGGGCCTGGCGCGCTTGCCGATGACGCTCTTCGGGCTGACGTTGCCGCTGCTGACGATGACGCTCTCGATCGACAACATCTGCAACGGCTTCACGCGGCCGCTGTGCGGCTTCGTCTCGGACAAGATCGGCCGTGAAAACACGATGTTCATCGTCTTCATCGGCGAAGGCCTCGCGCTGCTCGGCCTCATGCAGTACGGCACGAACCCCTACGCGTTCATGACGTTCGCGGCGCTGATCTTCCTGTGCTGGGGCGAGATTTTCTCGATCTTCCCCGCCATCTGCGCGGACACGTTTGGCAGCAAATTCGCCGCGGGCAATGCGGGGCTGCTCTATACAGCCAAAGGTACCGCGTCGCTGCTCGTGCCGCTCGCATCGATCCTGGCCTCCGCCGGCGGATGGAACGCGGTGTTCCTGGTGTCGGCCGCCATCACGATCACAGCGGGCGTCGCGGCGAAATTCCTGCTCGCCCCCATGCGCTCGCGTTGGATCGAGGCGCAGGGGGAGGGTGAATCGTTCGTTGCGGCACCTCGTTCGTCGTCGTCGCTGACGCATTGATCGCAGGCTAATGGGCGCCTTGCTCGGTTTCGGGCAAGGCGCCCAATGTTTTTGGACGGACGGATTGCGCGAGCTCGACTCGCGCGCAGCACTAACAAGACATGGCAAGCCCGGGCAGGTAACAAGCCTCGGCGAGTGACAAGCCCCGGCGAGTAACAAGCCTCGGCAAGTAACAAGCAACAAAAACGCCGCGCGATGAATGCGCGGCGTTACGAGAGAAGATTAGGAGTACTGATGAATACCGGATCAGGCGCCAGCGAGCATGGGCAAGCTGTAATCGGTCTGGACCTGCGTATCGCGCGCGCGGACCTGCACGACGGAGGGGCGGTTCGTTTCCATGTGGATCGCCGTGTCGAGAATCGGCAGCGGCTCGGGGCGCTGCGCGTTTTTCCTCGTCAGGATGGCGTGGCTCAGGAATTCCGGGCTGTAGGCCTTGAGCAGATGCGGATGGTGAGTCTCGATGTACGTCACGATCCGCATCGCTTCGTCCTCGATGCAGGCAAGCGATGCAAGCGTGCGCGCATCCCACCGAAAGCGCAGTCCCAACTCCTCGAACGCCATGTTGTAGGCGCACACATGCGCGTGCAGATCGGCCTCGGCCTCGCGCCCCTCGATGAATGCCTGGCTCATAGCCCTTTCCTCCGGATCGATGAATCGGTGAATCGATGATTTGACTAGAGCATAAAGCGCCGATTTGATAGTCGATAGTTAAAGTTTCATTGGAAAACCATAAGGCAATACATATGGATACCCACGCCAGCCGCGCTGCGGCGGCCTCGCTGCAACGACCAGCCCCTCTTTCCTCGCGCAGCCACTGCATCGGAACGCTTGGGTCTTGGAGATATCTGATATACAGTATTGCGAATATCGAAGAGGCGAGGGGACAGAGAGTCATGGAGAGGGAAGCTGAGAGCCGCGGTGTACAGGCGGCATTGACGTTGGCGCCGATCGGCGCCTCGGCGTCGCTGCGCGACCAGGCCTACGCGAGCCTGAAGCGTGCGATTGCCGAGACGGACATTTACCGTTCGCGCGAGGCGGTCCGCCTCGACGAGAAGGAGCTGGCCGAGGCGCTCGGTGTAAGTCGTACGCCCGTGCGCGAGGCCATGACGTTGCTCGAACAGGAAGGGTTCTTGCGGACCGTGCCGCGGCGCGGCGTCTACATCCTGCGCAAGACCAAGCGCGAGATCGTCGAGATGATCCACATGTGGGCGGCGCTCGAAAGCATGGCCGCGCGTCTCGCGACGCTGAGGGCGACCGACGAGGACCTCGCGCGGCTGCGGCGGCTCTTCGACGACTTCGGCGAGACGGCGCCCGCGGACCAGGTCGAGGAGTACTCCGAGGCGAATATCGCGTTTCACCAATCGCTCGTCGAGTTGTCGGACTCGCCGGTTCTCATCGAAACGGTCAAGAACATCTTCATGCATGTGCGCGCGATCAGGCGCATGACGATCGCGCGCAGCGATCGCGCCTCGCGCTCGATCGGCGATCACATGCGAATCATCGAAGCCCTCGAGGCGCGCGATACCGAGCGCGCCGAGCGCCTCGTAAGACAGCATTCGCTCGATCTCGCGGCGTTCGTCGAGGCGCATTGCGACTTCCTCGATTGAAGCAGCGGTATCGGTAAAGCAACGGAATCAGGGCGAGCTCGAGAGGCGGCTCGCTTGTGCACCGCAACCGAAAAACGGTCAGCGGTGGGTCGCGTCGAGCGCTGAGGGGAATCGCAGTGCAGCAGCGTTCAACGGGGCGCAAAAAAAGCCTTGACTAATACTGTGTGTGGAATATTGTATATCACCAGAAACACCAAACATCTGCGCCAAGGAGGCAAGACATGGCAGAAGTCGTTGGGACGATCGAGCCGGAGACGATCCCCGCTACCGAAACACCGCCGATGACCGACGGCTTTCATCTCGTCATCGACGCATTCAAGCTGAACGGCATCGAGACGATCTACGGGTTGCCGGGCATTCCCGTGACCGACCTTGCGCGTCTCGCGCAAGCCGAGGGCATGCGGGTCATCAGCTTCCGACATGAGCAAAACGCAGGCAACGCCGCGGCAGCCGCGGGTTATCTCACGCAAAAGCCAGGGCTTTGCCTGACGGTTTCGGCGCCTGGCTTTTTGAACGGATTGACCGCACTCGCCAATGCGACGACGAACTGCTTTCCGATGATTCTCGTGAGCGGCTCGAGCGAGCGCGAAATCGTCGATCTGCAGCAGGGCGATTACGAGGAGATGGACCAGCTCAATATCGCGAAGCCGCACGCCAAGGCTGCATTCCGCGTGCTGCATGCGGAAGACATCGGCATCGGCGTGGCCCGCGCGATTCGTGCGGCCGTGTCGGGCCGTCCCGGCGGTGTTTATCTCGATCTGCCCGCCAAGCTGCTGGCGCAGACCATGGATGCCGCGGCCGGCCGGAAATCGCTCGTGCGCGTGGTCGATGCCGCGCCGCGCCAATTGCCCGCGCCGGAATCGGTGAGCCGGGCGCTCGAATTGCTCAAGCGCGCCAAGCGTCCGCTGATTCTGCTCGGCAAGGGCGCGGCCTATGCGCAGGCCGACGCCGCCGTTCGAGAGCTCGTCGAGAAATCGGGGATTCCCTATCTGCCGATGTCGATGGCCAAGGGCCTGTTGCCTGACAATCATCCGCAATCGGCGTCCGCGGCGCGTTCTTTCGTGCTCGCCGAATCGGACGTGGTCATGTTGATCGGCGCGCGCTTGAACTGGCTGCTCTCGCACGGCAAGGGCAAGACCTGGGGCAGCCCGAAACAGTTCATTCAGATCGATATCGCTCCGACCGAAATCGACAGCAACGTGGCCATCGCGGCACCGGTGATCGGCGATATCGGCTCGTGCGTCGCGGCGCTCGCCGAAGGCATTGGCGCGGATTTCCCGAAGCCGGCGGCCGATTGGCTCGCAGCCGTGGCCGAACGCAAGAACAAGAACCTGACGAAGATGGCGGCCACGCTCGCGGCCGATCCCACGCCGATGAACTTCCACAGCGCGCTGAGCGTGCTGCGCGACGTCGTCAAGGCCAACCCCGACATCACGATCGTCAATGAAGGCGCCAATACGCTCGATTACGCGCGCAGCATCATCGACATGTACCAGCCTCGCAAGCGGCTCGACTGCGGCACGTGGGGAATCATGGGTATCGGCATGGGCTTCGCGGTGGGTGCTGCCGTCGAAACCGGCAAGCAGGTCATCGCGATCGAGGGCGACAGCGCCTTCGGCTTCAGCGGCATGGAAGTCGAGACGATCTGCCGCTACGACCTGCCCGTGTGCATCGTCGTGTTCAACAACAACGGCGTTTATCGCGGCACGGACGTCAACCCGTCGGGCGGAAAAGACGTCGCGCCGACGGTGTTCGTCAAGGGCGCGCGCTACGACAAGATGATGGAAGCGTTCGGTGGCAAGGGCTATCACGTGACGACCACGAAAGCGCTTCAACAGGCACTCGACGAAGCGATCGCGCTCGGCAAGCCGGTGCTCATCAACGCCGTCATCGACGAATCGGCGGGCACCGAAAGCGGCCGGCTCACCAACCTCAATCCGCAAAGCGCGGCAAGCAAGAAATAACGCTCGAGATTCCCATACATCAGGAGAAAACAATGAGCCTTCCGTTAGACGGCATCAAGATCATCGATTTCACGCATGTTCAGGCAGGCCCCGCCTGTACGCAGCTGCTCGCCTGGTTCGGTGCGGACGTGATCAAGGTCGAGCGCCCGGGCGCCGGCGACGTGACACGCAATCAGCTGCGCGACATTCCCGACGCTGACGCGCTGTACTTCACGATGCTCAACAGCAACAAGCGTTCGCTGACGCTCGATACCAAGAAGCCCGAGGGCAAGGCGGTGCTCGAAAAGCTGATCCGCGAATCGGACGTCCTCGTCGAAAACTTCGGCCCCGGCGCGCTCGATCGCATGGGCTTTTCGTGGGAGCGCATCAAGGAGCTCAATCCGAAGATGATCGTGGCATCGGTCAAAGGCTTCTCGGAGGGGCATCACTATTCCGATCTGAAAGTGTATGAGAACGTCGCCCAGTGTGCGGGCGGCGCCGCCTCGACGACCGGCTTCTGGGACGGCCCGCCGACGATCAGCGCGGCCGCGCTCGGCGATACCAACACCGGTATGCATCTTGCGATCGGCATCCTGACGGCCATCATCGGCCGCCAGAAGACGGGCAAGGGGCAAAAGGTGGCAGTCGCGATGCAGGATGCGGTGCTGAACCTGTGCCGCGTCAAACTGCGCGATCAACAGCGTCTCGAGCGCGTGGGCTTCCTGAAGGAGTACCCGCAGTATCCGCACGGCACGTTCACCGACGTCGTACCGCGCGGCGGCAATGCGGGCGGCGGTGGGCAGCCGGGCTGGGTGCTCAAGTGCAAGGGCTGGGAGACGGATCCGAACGCCTATATCTACTTCACGGTCCAGGACCATGCGTGGGAACCGATTTGCCGCGCCCTCGGCCGTCCGGAATGGATCAACGATCCCGACTACATGACGCCCGAGGCCCGTCAGCCGCATATCTTCGACATCTTCGGCAAGATCGAAGAGTGGCTTGCCGACAAGACGAAGTTCGAAGCGGTCGACATCCTGCGCAAGTTCGACATTCCGTGCGCGCCGGTGCTCAGCATGAAAGAGCTGGCTTATGACGAATCGATGCGCAAGACGGGCTCGATCGTCGAAGTGCCGCACAAGGTACGCGGCACCTACCTGACGGTTGGCAGCCCGATCAAGTTCTCGGACCTCAAGCCCGAGATCACGTCGTCGCCGCTGCTCGGCGAGCACACGGAGGAAGTTCTGCAACAGCTTGGCTATACCCAGGAACAGATCTCCCAAATGAAGGAGATCGGTGCCGTCTGACGGTCTGCGCGAAAGCGGCGGGGGCGGTCGATATACTGCCCCCGTCAATACGAATGGGATATGCGCCATGAAAACGACAGTCGATTTGCAGCAGTTGCTTTCGGTTATCGGCGATGCGGTCGTCGTCTCGGACGCCGAGGGCAGCATCACGTTGTGGAACCCAGCGGCCGAACGCATGTTCGGCTTCACGGAGCAAGAGGCGCTCGGCCAGTCGCTCGATCTGATCATCCCTCAACGCTTGCAGCAGCGTCATTGGGACGGCTATCGGAAGACGATGGAGACGGGCCAGACGCGCTACGGCAACGACGTGTTGAAGGTACCGGCCGTGCACAAGGATGGCCGTGCGCTGTCGATCGCGTTTACGGTCGCGCTGCTTCATTCGGCTGACGGCGCATTGACGGGGATCGTCGCGGTGATTCGCGACGAGACGAGCCGCTTCCAGGAAGATCGCAATTTGCGCAAAAGGCTCGCGGAGCTCGAAGCGCGCGCTGGCGCGTGAAGCGCGGCGCGGCCGGCAAGCCGCACGCGATGCGGGAGAGCACAACGAAGGGGCGTGTGATGCAGGTGGAAATACTGGGCCGGTTTCGGCTCGAGCTGTCGGCGAGGCAACTGATCGACAACGGCGGATGGACAGCCTTCGCGGCGGTGCGCGATGCGGCGGACGGCGAGCCGCAGGAGCATGTGAGCCTGCTGCCGTTTCAGCGGGTCGTCGACGATGCGGTCTTCGCGAGCGAAGCCGCCGCGCTCGCGGCGGCGCGCCGGGCCGCGATGGCGCTGGTCGTCTCGGCCGGATCGTCGCGCTGACGGACTCGCACACCGCCGACCGACTGGGGATGCGGCACCTTGCGCCATCGCAATCGGCGCTGATCGATACGAATGAATATTGGAGACAGGAAGTGGGCAAGGCATTGAAGGGGGTGCGTGTCCTCGATTTCACGCATGTGCAGTCCGGGCCAACCTGCACGCAGCTACTGGCCTGGTTTGGCGCGGACGTCATCAAGGTCGAGCGGGCAGGAGCGGGCGACGTTACGCGCGAACAACTGCGCGACATTCCCGATGCCGACAGTCTTTACTTCACGATGCTCAATCACAACAAGCGTTCGGTGACCATCGACGCGAAGCATCCCGAAGGCAAGAAAGTGCTCGAGGCATTGATCCGGAAATGCGACGTGCTCGTCGAGAACTTCGCGCCGGGCGCGCTCGAGCGCATGGGCTTCGGCTGGGAGCGCATACAGGAGTTGAATCCGCGCATGATCCTCGCTTCGGTCAAGGGCTTCGGGCCGGGACCGTACGAGGATTGCAAGGTCTATGAAAACGTCGCCCAGTGCGTGGGCGGCGCGGCATCGACTACGGGCTTCGACGATGGGCCACCCGTCGTCAGCGGAGCGCAGATCGGCGATAGCGGCACCGGGCTGCATCTCGCGCTCGGCATCGTGACGGCGCTTTACCAGCGCACCGTGACGGGCCGCGGACAGTACGTGCTGGCGGCCATGCAAGACGCCGTGCTCAATCTTTGCCGCGTGAAGCTGCGCGATCAGCAGCGCCTGGATCGCACCGGTGTACTGCGCGAGTATCCGCAGCATCCCGCAGGCACCTTCGGTCCGGCCGTGCCGCGTGCGGGCAATGCGTCGGGCGGCGGCCAACCGGGCTGGATCCTGCGCTGCAAGAACTGGGAGTGGGATTACAACGCCTACATCTATTTCATTGCGCAGGCGCCCGTGTGGGGCAAGATCTGCAACGTCATCGGCAAGGAGGAGTGGGTCACCGATCCCGACTACGCGACCCCCGATGCGCGGTTGCCGCGACTCAAGGATATCTTCGCCGAGATCGAACGGTGGACCATGAGCAAGACCAAGGTCGAGGCGATGCAGATTCTGAACCGCTACGACATCCCGTGCGGTCCGGTGCTGTCGATGAAGGAGATCGCGGAGGACGAGTCGCTGCGCAAGACGGGCACGATCGTCGAGGTCGATCATCCGGTGCGCGGGTCGTACCTGAGCGTCGGCAACCCGATCAAGCTCTCCGACAGCCCGACCGTCGTCACGCGCTCGCCACTGCTTGGCGAGCATACGGACGAGGTCATGGCGGAGCTCGGATTTTCGGCCGATCAGATTGCGGAGCTGCGCGCGGCAGGAGCGATCTGAGCGGAACCGCACCGGCGAAATGCGGCGGCCCGCTCGGCGGG
>Ga0207647_10001584_pt1 | contig 17460 bp, 13 predicted proteins | sample KBSCornC2_FD_184295 | JGI IMG/M metagenome (GOLD analysis project Ga0207647, IMG submission 184295) | Corn rhizosphere microbial communities from Kellogg Biological Station, Michigan, USA - C2 (SPAdes) (version 2) | ecosystem: Host-associated > Plants > Roots > Rhizosphere ...
CGCCCTGGGCGGTAATGTTGGCTGCCATTCGTTGTTGACCAATACCGCGATTACATTGCGTCCTGGGCGCACCGCCTTGGTGATGTCTACCGGAAAACCGGTATAGCCGCCCTTGTGCCGCGCGATTTCGACGCCGTTCACATAAATCCGCGCGTCCTGAAAGGCGCCCTCGAACTCCAATTCCAGGCGCCGTCCCACGGGAATCTTGGCGAGGTGGAAGGATTTGCGGTACCATCCGTCGCCGGTGTAGAAGTCGGGCGCCCGAAAATAAGGCATGCTGAAGCTGTGCGGCAATCCAATCCGTGCCCATGCTGCATCATCGAAATTGGCCGCCTCTGCCCCCCAGTGCGATCCCAAAGCGAAATGCCAATCGGCATTAAAGATGGTCCGTGTCCGTCCTTCCGGAATGGCGATTACCGTCTTCGCTTCCTTGGCAAAGGCCATCGGACATACGAACGACATGGTTGCAGCGACAACGCAAAGCAGCAGCCTCAAACTTCGTAACATGGTTGAAACTCTTGCTCCCTGCTTCGCCCGCGACGGTCGCCGCCATCGCCTGACCAAACACCTTATTTCGAACGCAAAAACTTTCGCCGCCCGATGGCAACTGAGCGACGCACAACTTGTCCTGACGCTGATTTTCGGTGCCGCGTCCGCTCCACCTTCACCTGCCCATCCGACAAACGAAAATGGTCCAGGGTCATCAGCAAATCCCATAAGGCAGTCGCCGCCGCGACGGATTGGAGGCGCAACCACAACGCCAGGGCAATACCCCTCCAAATCCATCGTTCCAATTTGGGCAACGCTGCCGGCGAGTGATGCTATTTGTTGATGGCCGCCTTCAGTTCGCTGGCTGTAATGCCGATCATCAAGCCCTTCTCGTCCTTCGCGAAGGAGTTGAGCGCCATTTTGACCTTCTTCCCATCGGTGACCACGACAACGCCGGTGTCGAGCACTTTTTCGACCGTGCCAATCGGCACGCCCTCGCTGTCACGAATGACGGCACCCGGCGTCATGTCCGCGGCCGTTGCGTCGACGATCTTGGATTCCTGCACAGCGGGAACCGAGGTATTTGCAATGGCGGCCCGGAATTCGTCGGCCGAGATGCCGATCATCAACCCGGCGGAATCCTTGCCAAAAGAATTGATGGGCAGCTTGGCCAACCTGTTGTCGGCGCTGACAACAGCGCCATCCTCATCGAGTTCCTTGATGGTTGCGACCTGGACGCCATTTTTGTCCCGCACGGCCGCCCCAGGGACGAAATCGGCCGGAGTAGCGAGAATCGGGCCGTTTTTCCTTTTTGCCGCGCGACGGTCGCCTGGACTGGAAACCTTTACGCCCTCATTGACGATCCGGTTATATCCTTCGACCTGAGCCCTGTCGTTGCGGGCGGCCGCAGTGCTGTCCACCGTTCCGGGCAACGGCCCCGTAGGTATGGTCTGGGCAATCGCTGGTTCAACCATGGCCGCCACGAAGGCTGCTGCGGTAAGGATTTTCCATGTCATCGGTTCTGTTTCCTCTCTCATTTTCTCAGCGGTCCAGGCAGATTATTCGGCAGTTCCACTGGCGAGCCGGATCATTGACGCAATTGTCTGATTTTTGTACCTGTAACAGCAGCACCCCATATTGCACAACCGAAGGAAGCAAGTTCATGCGTTTGCGAAAACTCTTTTTGGCTGCGGCGGCACTTTCGGTTTCTGGCGCGGCGCTGGCCAATGGCTACATGGTGAACCTGCAGCCTGCGAATGGCGCTACGGTGAAGGGCCACGCCGGCCTCCACGCAGTGGATGACAAGACCGATCGCGCCCTTGTACGAATTGTCGCCCCCGGCCTTGCAGCCGACAAGCGGGGAACCATCCGGGTTCTCGTCATGAACCTCGGAACCGAGCCGTTTGAATTCGGCCCGGACGATGTGACCCTCACCCTGGCCGATGGTTCTGAACTCAAGAAGGTCCCGCTCGCGGAGTTTGATCGTGGCTATGGCCTCATCAAGCGGGAGCAGAACCGCGCAGCAGCCGTCACCGCACAGAACAACAGCACGCTGTCGTCGCTGATGGGACAAACCCAATCGGGGATGCCCGGCAACTCTCCCGCGGCGGCTCCAAATATCGGAACGCGGCAGACCGATTTCGAATCGCTCAGGCGCAATCTCGATGACGAATATCTGCAACCCGGCGGCAAGACACTGGACGCCCTTTATCAGCTGCTGATGCCAGATCAGGTGGCCCCTCAGGCCGCTTCGGGAGGATATTTGGTGTTCGAGATGCCGAAACGGGACAAGAAGTCCACGGCCGATGCCGATCTTCCGATCACGATTACCGTTCGCACCGGCGACAGCATCCATCACTTCACAGGTGTACTCAAGCGGAGCTGATCGGCTACGATCAACCGCAACCTCGAAGCCCGCATGCGATCTGGTCGGTCCGACCAGATCGCATGCGGAGGACGTGGATCGAGTGCCTTCGGGCAAAGCACCTCGCCTCCACCCCTTTCTATGATCCGCTCGTCGGGGAGCATCAAGCCGGCCCACGCCCGAACATTTTGACGCACCGGGGCGACGAACGACTTCGAAGGCGGACACGCTGCGGATGTTCACAACTGTTCCTGTCGCAAAGGGGCAGCTCGCGCCTGACCTTGCTGTTGTGTCGGTGCGATAAAATCTTCCACTGATGGAAAAGCTTCGACCTGGCTGATGACAGCTTTCATTCGCAGGTGCACTTCGGCAATCTGCTCGCGCTCTTCGATTGCATCAAGCCGGGGATCGAAGCTTTGCGGCATCAACCCGTGACCGATGAACGAACTGGCCCAGCTACTCGTCTGAAACGTCTCGAAATCATTGAGCGGAACATGCCCTCGCGCGGCGAAGATATCGAGTTTGCGTTGCAAAGTTTCAGGTACGGCCGTTTCGCGACAACGGTCCCAGAACAACTCTCCAATCCGGTGATTGAGCTTGTAATGCAAGATCTGGAAATCGCGCAGATTGGAAGCGACACAACGAATGATGTCGTCATAGGTCTGCGCTTCGGGAAACTGCCCCGCTTCGACTGGAAACAGCGCCATCAGTTGCGAGATGCAATTATGAGCCATATGCAACTGCACGGCATCAAGCGGCTCAAGTGAAAAGGCGGCTTCGCCGATCGCTACGCAGTTCCCTACCCAACAGCGACGACGAATGCCCTGGTTGAGCGGCGACACTGCCACCTCGCTGTTGACCGGCGCCCGCGCGAGGCTTGGCAGGCTTTGCGCCATTTCCTGGTCGGATATTTGGCGGCTGTCATATACGGCAACGACGCTCGTGCGATTCTGCATCGGAAAGAGCCCGATCCACCCCTGCGCGAATGCCGAAATCTGGCTGAACGAGGGTAGCGGCTGAAGTGCTCTGGCCGACGCGACCATGACGCGGTCGCATGGCAGCCATTCACGCCAGGACTCCAGTTCGGTGCCCGGCAAGCGACCGATCAGCCGCCCTTCCGGTCCGGAGGCATCGACAAACAGGTCGGCCTCCACCCGTTCACCGTCATCAAGCACGACAGCCGCGATCCGGTCCCCGTCGACCTCGACGTCCGCAAGCGTGGCCTCCTTCGCTCCAATGCCCAGCCCGAGCGTGCAATGCCGCAGCAGCACGGCATAGGAGCGGGCATCGATGTTATAGCCGAATGTCGCGCGGAGGGAGGCGCCGTCCTGCGGGACAGGGACACGGCCAGCCCGCGCTGCCATGGCAGCGAGCGAGAAAGCCTCGAACTCGGACCGCAGTCCATCCTGGCGGGCCTTGGTCCAGAAATGCGTAAACTCGAGGGGCGCATCAGCGATTTCACGATCATAGCCGTGGAGAAACGGGGCGCCAGCGCCGCCCCAGCCATTGAAACGCTGGCCCGCCACAGGCACGGCCTTGCACGTTGTCCACACGAGCCGATCGTTCAGACCGACACGCAAATGATAGCCGTCCAGAGCGGGAAGCGCGGAATAGCAATCGGTCGCTTTCAACAGGCTGGGCAATTCGATCACCCGCACCTTGACCCCTGCGGCGCCCAGCGAGCGAACAATTGCCGCGGCAGCCATCCAGACGGGAGCATCGCGGCCGATCACCACCACATCGTTTACCGGCCTCACGGTCTGACCTCCTCGGTAACCGCAGCCAGCGGGGATTCCGGCGCGCAATAATCGGCGATGAAATCATCGTGGCTGGGCATTTGCCCGACCTTGTCACGGATCGTGGTGCGCAAGGCATCCAGACCCGCGATCATGTCATCCTCCGGCTCTGTATCTGCCAGCCGGCTATAGCCCTCAGGAACAAGACCCTGACCAACGAACACGCTCAGCCAACTCGGCGGCGAAAACAGCCCATGATAGCGCTTTATGATCCCGCTGTGGCGGAAGATCTCGATCTTGTGGTTTAGGCTGTCAGGAACCTCCATGGCGGCGCAATAGCGCCAGATTTCGGCGTCATCGCGCGTGTTGAGCTTATAGTGCAGGATCAGGAAATCCCGGATCCGTTCATACTCCATGTCGATCAGGCGGTTGAATTCATCCCGCAGCCGCGGGTCGATCCGCTTCATCGGGAGTAATGGCAGAAGCTGAAGGACCGCGACCTGAATGAGGTAGATGCTGGTGGATTCCAACGGTTCCAGGAATCCGCTGGCAAGACCGATGGCAACGCAGTTCTTTTCCCAGCTGACGACGCGCCTGCCCGCCTGGAACCTGAGCATGCGCGGCTCTGCCAGAGGTTTGGCATCCAGGCTGCGTAGCAGCGAAGCGGCCGCGTCCTCCTCCTTGATGAAGGACGATGAGCAGACATAACCATTGCCGGTACGATGCTGCAAGGGGATGCGCCAGCGCCAGCCGGCCTCCATTGCCGTGGAACGCGTGAACGGAGTAAACTCGCCGCGCTCGCTGGGAACGGCAAAGGCACGATCGCATGGCAACCACTTGGACCAGTCTTCCCACGCCACTCCAAGAGTCTTGTCCAGCAGCAGTGAACGAAAGCCGGAACAATCGATAAACAGGTCGCCAGTAATCGACTCTCCGGATTCTAGTGTCAGCGAACGGACATCGCCGCTTTGCGGATCGCGAACGATTTCCCGGACCTTGCCTTCGGTGCGGATTACCCCGCGCTGTTCGGCAAGTCCACGAAGAAACACGGAATAAAGACTGGCGTCGAAATGGTAGGCGTAGGAAAAGGTCGAATCGATCGCCGCCTGATCCGTGCTCGGAAAGTTGAATCGGCGCATTCGCGCTGCTTGCACGGCGAACGAATATTCCTGAATATCGGATTCCCAGCCGCTGCGCAGGGCTCTTACCCATCGATGATGAAAGACGTGGGCCGTATCGGCCGTTCCGTGCGTGCCAAAGGGATGGATATAACGCGAACCCTTCGTACCCCAGTCGACAAATTCGATGCCAAGTTTGAACGCGCCCTTGGTGGCCCGCATCATTTCCGCTTCATTGACGCCAATCGCGTCGTTGAAATTCTTCATTTGCGGCAGCGTCGCCTCGCCGACGCCAACAATTCCGATTTCCTCCGATTCAACCAAACGCACGCGGCAACGGGACGAAGGCAGAAATGTCACGAGAGCGGTTGCCGCCATCCAACCAGCCGTCCCACCGCCCAAAATCACGATATCCAGAGGTTCGCCCATCCTAAACCATCCGTCCGCATGAGGCCGTTGTGAAATCTCTGGCTACAAATTCATGGCCAAAAAAGAAAGGGGGCCTCACCCGCAGGAGCGCCCCCTATTCCCGCTCCGCTTGTCTTAGCCGCCCATCTTCCACCGCACGCCGAAGGTGAACCTGCGATCCTGCCGGAACCAGCTATTCTGCATCAGGATCATCTTGCCTTCAGGGCTCTGGGAATCGGACATCTGCTGCTCGGTTACAGTCTTGGTATTGAGCAGATTGCTACCTTCGATGCTCAGTTCGATATTCTTGTTCACGCTGTAGCGGATCGATCCGTCGAGATAGCCCAAGGCCTTCGACCAGACCGGCAAGCCGACGCAGCAGTCGGCGGCGGTGATAAGATATCGACTCCGCCAGTTGTATGCGAGCCTTGCGCCGAACGGCCCCTTCTCAAACAGGCCGACGAGGTTGAAGGAATGCTTCGACAGCCCTTCGAGCGATCCCGGATTGATCGTGCTGGGCGTGTAAACCCCCGGCCACATGGACGCCAGGTTCGAATTCGGCACACCCTTGTTACGGATGAAGGTGTAGTTGGCCTGTATGCCGAAGTGATTGAACGGTTCGGGCAAGAAGTCGAAGAAGCGGTTATAAGCGACCTCGGCGCCCTGGATCTTCGCGCCCTTGCCGTTTGCAGGGCCACTGACCTGAACCGTCCGGGTCACGCCGTTATTGGTAACTTCAGCAAAGAAGCGCCCGAACTGGATATAGTCATAGAACTGCTTATGGAACAGCGCGAGACTGAACATGCCGGCATTGGCAAAATAATGCTCAAGCGACACGTCGAATTGCCATGCAGTCGTTGGCTTCAGACGCGCATTGAACGCGCTGGCCATATATTCAGGCGCCGCGCCTATGATATTGCCCTGCGCGTCCTTGATCCACCGCGGATCATCAGGCGAAGTGCCCGGCAAGTTCTGACTGACACTCAGATAGCTTCTCAACAGTCCCATATCGGGTCGTGACATTGCCTTCGACGCGGCAAGACGCATCACCCATTTGGGCGAGAAATCAAAGCGCAGGTTGAAGCTGGGCAGGATATGATTCTGCGACACCTTGATGTTGATGGGCTTGCCTGTCCCGTCACCCATGGCAAACTGGACATCTTCAGGAGACATATAGCAGATGGAGCTATAGGGTACCTGGACAGGCTGGCCTGGTTGCGGCGGCGGCGGCGGCGACGCATTGCCGGTCAACCCGCCCGGAACGAGCGGAGTGGACGGACAGGCAGTTTCCGGGCTGGCCTGAAGCCGCGGATACTGTTCAAAGCCCAAGCTCTTTACACGCGTGTTGATGTAACGCACGCCGATATTGCCGCTAACCCTTACCCCACCAATGTGCAAGGTGTCGTTTCCGCCAAACTTCACCATCAGATAAGCAGAGCGGGTCGTTTCCGACACGTCGGCGATTTCGTTTTGCGCGAAACAGCTGTTGGGCATTTCCGTCGGAACGCCAGTGCCTGGCTGACCATTACGGCTACAGACCGGGATAAAGGAACCGATACCACCCGCGCCGGTAACTGGATCAGGATTTGAAATCTTGTCGCGGCTGAACAGGTCAAGCTGGTGATTGGCAAGGAACGAGAAAGGAACATGTGGGAACATGCCAAGCGAGCCGCCGAAGAACGGATTGCCAAACTCTCCCACCTTGTAGAAATTCGCGGGGTAGCCGTTGAACGTCGTCGTAACGCCATTACTGGTGCACGATCCCGGCTTCGAATCCGCGTTGAAGTAGATGTACTGGCAGCCTTGCGTCCAGGTATTGGCAATGTTGGCCCAGTTATAGGAGCTGCCTTGCACCCGCTGATCGCGATCGGCATAGCGTACGCCGAACTTGACGGTATCTGCCCAGTCGAACGGAGTATTCCATTCGCCGTCGAAGCGCATGGCCACTTCCTGACCCGAACTGTCCTGAACATTGTCCGCAAGGTCGTGGATATAATAGTTGTTTGGATTCGAAAGTCCGCCCGGAGATTGGGCGATGTTCGTCGGCGCGTTGAATGCCAAAATACGCGGGTGCGTACCGAGGTTGTCAAGTTCGACATCTGCCCATGACGATAAAGTCAGTGCAGCATCGTACAACTTGATAGTCGAATCGACATATTGTGCGTCGAAATTGAACCGAAGATTATCGGTCGCCTCATATTTGAGGTTGAACCCGCCTTCCTGGGTCATATTCTGACCTTTGGAATAGCGGTTGCTTGCATTGACGCCTACACCGTGCTGGTCAGATGCCGAGCAATAGCCCTCAGGGTAGGTGTTCCACCCATAACAGCTACGGATCATGGCGGTGCCATCCGAGTTGAGTGCCATGTTGGCTTCATCCGCCGGAGGACCCCACCAGCCGCCAGCCATGTTGAATGTGCCGCGATCAATGAAGCCATCCTGCCCGAAGGTAAACGGGTCGGTCCCCGGGGCTGGCACTGGAATGTCGCTGTAGCCCGGCTGGAAACGGTAATTCGGATCGGAGCTGGGAATTCCGAACATGTTGACGCCAACGCCATGCTCGCGCATCACATTGTTATAGTTCGAGCGAATATACTGGAAAGTCGCTAGCCATTTCTGGTCGTTGCTTCGCCATTGCGCGGCCGCAGCAACACCCGTCCGCTTACGCTCATATGTGGTGTCCAGCATATTTACGCCAGTCGGAATGACGACAGCACCTGGTCCAAACTGGGCGTTGACGTCCTGGCTGCCGGAAATCATACCTCCAGTAAAAACGCCCGCGCGGTAGGACTGCAGACCCAGAGATGCAGTATTGACGTGCGAGTAGGCGACATGCCCCATAATACCGATTTCACCGATTCCGGTGTTCCAGCGATTGCTGTAATATGCGTTGAGATCCGGTGACCATTTCTTGGCCGCGTCTCCATAATTGGCCTTGGCACCGATCTGTATCAGTTCCCCCTTCGCGTCGAAGGGAACGCGCGTACGCAAGTTGACCGAACCGGCGATACCGCCCTCGATCAGGTCCGCCGTCTGGTTCTTGTAGATGTCGACGCCGCCCAGCAACTCCGCCGGAACGTCACTCCACGACAGGCCTCGACTACTGTTCGCAGAGAAGGTGTCGCGGCCGTTGAACTCGTTGCGGACCTGCGGGAGGCCGCGGATGATCACGCCGTTAGGTTCGGCAGAGAAGTGCGCGGTGTCACTGCTCACTGCGAAACGGTTGACCGTGATGCCGGGCACGCGCTGCAAAGCCTCCGCAACCGACTTGTCGGGGAAGGCACCGATATCCGTCGCCGTGATGGAGTCCATCACGGTGTCCGCATTCTTCTTGCGCACGGCAGCCGTCTGCAACGCTCCGCGCAAGCCGGTCACGATGATCGTGGAATCCGAGCCCGAATCTTCGGCTTTTTTGCTGGTCGCCGCGTCCGTGCTTTGCGCGAATGCCGGCGTACTTGTCGCACAAATGGCCAGCGCGAGCGACGACGCGCCCGCAAACAGCATCCCATTTGAATGCATGGAAACTTTTCCCATCATGCCCCCTCCACGAGGTTGGCCCCCAACCGAGCCATCAGTTATAAAATCCGTTAGACAATCGCGCATCGGATCAAGCCGATATCACGCCAGACGAACCCTCGAATCATTTTGTCCGAGTAATTGAATGGGTAACCAAATTGGTCGTTTAGCGCAAGGCTCTACAAGAAAAATAATCCTCAGACATTTCTACCCTCCTGGCGTTTAAAGCGTTGTAGTTCGAACCATCAGACTGATTAAATTGTCGATAAATCAAATATTTATGACTCACATGACCACAATTGCCTTGAGGACGGAATCAGCCTGATCGATCAGGTTGGGCAGATCGCGCGGCAGATCGTTCATCGCCACGCTGTGCGTATGAAGAGCACGCATCGGCAACTTTCCACTGCATATGGCAGCTATTACTCTGTCAAAATCACCCGCAGTGGCGTTTCGGCTGCTCAGCAAGGTCGTTTCACGCTTGTGAAATTCGGGATCCGGGAAAATCAGGTCATCCTTGACGACGCTCACCAGCACATAAGTGCCGCCGTGCGCAACATAGGCAAGTCCTGCGGACATCGCCTGGATGTTACCCGTCGCATCGAAAACGCAGTCAAAGAATTCTCCGTCCGTTGCCGCCGCCAGATCGGCTTTCAACTGATCGGAAACCAATATTGTGTGGGCAATGCCAATCTTCTCGCGCGCATGATCAAGCCGGGCCTGCCGCGTGTCGATCAAGGTCACATCTGCACCATCGAGCTTCGCGAACAACGCCGCAGCGACGCCGATCGGTCCTGCCCCGACAACCAGCACACGATCGTCGCGGCGCACAGCCGCGCGAGACACTGCATGAGCGCCGATCGCGAGGAACTCAACCATCGCAGCGTGGTCGGGCGACAGCCCGGTAGCGTCTATCAGTGCCCTTTCCGGCACAAGCACATATTCGCTCATTGCACCGTCCTGGTGCACGCCAAGAACGGAGATGTTGCTGCAGCAATTGGGCTTGCCGCGGCGGCAGGCACGGCATTCGCCGCAGGCCAGATAGGGATTGACGGTCACCAACTGACCAATGCCGAAGGCGGAATCTTCCCCGGTCGCGGCAACCGTGCCTGAAATCTCGTGCCCCATCACCCGCGGGTAGGAGAGGTAAGGCTGGGTCCCCGAATAAATATGATAATCGGTACCGCACAAACCGACCCGCGCGATCTTCAGCAGAACTTCACCCGGACCGGGCTGAGGCCGGGCTCGTTCTATCACCGAAAGCGCGAATGGCGCGTCGCACAGAATCGCCTTCAATGGCCGCGTCCCGGACAAGACCCTTCACCACCCATCTTCACTGAACTTTCCTTCCTATCATGCGAAATCGATCCGCAGGGCGCTTGCCAGGCGGCTCGGCAGTCGGTCCGGCAGCGTCACCGTCAGGGCCGCGCTGTCCTGTTGGAAATGGAGTTGCGCAGGATTGCCCAGCAATGTGACGCGCCTGATCCGACGCTGGTCATGGGGATTGCCGGCGGCCAGCGACGCGATCGAAACGCGACCGCGCGGTTCGCCCAGAGTGATCGCATAGAGGGCCCCACCACCTGTGGTGAACCGTATGTCCTGCGCCGTATAGGCCACGTCTTCCCGAAACATCCCGTCCTGCGTTTCGGTCGGCCCCTCGCCGTGGATCTTCCACGGGCGCGTGCCATGGATAGCGGCGGCGTTGACCTTCATCCATGCGGCCAGTTCGACCAGCAACTGGTCGGATTCCGGCGGCAGGCTGCCATCGGGATAGAGCGTGACGTTCAGCAAGAGATTGCCGTTCTTGCTGACGATGTCAGCCAGCAGGCCGATGACCGTCGCTGTCGATTTATGGGGAAAGTTCTCGCTGAAGAACCAGTCCGCGTTGGACGTATCGGTCTGCCAGGGCCGATCCTGAATGCCCTTGAGCACCCCGCGCTCTACGTCCTGCACCACCGCGTTACGGTGGAACTCACCGGAGCCGGTCTGCTTGCAATTATAGACCGCTTCGAGCTTGCCGGTCCGCGCTATGCTGCTGTTATAGAAATGGGCGAGCAGGCTGCGCCCGGTCTCCCCGAACGGCAGGCCGCCGTCGCTGTACAACAGGTCGGGCTGGTAGCTGTCGATCAGATCGCTGATCCGGTCGAACCAGTGGCGGTGAAAGGCCGGATTCTTGGTATACCAGGACTCCGGGGTATTGATGAACGGTTCACCCCGGTTGTCGTGGTAGAGGTCGGCAAAGCGGGCGTCGCTACCGTCATAGGATCGGCCCAGCATAGGCCAGAACTGATCATATAGGTGGCTGGGATGCCACCAGGTATAGCTTGCCCCCAGATGCTCGGACACGCCAAAGCGCAGCCCCTGGCGCTTTGCCGCCGCCTGCCATGCACCGACAATGTCGCGTTTCGGCCCCATCTCCGCCGCATTCCAGCGGTGATGGCGCGAGCGCCACAGGTCGAAATTGTCGTGATGAACACCCATGGAGACGAAATATTTGGCTCCCGCCGCCTTGTATTTCGTCATCAGCGCATCGGGATCGAACCTCTCCGCCGTCCAGAGCGGAATGATGTCCTTATAGCCTTTTTCCGAAGGATGACCGTAGGCCTTGAGGTGATGGTCGTAATGCGGATGGCCGGGAACATACATGAAGCGCGCATACCAGTCGCCCTGCCCCGGAACCGCCTGGGGGCCCCAATGTGCCCAGATCCCGAATTTGGCGTCGGCGAACCAGGAAGGGACTTCATAATTGTTCAGACTTGCGACCGACGAATCAAAACGGCCGCCGGCGATCCTGGCCACGCTCTGCCGCGCACTGGCGCTCGCAGGAGCGAGCGCCGAACCCAAGGCAGCCGCCAACGGTGCCCCAAGTAATTGGCGCTTGGTAAAGCCCGACATCCGATTCTCCCCTGATGCGCACCTCTATGAGGTGATCGTCTGCACCTGTTTGCATATTTACAAACATATTTTCAAGTTGCAATTGAACCTTCGATTGACGAAATCGGATGACGGTGCCGCCATCGAATGCCAGGGGGATGAACGAACGTGCCGCGATCCGAACTCAAGCGCGCCTACGCGGCACCAGCAGTCGAAAAGACCTTTGAGGTTCTCGAATACCTCGCCACCCACCCCAAAGGGGCGCTGGTCAGCGAAATCGCCGCCGATCTGGGGCGAACGGTGGGCGAGCTTTTCCGGATCATCGTCGTGATGGAGAATCTGGGATATTTGCGTAAGTCCCAGACAACAGACCGATACACGGTGAGCTACAAGCTTCTGGACGTTGCGTTCCGGGCCACGCCATCGCAGGATCTGGTGCGGGCCGCTTTACCTGAAATGCAGGGGCTGGCGCTGGAAACGGGCCAATCCTGCCATCTGGTGGTGCCCGCCACGGGTCACGGGATGGTCGTCGCGCGTGAGGAGCAGCCTGGCACGCGGGGATTTTCCCTGAAGGTCGGTACGATCGTTGACATCCTCAAAAGTTGTTCGGGCCAGGTGATCCTGGCCTATTCCAACCAGGCACGGGTCGACCGGATCGTGCGGGAGGTTGAGGAAGAACGGCATGTGACGGTCGACCGCGAATGGCTAGCGGAGCGGCGGGAAGCGATCCGCCTGGCCGGTTTCGACAGTCGTCCCAGCCCGATAACCTACGGCGTCACCGACATCAGCTTCCCCATCTTCGGTTTCGACAAGGATGTGGTTGCGGCCCTGACCATTCCGTTCCTCTCATTGATCGACGGGTCACAGAAGGTCGAAATGGACGCGGCGCGCGACATGCTGTGCCGCACGACGGAGCGGATTTCCGATCGGCTGGGCTACCAGCCCTAGGACGGATCGACATTCAGATGATGACGAGCCGAAAATGGTGGTTTTTCGTGACCCGGCGTGCAGCCTACTTCCAGTAGGTGAGCACCGGAAGCACGAAAGGCCAACATTTGCAGGCCGTCAGGGCTGAATGTCGATCCGTCCTAACCGTGCTTGCGCGCTTCCCCAGTGGAAACCATCGCGTCAAACATCCTTCCGCAGATGTTCAGCCAGCATGAAAATGCGTTCGGCAGGCTGCCATTTCACGCCATTGCCGGCTGACGGCACCGGCTTCTGGAACCGGTCCATCTGCGCCTCCCAGGCCTGGGATTCCGCGCTGCCGGTCCGATCCTGAGGCTCCACATCGCCCGCGGTCTCCGTAATCATCACCAGCCTGTCGCCGGTACGATAAATCTCCATCAGCGTATTGCCGGCATCAAGGATGTCCTGCAACACCCGCGCGGGCACGTTGCCCGGCCGATGCCACCGCTCATATTCTTCCGCCAGCGCCTCGTCGCTGAGATCGAGCACATAGACCTGCCGTGCCATCAGGCTCCTCCCATCGCCATGTTACGGGTGACCCGGCGGCCGAACCAGGCGATCACCAGGAAACAGACCAGCGGCACGAACATCGCCATTGCCAGCGAATGAAGCCGCTCCGCCATAAGGCCGGTCAGCGGCGGGAAGATGGCTCCGCCGATAATGGCCATGACAATCAGCGAAGAGGCAATTCGCTTGTTCGGCCCCAGTCCGGCAAGGCCGAGCGTGAAGATGGTCGGGAACATGATCGACATGAACAGGCTGGTCAGTCCCAGCGCGACGACCGCGATCATTCCTCCCGCGCTCATCGCGACGCCGCACAGCACCGCCGCGATCAATGCATAGCCCGTCAGCAGTCGCGGTGCCGGGACATAGCGCATGAGCCCCGCGCCGGCGAACCGCCCGACCATGAACAGAAACAGGCTGATGCCCAGCCATTGCGCGGCCAGTTTCTCACCAATGTCGGTCTGGTCCTGAGCGAAATTGATGAAATAGCTCCACACCGTCACCTGTGCGCCGACATAGAAGAACTGGGCCAGGATCGCCGCCCGCAGGCGTGGGCGGCGCAGCGCAGCGCCCAGTCCGCCACCGGATTGATCAGTACCCTGCCCTTCGGCGATCACCGGAAAGCGGGTCAGCGCCACGATCGCGGCAAGGGTGAGGACAACGGCCGCCAGCGCAAGATAAGGCAGCCGCACCGCAAGGGCTTCGGCTGCACGATAGGCTTCGATCTGCGCGGGCTGCATGGCCGACAATTCGGCGGCGCTGTGCTCGATGCCCGAAAAGATCAGGGCGCCGCCCAGGAAGGGCGCGATCACGCCGCCAAGCCCGTTGAAGCTTTGTGCAAAAGTCAGGCGCTGCGCCGCGCTCTCCTCCCGACCCATGGCAGCGATCAGCGGATTGGCCGCGGTTTCCAGAAAGGCGAGGCCCGCTGCAATGATGTAGAGCGCCACAAGGAAAAAGCCGAAGGCGCGCACTCCGGCCGCCGGCCAGAACAGCAGCGCGCCGGCCGCGTAAAGGCCAAGCCCCGCGATGATGCCTGCCTTGTAGCCGTGCCGGGCAATGAACCATCCGGCAGGAAGGGCGAAGGTGAAATAGCCGAAGTAGAAGGCCGTCTGGACCAGGCCCGACTCCATCCGCGACAGTTCCAGCGCCTTCTGGAACTGCTTGATCAGGATATCATTGAAATTATTGGCTATTGCCCACATGAAGAACAGGCTGGTAACCACCGCGAAAGCCACCAGGAAGCGGCGCTCTACCAGGGTCGCCCGGCCATCGGCATGGCTCTTTGACGGCTCTGCTGCTTCGTAATGCATGGATGACACTGCGCACCCTCCCCTTTTTGCTTTTCCTTTGATCACCTGCCGTCAGGCGTTGGACCAGCCTCCGTCGATGACATGGCATTGCCCGGTCACGAAAGCCGCCGCATCGCTGGCCAGCCACAGGACGACCGCCGCCACTTCCTCCGGCTTGCCCAATCGCCCAACTGGCTGCCGCGCTGAAAACCGGGCAAGCGCCGCGTCGAAATCACCCGTCACGCGCAGCCGCTCCTCCAGCGAGGGCGAACGGACCGTGCCTGGACAAACCGCATTGCAGCGAATGCCCTCGGCAACATGGTCCACGGCGATGGCTTTGGTCAGGCCGACGACGGCGGCCTTCGTCGTGTTGTAAACGAAGCGATCGGGCACGCCGATGATCGCGCCGGCGACCGAGGCGATATTGACGATCGAACCACCCCCCGCACCGATCATGCCAGGCAGGACGGCGCGGATCACCCGGACCATCGCCGCCACGTTGATCGCATAGGCTTCGTCAAGATCGGCCTCGGTACTGTCAAGCAGCGTGCCGCCATGAACCTTGCCGACGCAATTGACCAGAATGTCCCAGGCCGCACCCTCCTGCGCGAAAAGCGCGGCGATTGATCCAGGGTCGGTCACGTCGGCAAGGCGGGTGCGGCATCCCGCCAGCGCCGCCAATGTTTCGGCATTGCGGTCGATCGCCAGGACATCCGCGCCCTGCGTTGCCAGCAATTCGGCGCAGGCTTTGCCGATCCCCTGCCCGGCGCCCGTCACCAGCGCCCTCTTGCCAGTGAGGCCGAAGGGACTGGGGGTCATGTTCGACTCCTGTTCGGCAGGCAGGCCGGACCTGCCGCCTCGAACTGCTTGTAGGTCAGGATGAATTCCTGGTGGCCGAGTTCTTCTGAAAGGCTTTGCCTGCCTCCTGCGATATCGACCACAGCGTCGTAGATCTCGCCGGCGACCTGATCGAGGTCGGCCGCACCCGCCAGGATGCGCCCTGCGTCCACATCCATGTCGCCCGACATGCGGGCATAGGTTTCGGGGTTGGCGCAGATCTTGATGACCGGGCTGATCGCCGATCCGACCACGGAACCGCGTCCCGTGGTGAACAGGACCAGATGGCAACCGCAGGCAATCAGTTCGACGATTTCGGCATTGTCCGAAATATTGGGAAAGCCGAAACGGACTTCGCCATCAGGCACCACGTCCAGCAGGTAAAGCCCAGGTCCGGAAGGATGATCGCCGGGTTTGAGCAAGCCCGAAATCGGGCTGTTCCCGGACTTGGAATAGGCTCCGAGCGACTTTTCCTCCTGCGTCGTCAGCCCGCCTTCGGCGTTGCCGGGCGAAAAGCTGCCATAACCAAGGACGGTATAATAGCGCTCGGCCTTTTCCACTACCTGTTCGATCAAGACACCAAGTTCGGGCGTGATCGCTCGTTCGGCCATGATCTGTTCGCAACCGATGAGTTCACCGGTTTCCTCGAAGATGCAGGTTCCCTGTTCCGCGATCAGCCGGTCGAAGGTTCGACCAACGGCCGGATTGGCGGTGATGCCACTGGTCCCGTCGGACCCGCCGCAAATCGTCCCGACGACGAGATCGACAATCCCCATTTGCACCCGTGGCGTGCTTTCGGCGCTGACGGCGAGCAGTTCGCGTGCCTTGGCCACGCCGGCTTCGATCGTCTTGCGCGTGCCGCCCTGCTGCTGGATGACCAGCGTCTCCACCGGGCGGCCGGATCGGGCAATCCGTTCCGCCAACCCTTCGCGGTCGAACCCCTCGCAGCCCAGCGAGAGCAACAAGACCCCGCCCACATTGGGATGGGTCGCCAGTCGGGTCATCATCGTATCGGCATAGGCATTGGGGAAGCAGCCGGGAAAACCGATTAGCTGGACATTATCGTCCGCCACCTCCGTCACGATCCGGCGCGCGACATGATGCGCGCACTCGACCAGATAGGCGACCAGCACGACGTTGCGAATGCCCTTGCGCCCGTCGGGCCGAAGATAGCCATTCCAAAGGACAGGAGCATCGTTCATGTCGGATCTCCGTCCCGCAGCACGTCGCGTTCGTGCGACGGAATATAGTCGCTGCGCAGGTTGTGCCGGTGCACATGTTCTCCTCTTGCTGCAGGGCTGGTCATGGTGCCGATCGGGATGCCATAGCGCATCACCTTGTCGCCGCTCGCCAAATCGCGGCGCGCCAGCTTGTGCCCCAGGCCGACCGCGCCTGCCGCGATCACTGGTGCCCCATCGATTTCCACCTGCTCCCCCGCATCGATGGGAGCGACGCAGATAACCACATTGTCGGTGGGGTGCAGGGCAATGACCCGGACGCGATCAGTCATAAGAAAATCCATAGAAGCGTGCCGCGTTGCCGCCGAACACGGCGGCGCGTTCGCCAGGGTCGAGATCATCGAACAGGGCCAGGGCCTGGTCGAGCCAGTCCCGATATCCCCCGGCCAGATTCAATACCGGCCAGTCGCTGCCCCACATCAGCCGCTGCGTACCGAAGGCGGCGCGAACCGCCTCGACATAAGGGGCGATCGTCGCCGCCGACCAATCATCGCCTGCCTCGGTCCACAGGCCCGAAACCTTGCAATAGACGTTCGGTTGCGCCGCCAGCCGCGCGATGGAATTCCGCCATGCAGCGCTGTCGCCGGAAGCGATGGCCGGTTTGCCGCAATGATCGAGCAC
>Ga0207647_10001586_pt1 | contig 17451 bp, 14 predicted proteins | sample KBSCornC2_FD_184295 | JGI IMG/M metagenome (GOLD analysis project Ga0207647, IMG submission 184295) | Corn rhizosphere microbial communities from Kellogg Biological Station, Michigan, USA - C2 (SPAdes) (version 2) | ecosystem: Host-associated > Plants > Roots > Rhizosphere ...
CCCCGCCAGTGGCCCATCCGTAGCTCGCGAACCGCTGTCAGTGCAGAAACTCACGAGCGGCGACTTCATTGCAGCGCGCATGTCGTCTTCACTCATCATGAAATAAATCGCGCCCGTCTGACCGTGATCGGCAAGGATCAGATCGAAGACGGCGTCGAGCGGATCCTTTTTCTGTTGCTCCGCGATCTCTGAAATACGTTTGCCTTGTAACGAGTCGAGCTCACGATTTACGACCGAGCCAATCAACACACCGCCTGGTCCACCGCTGCCGAGATAAATATTCTCCCAGGTGGTTTGCTCCTGAGATATTTCCGTCTTCAGGCGTTGACGTATTTGCGGATCGCGCAGCCGTTCCATCATCTTGTCCGTTCCACCCTCGAGTGCCCACGGCGGAAGACACGCACTCAGCGCCGTGCTGCCGGCGATGTATGGGTAGATATCGGCGGTGATGTCCAAACCCCGATCCCGAGCCTGCTTGATCCGATTTAGCACATACGGCATGCGGCCCCAGTTTTTCTTGTAGGCTGTTTTGAGGTGCCAGATCTCGACCGGGATTTTTGCTTTCTGTGCAATCTCGAAGACTTCGTCGAGCGAGGCGTCAATCGTGTTTGCTTCGCTTCGCTGATGCGTTGCGTAGATGCCACCGTACTGCCGCGCGACTTTCGCGAGCTCAATCAACTCCTCGGTCTTTGCGAAACGTGCTGGAACGTATTGCAGCGAAGTGGAAAGACCGAGCGCGCCATCACGCATCGCATCGGCCACGAGCTTCTTCATCCGCTCCAACTCCTGTGGCGTCGGCGGACGATCGTCGTAGCCGATGACGTATTCGCGCACTTGAGTTGCACCGACAAACGTGCCGAGATTTACTCCGGACCCCTGCTTATCGAGACGCTTGAAGTATTCGTCTAGCGTGCGCCAATCAATCGTGAGACTGAATCGTCTGAGGAAGTCTTCCTGCTCTTTGATCTGGCGGTCGTTGATGGGCGCGATCGACTCGCCCTCGCCCGTGATCTCAGTTGTAACTCCCATCATGACTTTGCTCATCGCGCGTGGATCGATCAGCAGGTACGTTTCAGACTGGCCGAGCATGTCGACGAATCCTGGAGCGACGACGAGACCCTGTGCATCGATGGTGCGCGTGGTGGTGACTTGCGACAACTTGCCGATCTTCATGATGCGATCGTTCTTGATCGCAACGTCGGCGACGTAACCAGCGCGCCCGGTGCCGTCCACGATGCGACCGTTTCTGATGACGAGATCGTATTGCGGTGTTTGGGGCATGGAGAATATTAGCCACAGAAAAACACAGATGAAGACGGATTTAAACATCGAGAAATCTGTTCCTTTGGTTTGGGTCGGGAAGCATGCAGGTGTCGTATTTGCCAAAGACGCGATAACGATTTTGAGCGACGAATCGGTAGACGACATCGCGAAGCGCGCGCGGGACGACTTTGCCTAACGATGACAATGCGGACCAGAGTCCGCCGAGTTCGCGGCCCGCGCGCAGAACTGCGTCCGAACGTTGCAGGACGCGCTCGCCGGGCTGTTCAAAATTCTCTACAACGTGAAGCGTGTCGAGATCTTTTGGGTCGATGCCGTGTCGTTGTAGTACTTTTGCGGCGAAGTCGCTTTGCAACGAGGCGAATCGCAGCCGGCCGTGTCGATCGTGCTTAAGTAAGAATTGGACCAGCCGATTGCACAGCCCACAAACGCCGTCGTACAGAATAATCGGATTTGAACCGTCCATCACGGCTTCAGCACCGGCTGGTTTGCAGCGCGCAGTTGAGCGTTCATTGCCGGGACGTCAGTTGTCTTTAAAGCTTCCCAATCTGCCAGCAACTTCGTCAGCGTTTTCTGCAACTCACTTGCTGCCGTTAACATCGGCTGCGTTGGCGCCATGTCCGCGCTCTGCAAATGTTCAAGTAGCGAGGAGAATCCACCGTTCAGTCGCGTGACATTCGGCTCACGCATGTCGATCGTTCCACCCGGTAATCCTGGTGAACCGCCATCGCCGCGTCCTTCACCGCCGATCGCGGCCGCTTTCTTATCGAGCGCGCCCAGCGCTTCTGCTAACGGTCCGCGGTCTACGCGTTCAATCGCGGCCCTTATCTGAGTGCGCAGTTTTCTAATCTGTTCCACGCCATCGAAAGTTTGCTGCATCCCCTTGTAAGCATCAAGCGAGAGAGTGAACTGCGTCGTGAGATCTTGTGCCGGCGTCGTGACACGCGGATCCATCTTTACGGTCAGAGGTTGTGTGAGCGTCTTGCCATTCGCCGTTAGTTTCACGGTATAGCTGCCCGGCATAACCGATGGCCCAAGAGGGTAAAGCGGCGTGTCGCGATAAATTGCTGAAATCGGAAAGCCATGGCCGAATGCAGCCGGTGGTGCGTATTTCAAATCCCACACGAACCGTTGCATCCCTGCTTTCGCGACGAGCACTGGTGGCGGACGAAACCAATACTCCGGCACTTGATAATCAACCGGGTTCAGCGGAATCGGTTTGTCGTCACTCGAATAACGACGAACAACTTGACCGTGGTTATCGACGATTTCGAGTGTGATCGGCGTCCTGGGATTGTCTTTGAGGTAGTAATTGATGATCGCGCCGTCCGGCGGGTTTTGGCCGACCGGTTCTTCGGGTGGCAAAGGCGTGTCGGTGTTTACGTTGCGCTGGACGCGATACGCAACTTGCGGCGCGAAGAGATGGACCGGCGAGTTAATCACCGTCTCGCCGAGCTGGCGCAACGGTGTGATGTCGTCGAGTATCCAGAACGAACGCCCGTGTGTGCCGACGACAACGTCATCGTTGTGGATCACGAGATCACGAATCGACGTCGCCGGCATGTTGAGACGAAGCGGTTGCCAACTGTTTCCATCATTGAGAGAAAAGAAAACAGCGAGCTCCGTTCCGGCAAACAGCAAACCACGTTTCTGCGGATCTTCTTTGACTGTGTTGACTGGACCATCGGGAAGTCCGGTGACAATCTCCTGCCAGCTTGTGCCACCGTCCGTCGTGCGATAGACATGGGGTTTTTGATCGTCCAACCTGATCCGGTTTACGGCGACGTAAGCAGTATTTACATCGAAGTGGCTGGCATCGATTTGCGAGATTTTGCTCCACGAGTCGATTGCCGGCGGAGTTACGTTCTTCCAGTTCTTGCCGCCGTCTTTAGTGACGTGAATCAAACCATCGTCCGTGCCCGCCCAAATCACATTGATGTCTTTTGGCGAGGGCGCAACGGCGTAGATCACGCCACGACGTTGTTGCGTCGCCATCTCGGGACGACTAAAGACACCGATGCTTGCCGGTACTTCAGGCTTTTCACGCGAGAGATCGGGACTGATGATGTCCCAGCTCGAACCACCATTCGTCGTTTTGAACAACACGTTGCCGGCGAGATAAAGCACGTGTGGGTCGACAGGTGAGAAGAGTATGGGCGCCGTGCGCAGAAATCTGTACTTCCCACTCCGCAGAATTTCGGGCGCGACGTTTTGCACCTGTCCCGTTGTCGTATCGAAACGCGTGGCCTTGCCGCCGTAAATCAGATTCGGATGCAACGGATCCGGCGCGACGTAGCCGTACTCCTCCACACCGACCGTGCGCCAGTCGCGAAAAGTGATCGCACCATTGTCACCACGACTCTTCACACCAGCAGAGCCACTCTCCTGCTGGCCACCATAAACCCAGTAAGGAAACTGATTGTCGGTGATGACGTGATAAAACTGCGCGGTCGGCTGGTTGTACCACGAGCTCCACGTCTCGCCGCCATTCACACTGACGACCGCGCCCTGATCGGTGGCGAGCAACATGATGTCGGGGTTCTCGGGATTGATCCAGAGGGTATGGTAATCGTCGCCGCCCGGCGCGCCTTTGAACGCGGTCCATGTTTTGCCGCCGTCAGTCGAGCGATAAGCAGCGATTGCAGCCGTGTAGACGATCTCTTTGTTGCGTGGATCGACATCGATCTCTGCGAAGTCGCTGCCACGCGCCCACGGGCGTCGATCCGTGCCGACTCGCTGCCAGTTCTCGCCGGCATCGTCTGAACGGTAGATACCGCCAAGCTGAGTGGAATCGACGGTGGCGTAGACGGTGTTCGAATCACTCGGTGCGACGGCGATGCCGATACGTCCCAAACCCTGTTCGACAGTCGGCAGTCCTTTTGTTAATTGACGCCACGTGTTGCCGCCGTCAGTAGTCTTGAAGAGTCCGCTGCCGGGACCTTGCCAGGCGCCGTTTTCCCAAGGACCTTGCCGCGCCGACCACAAAACACCGTAGATGACTTTTGAGTTCTTCGGATCGAACGCGAGCGCGATCGCGCCCGTGTTCTCGTCCTTATAAAGAATCTTCTGCCACGTCTCGCCGCCGTCAGTTGAACGAAAGATTCCGCGTTCTTCGTTTGCGCCGTACGGATGTCCGAGCGCCGCAACGTAGACGAGATTCGGATCGCGCGGATCGACGAGTATGGCGCCGATCTGTTGGGCGGTACGAAGTCCGAGATGTTTCCAGGTCTTTCCGCCGTCGGTAGATTTATACATGCCGTCGCCGGTGGAAAGATCCGGACGCTGTAAACCCTCGCCACTGCCGACGTAGATCGTCTCGGGTTGCGACGGCGCCACCGCGAGCGCGCCGATCGAGCCGGTCGGCTGATCGTCAAAAATCGGTTTCCACGTGTGGCCGTAATCCGTGGTCTTCCAAACGCCGCCGTTGTTGACTCCTATATAAAAGACGTTTGGCTGACCGGGAACGCCAGTCGCGCCGACTGTTCGGCCGGCGCGGAATGGCCCGATCATTCGCCACTTCATGCCCTGCAACAGGTCGCTGCCGGTTCGCTGGGCGTGAGTTGCGTTATTAAATAAGGACAGCAGACAGAGAAGCGCGCAGACAAAACGTAGGAGCATCAAGTTGTCCCTCAGTAGTTAGACAGGTTTACTGAGGTTTCTTTTACTGCATCTTGGAAGCCATGTAAATCCTCTTCCTGCCGGCGGCGTTTTCGGAGGATCACGGCGGAGAGCAGCGTCATCACCAATCCGGGTGGGAGTGGTTCGAGCAAAGTGAAGGCGATATTGAACAGGATGTTGCTATTGTAGAGTTGCATCATCGATGTCATGTTCTGAACTTCGGCCTCAATCTCCTGCGGCGACTTACCGGAAGCGCGCACCCGCTCGATGGACTTAGCCAGGTACTTGTCGCCGAAGTCGGGCATGAATTTGTGGTACACGACCTCCCACGTGGCAACGTAGCAGACGCAACTGATGAGCATTATTAAAAAGCCAACACCCAGAGCCCGGCCGAAACTGATGTATCCGTCGCCGACATTTTCCCGGTAAGACCTGATTCCAAAGAAAACGAGTAGAAAGGACAACACCATGATGGTGTAGCCGATGGCCATGCCACGGCCCGGATCCGTTTGGTGGGCGAAAACAATTACGGTCGTCATCAACCCGGACATAATCGCGCCCGAGAGCAGGCCGAAAGTTAAAACAATCTTTTTCATACAGCAGTCTCCTCACTGAGGTTTAGAAGAACACGCGGCGCAATCTACGTTCGAGGCATTAAATTGTCGTCATACTTTCGAGTGATTCTGCGTGTGTGCGTGCAAAATACTACTTTCTGGTTAGGGAAGCAGCCCCATTTCTTTCCCGATCTGCACAGCCTGTGTGCGGCGTTTGGCGCTGAGCTTGTCGAAGAGACGGCTCGAGTGAGTCTTGACCGTGTTTTCGCTGACGAAGAGTTTTTCAGCGATTTCGCGGTTGGACATTCCCTGGGCGATCAGTTCGAGGATTTCCAGTTCGCGTTTCGTGATGCCGAGGTCTTTCAGTCGCTGTTCATTTAGAGAGAAGGGCGCTGTGGCCGGGACCGGGACTTCCTTAACGATCAAAACTTCCTTTTTCTTTGTCAGCTTCAGACCCAGCCAGATACCGAGACCGGCGAAGAGCGCGGCAATCAGGCCGCCGTAGATCTCGATCGAGTGTTCCACGATCAGGAACCGAAACTCGATCATCCGCAGCGCCACGATCAGAATTCCACCGCAGACGCCGTAGATCAAAATGTGGATTAGGGTCTGTCTCTTCACCGGGTTTGCTTCACAGGATTAACAAGATTAACAGGATTCGCAAGATGAAGTCTCTTATCTTGTCAATCCTGTTAATCTTATTAATCCTGTCCCTAACTGTCTCCTAAAAAATTAGTTGACACGTCCCGGTCTCGTCTCTATACTCCTAAAAATTTAGGAGACAGTATGGCGCGACCGAAGACTGAGAATCTAACTCCGCTCGAACTCGAAATCATGCACGTCCTCTGGGAAACAGGCCCCGCAAACGTGCAGACAGTGCAGCAAAAACTCAAACGTGAACTTGCTTATACCACTGTCCAGACCATGCTCAACATTCTCGAGCGCAAAGGCAAAGCCAAACGCACGCTCAAAAACCGCGCCTACTTCTACAAACCTGCGGTGAGTCGCAAGCAAGTCGTCGGCAAGCACGTTAAGGATGTTGTCGATCGACTCTTCGGCGGTTCGGCTGAAAGTCTTGTGATGAGCCTCGTGGAAACCAAACATCTGACGCCTGAAAAACTCGCGCGCCTGCAAAAGTTAATTGACGAGGCAAAAGAGAAGGGAGCCGACGAGAATGAATAGCCAACTGTTGCTGACTTTTCTGCTGAATGCCTGCTGGCAAATCGCCCTCATCGCCGTGCTTGCGTCTTTCGCCTCATGGCTGCTTCGCAACTCTGAAGCACGTTACCAGCACTGGCTTTGGGTGAGCGCACTCTGCCTCGCGTTTCTTGTTCCTGCAATCACTTCGTCGCAGACGTTGTTCGACACTCCTGTTACTACAGGTCCGGCAGTGCCGTTCGTCACGGAAAGTATTACGCCGCTCTCTCAGGAACCGGCGCCAAATCTTTCCGGCGCCACAACCGCACTGCCGTCCACATATCTCTTGAATCCAACTCTCGGGCTATCGCTGCTCGCAATCTATTTTGGATATTTGCTGTTTCGCATCTTCAAGCTCGTCCAGGCATGGGAAACCACCCGGCGTATCAAGTACGATGCGGTTCCACTCGAGCCGGACGATCGAGTTGCAGGAATTATTAACCGTTGCGAGCTCGAACTTGGCACGCGCTCTGGTGCGGTCACGGTGTTTCGATCGGAAACGTTGCCGGTTCCAGTCACTATCGGACTTACGCGTCCGATTATTATCTTGCCTGACTCGCTCCTGCGCGAAGGCAACATCGATCTACTCACCTCGGCGATCGGGCACGAGTTCGTTCATGTGGCGCGGCGTGACTACGTGCTCAATCTCTTCTACGAACTCTTATTCGTTCCCATTTCATTTCATCCTGCTGCGGCCGTAATCAGGCGACGGGTCAAACAGACCCGTGAACTCTGCTGCGACGAGCTGGTTGCAGGGCGCATCTTGAATGCCGAAGTTTATGCCCGTTCGCTCCTCAGACTTGCCGGCTCCGCGCCCCCTCTGCGTCGTCTCTCCGTTACTACAACCGTAGGCATCGCCGATGCCGATATTCTGGAGGCTCGTATCATGTTGTTATTAAAAAAACCCAATCTGCATACACGCTGGAAGAAGTTGTTGTTGGTGGGAGTTGCTTTGCTAATTGCTGTGCCTTGTTTTGCCGCGGCAACGTTCGCAATGCGCTTTGACGTCGAGACAAACGCACAGGAACCTACGACTCAGGAAAAGGAGCGCAGTGAAAAAGAAGTCCTCGAGACCAAGATGCGTCGCTCGAACGAAATTAACGACGAACTGAAAACGAAAATGGCGCAGGACCCAGCGTTTCGCGAGGAGCGGGAGCGCAAAGAGCGAGTCGAAATGGAAATGCGCGAGGCGAGACAGGCTGCACTCATTCGCCTGGCCAAGATCAATATGGACCAGGCAATCCAGATTGCGACCAGCCAGCAGCCGGGAAAAGTTTTGCTTTGCAGTCTCGAAGCGAAGGGCTGGGAAGAACCCGGCAAGTTAGCTAAAGACGGAATCGTGTTCTATCACGTGATGATTGCCAACGAGGGGGAGCTCGGAGCCACGCACACCTGGGTTAACGCCATCGACGGTTCGATCATCAAGACCGAGAAAGAATTGCCCAGAAAGTCTAAGTCGCCTGAGCAATAGTGCAGGTTTATCCACAGATTACGCAGATTATCTGTGTAATCTGTGGATTATGCAGCAATAGCCTCTCGGGCCATCGTTTGACCCAGACTCTCCATCAACTCCTGAAATCCCGGAAGATCCAACGACTGTGGTCCATCTGAAAGCGCTCGTTCCGGACACGGATGGACCTCGATTATCAATCCGTCAGCGCCCGCTGCCGCCGCAGCTTTCGACATCGGCATAATCAAGCTTCTCATTCCCGTTCCGTGTGATGGATCCGCCAGTACCGGCAAGTGCGACAATTGCTTCACGAGTGCTACGGCAGCCAGGTCGAGAGTGTTGCGTGTCGCGGTTTCGAAGGTCTTGATGCCGCGTTCACACAACACCACGTTCGCATTGCCGCCGGCGAGCAGGTATTCAGCCGCAAGCAACCACTCTTTAACGGTCGCTGACGGTCCGCGTTTTAAAAGAACCGGCTTTGAAACGCCTGCGAGTTTGCGCAGCAATGAGAAGTTCTGCATGTTACGCGCGCCGACCTGCATCATGTCGGCATATTCTTCGACGATCTCGACGTCTGCTTCACTCATCACTTCGGTCACGATCGGCAACCCAGTCTCTTTACTCGCCAGCTTGAGAAAGCGTAGTGCTTCGACGCCGAGTCCCTGAAAGTCGTAAGGCGAAGTGCGTGGTTTATAAGCACCGCCTCGGAGCATGTTTGCGCCTGAGGCTTTAACGGAACGCGCCGTCTGTATTAGTTGCTCTTCAGACTCGACCGAGCACGGTCCTGCGATCACTACGAGATCGCCTGCGCCGATCTTCGTTCCAGCGACGTCGACCACCGTTCCTGCCTGTCGCAGTTGGCGGCTCACGAGCTTAAACGGTTGCGAGATCCGAACGACTTCGGCAACTCCTGGAGCCGCGCGCAGCGCTTCGATTTCCGAGTAGCGCCCGCTGCTTCCGATCGCCCCGATGATGGTGCGTTCGGCGCCTTCAACTACGTGTGCCTGAAAACCACATTCCTTGATTCGGTCGATGATGTGGTTGATTTCGTCGGGCGTTGCGTTGTTTGACATGTTGACGATCATGATGTGTGTTCCTTTACTAGCAATACAAATCGTGTGTAGTTTTCCGGATGATTCTGAATGCTTTTGCGAATGATTGTGCCGCCGTAGAGTTTGGCGGCGTGTTGTCCGGCGATAGCGGCGCGCTGCGGTTCGCCGAGCCGGATCACTTCCGCGACGCTGCCGGCTGTATCGTCGGCGATTACTGATTTGAGCCGGGGATGTGTTTCGAAGAAGCGGCTGCACTGTGCGAGTGCAACCGGGTGCGATTGAACCGTCTCGATCGTTTCGAAAACAGTGCCGGGGCAACCTATCAAGTGTTGTTCGATCTTTATCTGAATCTCATTGAGAACACGCAACGAGTTTGAATTGAGTAGATCGACTGACGGCTGTACGACGCCGGCAATCGTGTTTTCAACGGGCGCGAGAAGATAATCGGCCACGTCGTTGTTGAAACTCGCATAGAGATCCGCGAAAGTTTTTCGCGGCACGAGTTCGATTTCAGGGCCCAGCAGTTTTAACGCCGCCTCTTCGCTGAAGGCGCCGCGCTCACCCTGAAATGCCACTCTCGGTTTTTGCGTGTGTGTGCTCATGAACTGGCAACGCCCTGGACGCGTCTCGACTCCCGAATGATCCTGCGAAAGACTTTATCTACGGCGCGTTCATCGAGGGGCCCCGGATTCAGTTGCTGGAGCCGCTGTAACACGGTGCGTTCGCGTTCGGGATCGCAAAACGGGAGATGTGCCGCCTGTTTGAGTGCGCCGACTTTCAGTGCGAGTCGCGCCCGTATGTTCAAGAGTCGAAGCAGTTCGACATCGATTTCGTCTATTTCTTTTCGCCAATGCTCTATGTCCATGGTTCAAGCTCCGGGCAACAAAAAAACCAGCCGCGACTTTTAGGATCGCGGCTGGCTCGTTGAAGGTATTGTGCTTTAGGTTGTCAGCACATCGATTTCAAACTTCGCCCTCCGCTCCCCTCCGTAAAGAAGAAGCGGTAAGTAAAGGCGAAATAGAAAAATGTGCGAGTGCTAACCATAACCTCAGGCTACTATAGGGAGCCGAAAAATGGCTGTCAAGAAATTTTTAGCCGCGGATAAACGCGGATGCACGCAGATCAGCGTTAATTCGCGTTCATCCGCGGCTTAAGTAATAGTTTGCCGGTCGTCTTTCTTCCCTCGAGATCCCGGTGCGCCTGCGCAGCGTCCGCAAGAGGATAGGTTTTATGGATCCGAAGCTTCAGCTCGCCTCGCGCTATAGCTCCAAGAACGTCGCCGGCGCGCCACTCCAGTTCTTCACGGGTGGCAGTGTAATGGGCGAGTGTTGGTCGCGTGATGAAGAGTGATCCCTTTTGCGAAAGCTTGATCAGATCAAATGGCGGCACGGCGCCACTCGAACCGCCAAACAGCACCAGATAGCCACGCGGACGAAGCACGTTGAGATCTTTGTCGAACGTTGCTTTGCCGACTCCGTCGTAAACAACGTGTACGCCTTCGTCGTTCGTCAGCCGTTTTGTTTCCGTCTCAAAATCAGCTTCGGTGTAGACGATGCATTCGTCGGCGCCTGCATCACGCGCGAGTTGCGCCTTCTCATGTGTGCCGGCGGTGGCGATCACGCGCCCGCCGATCGTCTTCGCCATTTGTACCAGCAACAGTCCGACACCTCCGGCCGCCGCATGAATCAAAGCAGTCTGGCCTTTTTGCAACGGATAACTGCTATGCAATAGATAGTGTGCAGTCATACCTTGCAACATCGCCGCTGCCGCTTGTTCGAAATCGAGGCCGTCCGGAATCTTCACTAAGCGATCCGCAGGCACGGCTGCATACTCGGCATAACTCCCGAGCCTGCTCGAGTACGCAACGCGGTCGCCGGGCCGCAGTGTCGTTACCTCGCTGCCTACTTCCGTGACGACGCCCGCGGCTTCCTGTCCGTCAATGAAGGGAAGGGGAGTCGGATAACGACCTTCGCGAAAGTAAACGTCGATGAAGTTCACTCCCGCAGCTTTGATCTGGACGAGTGCTTCGTCGGGATTCGGCGTCGGAACAGGCACGTCGACTGGCGTGAGCACCTCCGGCCCGCCCACTTGAGAAACTTGGATGGCTTGCATGGACACAGATTAGCACGGATAATCCTTCTTCTGCCTGGCTCTGAATCCAACACAATCTGAAAAGGAGTTGTTCTCGTGATCAATAGACGAACAGTATTGTCGGCGATGGCCCTGATGCTGACAATCTCGTTATTCCTGCCGGCGTTGGGCCAAAAGAAGAGCTCGGCTTCCGACTCTATCAAGCTTCCGTTCGAAACCTACAAACTTCCAAATGGTCTGACGGTCATCCTTTCCGAGGATCACACGACGCCGACAGTCGCTGTCGACGTTTGGTATCACGTCGGCTCGAAGAACGAGATGCCGGGACGGACGGGTTTCGCGCACCTCTTCGAACATGTGATGTTCACCGGATCCGGTCACGTGCCGTACGGATTACACGACAAGCTCACGGAAGGTGTTGGCGGCGGCAACAACGGTTCGACCACGAACGATCGCACCAATTACTACGAAACAATTCCTGCCAACTATCTCGAGTCGGCATTGTGGTTGGAATCCGATCGCATGGGTTTCCTGCTCGACAAGCTCGACATTGCGAAGCTCAACGCGCAGCGCGACATCGTCAAGAACGAGCGCCGGCAGAGTTACGACAATCAACCTTATGGACGCGTGAGCGAGATCTTCTCCGCCGCGATGTATCCAAAGGAGCATCCGTATTCGTGGCCCGTCATCGGGTCAATGACTGATCTGAGTGCGGCGTCAGAGGAAGACGTGAAGGCTTTCTTCCGGATTTACTACGCGCCGAATAATGCGACGCTCGCAGTCGTTGGCGACTTCAATCCGAAGCAGGCGAAGGAGTGGATTCAGAAATACTTCAGCGACTTGCCGCAGGGTAAGCCAGTGCAGCGACCAAACGTTCCGCTCGGCAAACTGGCGGCGAGCAAGCGTCTCGTTTACGAGGATCGCGTACAAATACCACGACTCTACATCCAGTGGCCCACGGTCGGTTTCAAGCATGACGACGATTACGCGCTCTCAGTGATGAGCTCGATTCTGTCAGGCTCGCGCACGGCGCGTTTGACGAAAGCACTCGTATACGATTCGCAGGCGGCGTCGCAAGTTGGTGCGTTCGCAAACTCTGCTGAGAACATTGGCGTGTTTCAGGTGACGGTCATACCGCGACCCGAACACACGCTCACCGAGCTCGAGGGCGCGGTCGATCAAGTGATCCAGAAGTTTCTTACTGAAGGCCCGACTGCGGAAGAGTTGCAAAAAGCAAAGGCCGGACTCGAGCTGAATTTCCTGCGTGGTCTGGAATCAAATCTCGGCAAGGCGAATCAACTGATTAATGGCGCGGTTTTTTATGACAACCCCGGCCAGTTCAGCACTGACTATCAGAAGACGCTTGCTGTGACTGCTGCCGACGTGAAGCGGGTCGCGAATCAGTACCTGTCGCGTTCGCGCATTGTTTTGAGCGTAGTGCCGAAGGGCAAAAGAGATCAGGCATCCAAAGCCACCGAGAGCGAAGCCGTCAGCCTCGTGGTGGGAAATGGAGGAGGTAAATAATGAGACAACAACGATTCATGAGGGAACGAAAGCCATTTGCCCTTGCGGCGGCACTCGTCCTGTGCATTGCCAACATCGCTGCCATTGCGCAGACACTAGATCGAACCAAGGTTCCACCTCCTGGACCGGCGCCGATGTTGCGCGTCCCCACCTGGACCAGAACTCAGTTGGCAAACGGCGCCACGTTGATCGTTTCCGAGCGTCATAACCTGCCACTCGTGTCGTTTGCGATCACGTTTGTTGGTGGCTCGAATCAGTTTGAGGCCGCCGGTAAGCGCGGGGTGGCGGCAATGACTGTTTCGATGATGACCGAAGGTACGACGACCAAATCCGGTGATCAGCTTTCTGACGCGCTGCAATTACTCGGCACAAACGTCAATGCCGGAATCAGTGGCGAAGAAGGAACCGTGAGCTTCGTTTCAACTGCGAAGAACTTCGAACCGACACTCGCCCTTGTCTCGGACATGATGCTCAATTCAACTTTTCCTGCGGAAGCACTCGAACGTTTGCGAGGACGGACGCTCGTCAGCCTGACACAGGCTAAAGATCAGCCGGTGGTTATCGGCCAGCAGGTGTTTTCGAAGATTCTCTACGGCGATGCACACCCTTATGGCCAACGCACCACTGAGACCTCAGTGAAAGGGATCACGCGCGACGATGTGGTTGCATTTCAGAAGGCGTATTTTCAACCGGGTCGCGCGATCATTACCGTCGTTGGTGACATTACCGCGGTGAAGGCCAAGGCTGCGGTCGAGAAAGGTCTGGCAGCATGGGCGAAGTCCGGTGATAAGGCGTCGTTCGACTATCCAAAACTTCCTGAGCTCCAGCCCGCGAAGATCTACCTCGTCGACAAGCCGGGTGCGGCGCAGTCAGTTTTCAATATCGGACTGCCTGGTCCACCACGTAACACACCCGACTATTTTGCGCTTCAGGTGCTGAACACAATTCTCGGCGGGCAGTTTCAGTCGCGATTGAATGCGAACCTTCGCGAGCAGAAGGGCTACAGCTACGGTGTGAACTCGAGCTTCGGTTATGGCAAAGGACCAGGTGCGTTTCGCGCCGGTGGCTCCATCTTCACTGCGAAGACTGACGCCGCGTTGACCGAATTTATGAAAGAGTTGAAGGGAATTGTCAGTGAAAGACCGATCACCGATGAGGAACTGAAGACTGCAAAGGAATCGCTGATTCAGGGGCTGCCGCAGCGCTTCGCATCCGTTTCGGCAATCAGCCAGGCGATCACTACGTTGACCGTGCAAGGTCTGCCGGATGACTATTATCAAACGTATGCGAAGAACGTATCGGCAGTGACGAAGGAAGATTTGCTGCGAGTCGCAAAGCAGTACATCGACCTCAATCACCTCGCGATCGTGATCGTCGGCGACCGCTCGCTAGTTGAAGGTCCACTCAAAGCCCTCGGCGTTGCCCCGATCACCTACATCGACCTCGACGGCAATCCCGCGGGCGGCTCAGCACCATCGAGCAACTAAAACCGGGTCCACAGATTACGCAGATTTATCTGTGTAATCTGTGGATAGTTTTGTAGCGTCGTAGCCGAAGACGACTTGCATCAAGCGCCGCGCGACTGTTTCGGGCACGAGAGTGAGCGCGGTTTTGCGTAAGCCTCGTGCCCATACGTTTTCCCACTGGCCGGCGGCGCCGTAGTAACGTGAGTATCTCGTGATCGCGGCGGTGCGTTTGTAGCGCCGACGTTCATAGCTTCGCAGTGCCTCTTCCACTGCGCCATATTTTTCAAAACATCTCGCCAATACGAATGCATCTTCCATGGCAAGACAGCCGCCTTGTCCGAGGTTGGGTGTGGTGGGATGGATTGCGTCGCCGAGCAGGGTCATCCGGCCGTTGCCCCAGTTATTGATTGGTTCGCGATCCATGGCTCGTGTCTTCAGAATGGATTCTTTTGGCGTTGCCTCGATTAGTTCGAGTACTGGGCGATACCAGCCGGCAAACAGCGACATCAGTTCATCCGTATCGACCGCATTTGCAGTTGCCCACCAGCCCACGCGTTCCAGACCGACCGGACCAATACCGAAGCGCTTTCCACGTCCGTGAAGTTCGATTGCGGTGGCTGGAGGAATCTGACTCGGAACGTGCGGTGAGATGCCACGCCAGACTGTGTAGCCACGATAGACTGGTTCGCCGTCGTTGATGAATTGCAAACGAACGTCTGAGTGAATGCCGTCGGCGCCGATCAGAAACCCGGCTGCGATGGAATTACCATTCGTAAACGTCGCGATAACGTTGTCGTCGTGTTGTTTGTAACTCACGAAGGCGTGGTTCAGATGAATCGATTTTTCAGGAAGCGAGTGCAGGAGCGCGCTCTGAAGATCAGCGCGGTGAAGGGCAACTGCGGTCTTCGCAATCGAAACGCGATTGATCGTGAATCCATTCTGATCGCGCCACTCTATCTCCTTCATCGCGCCGGCTTTTTCAAAAATCTTCTCGGACAGCTGTAATTGTTCTAGGACACGCATCGCGTTGGGCCAGACCGCGATTGCAGCTCCGACGTCGAGTAAAGCCGGTGCTTGTTCGAAGACTTCAGCCTGGAAACCGAATTGTCTAAAGGCGAGTGCTGCAGTTAGACCACCAATGCCTCCACCAATGATCGCGATCTGCGCCACGAAGAAGAGGTTGCCACAAAAAGGCACAAAAAGCACAAAAATGAATTTATGGGCCGCTTGGGGGCTGGTTCTCAGAGAGAGATTTGATGTGCGAAAGGACTCTGGTGTGGATACGGTGGATGATGTAGTCGGACCACAGGTGCCAGTACGGCGCGGGCCAGAAGCGGTTCTCGTACCAGGTTGTTCCTTCGAGTAACGTGGTGCCGTCTGGCAGGGCTTTAAGTTCGAACTGTCCTTTTCGTGAGAGGAAGTAGTTGTCCAGATGCGGCGGGTTCAGTTCGTTATAGAGTGACAACTCCTCCATGGCGCGCGGTTGCTCGGTGACATCAAATGCCAGAAGACGAGGTTCGTCCCATGTTGTTATTGGTTCTACGAATGGTCCAGTCGAGAATACGCAGTGTCTCACTGCGCCGACGCCGCGACCGCGTATCTCTGCGCGAACCGGATACGCGATTCCAGTGCTGAACATCACTTCGGTCGGTGGTGGCAGTTCTGAAAACGACACCACATTAGTCCAAACGTTCTCCGGACTACTCTTGATCACAACAGACGTCTTCACTTGATAGAGTGGTGGCGGACCTCCAAAACTATGCTCGAGAAGAATAAGTCCGGGTATCACAAGAAATCCCACTGAAACCGCGTTCAGAGTACTCGGCGCGAAAGACGGCCGCTTCTGAAGCACCCAGCCGATGAAAGAGCCAAACAGCGCAAGCACGTGAGCGAGCGGGAGAGCCATACCCAGACAGATGATTCCTTCAACCGCGATTGCAAATAGAACCAATCCCACCAGTCCGGTTGCTATCGTTGCGACTAGCAGACACTTCCCGAGTGATCGCGGACGGTGAAAGCTGTAGATGAGGGTCGAGCTCAGTCCGAGAAAGAATGGTATCCCAACGAAGAGTCCCCAGCCATAGTTACCGAGGCCGTTTGTGGTGAATACGATTTCCAACGACGTGAGGAACACTGTCGCGACTACGCCGAACACGGCGCTGCCAAACTCACCTTCCGGGATCAAGCGACGGACTCGTGCAGAGAGGAGCCTCGAGGGTTCGTCCGATGACGAACTCGATGGGACAGCACTCAGAATCGCGAAAAAGATTAGATTGATGAGTGGTAGAAAGAAAAGCACGACGAGCGGCAGCGGTAGTTCGGCGTCTCTGAGTCGTCGCAGCGTCATCACTGTGCCGATCCAAATGAACGGCAGGGCAATCAACACCAGCAGAGTGTAGAACGTTGCACGGTCCGGCAGGTTGGCGAGACTTCGCGCTCCAACGATTGAATCGATGGAATCAAACACCCAGTAGTTGAAGATTCCCCACGGGTATCCATACACGGCCGCCAGGAACCGATCGATATTGTGTTTCACCGCGAGCAGGACCACGCCCGTCACGAGGTAACGCGCTCGACCAACTCTGCCGTGCCAAGTCCAGACATTAAATGGGTGTGAGCTCATCAGGTCCTCTTTCTAAGAACACAAGCGCAGGTCGCCTACACAAAATGGCTTCGGTTGAGGTAACCCGTTGCGGATCTGTTCGGCGGTGAAGCGGCGCGTTGGCACCAGATCGTATGGAACAGGCACGACTGGTGAGCCGGCCTCAACAACGCCCTCCGATAAGATGCGAACCTGCGCCAGTGATGTGAGGGGAACCTTCATCGTCCGTTCGAAGACGTGGGCCATTAACTCGTGACAGAAGATCGGGAGGCGAAACATCAACGGTCGTTTACCGACCACTTCGGCTACGCGACATACGGCTTCGCTCAAGTAGATTTCTTCCGGACCGAGGAGTGCGATCGTTTGTCGTTTCATGCGCCGATCGACGATTGCGGCACGCACTACGTGTACAAGATCTTCAACCGCGAGCGGACGGACGCTTTTCTCTTTGAGACCAACGAAGGCAAAAACAGGGAAGGTGTGTAGCGCATGGCTCAGGTGATCGAGCATGTGATCGCCGAGACCGTAGACCACGCCGGATTTAATGATCGTGTAGTCGAGACCGGAGTTGCGCACGATCTCTTCCGCTTCCCACTTCGACTCGTGATACGGCGAA
>Ga0207647_10001587_pt1 | contig 17451 bp, 14 predicted proteins | sample KBSCornC2_FD_184295 | JGI IMG/M metagenome (GOLD analysis project Ga0207647, IMG submission 184295) | Corn rhizosphere microbial communities from Kellogg Biological Station, Michigan, USA - C2 (SPAdes) (version 2) | ecosystem: Host-associated > Plants > Roots > Rhizosphere ...
CAGCGCAGCGGGTCTCGACGTCGCCATCCCGTCGAAGAAACTCGGCGCGATCAGGGTGAAGCTCGAACGCACATTCATCGGCCGCCTTAGGTAACGGTTGAATGCCAATGGACCACATGCGTTCGTCACCAAGGTCACGCACGTAATAGAACTGGCCCCAACAGTCGCGCGTGGCATCTTCGCGCCAGCGAGTTACATCCAGGTCGCGCCAGGTGCTGTAGCCGGCGCAGGCGCTCGTGATCATCACGCTGTACGAGCCATTGGAGAGCAGCCCTACCGCGCGTTGCGATCTCGTTTCCTGTCCTTGCGACGTAGTTAAGTCACTATTCCTTCCCTCGACAAATTGTTTTCTTGCTTCCATTGACCCATCACAAAACAGTTCTCGCAGCCTTTTGTTGGCGATTATCAACTAGTTGGAACGAGTTGAAACTGTTAGAACTGACAGGTTAGGCAGTGTGATTGGGGCGTCAACTAGAACTCCCGGAACCGGGAACGCTACTTCATTGAGGTTCTGCGCAAAGACGGCAAATCTGCGCGACTTACTTCTCCAAAATCGGACTCCAACTCTGATCGGGATTGAAACGCTCAATTCTCCTGGCGATTTCAAGGGTGTTCGGACCGAGGTCTTTTTGATAGACAATTCCGTCCTGGCTGACCAGAAAAGTTTTTACTCCAGTCACCCGATACTGCGCCGGTGCAGCAACGAGTGCGAAGCCACCGATCATCACACCCTTCACCACATAATCGAGTTGGCCCAGCGGCGCTGCCGGACCTTGACCTGTTAAGACTTGAAAGAAGTAACCGCGGTAAGGCTCAGTGCGGCTGGTGTAACCACGGGCAATAGCTTTGGCTACATTCTCGCCGATTGGACCATCCCAGGTCCCATCAGAGTTTTGCCATGCCAGACCGTCCTGCGTACCAGGAGTACTGATAATTCGCTGCGCGTATTGATTGACACCCCCGTGCCGTTTGAGCATCGCGTATTCATATTGTGCTTCGACATAGCCGCGGCAGATTTCGATCGCGTCGAGCTCATTTCTTCCTATCCGCCGTAAGAGGATCTCTTCCCGCCCGGTATTCGTATCGAAATACCAATTGCCGGCGAGTTTGACGATCGGAATTGGGAAAGGCCAGTCGTCACTTCCAACGTTTAATATCATGCGGCCCGGATGCCGGGGATCATTTGTAAGGCTCTGCTTAGTGCGAGCCTGGGTGGCAAACTCGTTTGCCATCTCTTTGTCACGGACAGGTTCGCCGGTATGAATAATGTCGTAACTATTGGGACCAAGGATCGACGCGAGTGCCTTGTCGTCATATTTCTGGGCGGCGTCTATTAAGGCGTCAACTGCCGCTTGCGCAGTGGCGAAGCCAGTTCCTTTTGTCGTTTGCGCCGTCGTCCGCGGTATGCCGGCGAGTAACAGGGCACATGAAAAGACGATGGCGCCCGCGATTACTAGAACCGTAGAGCGTTTGTGCGTGTAGCCGATCGATTTCATCTGGTTTCTCCTCTTCACAAATCGCTTAACGACGGCGTCCACCGCCGCCGCCGCGACCACCACCACCACCTCCGCGACCACCGCCACCAAATCCTCCAGATCGGCTGCCGCCTCCCATGCTCGACGAACCGCGGCTCACACTGCTGCGTGTGCTGCCGCGGCTGTAGCCACCAAACGCTCCGCGATCTGACGAGCGGTTACCGAGGCTGCGGTTGCCCACGCGGTCGCTACCTCCGAGACTACCGCCGCGATTACCGACGCGTCCGCGATCTCCGATACTGCCGCGATTGCCACCGCCAATACCATCACCAATCCCGCTGCGGTTACCAAAGCCGCCGCGATCGCCTACTCCGCCGGGTCGTGTCGTGCTGCCGAGACTGCCGCCTTGTCTGCCAATCTGGTTTCGCGCACCTTGCTGCCGGTTAGCGAGAGAGTCTCCTCTCGTGATACCGCCGAACCTGTCTGCTGTATTTCGATCTCCGTAAGGGGCGCCGCCGCGATGGGCAGGGTTGTGTTGCCATTTATCTCCACCGCCGCCGAGCGGATTAACCCGATTACCAGCACCGAGGTTGCCGCGGTTGCCGCTGCCAAGGTTGCCACGATTACCACCGCCAAGCGGGTTTACCCGATTGCCGCCGCCGATGTTGGTATTGCGATTGAAGTTGTTATTGCGATTAATGTTGATATCGCCGCCGCCCCAACCACAACCCCAGCCCCAACCGCCTCCCCAGAAGAAACCCATCGTTATGCCGACTCCAAAAGCGATCGCGCCCGCCGCATACCAGGCTCCGTAGTACGGCGGATAGTAAATTGCCGGATATGGATAGACAGCTGGTCCATAGACGTACACCGGATCATATGAAGGCACATAAATGACTTCCGGGGTTGCTTGTTCTATGACTATCACCGACTTGGTTTCGATCGTTTCTGTCTGCACCCGCTGTTGCTCGTTTGACGTTAACGCTCCTTTATCCTGTGCTTTCTTTCGCATGCGCTGGATCGCGTCCATCACATCGGTTTGTTGCGCCAGGAATGCATTGCCTAAATCGGTGGTCCATTGAATGTCATCTGCCAGGCGCCTGACGACATCGGGCAAAGCCGCCATCGCTGAATGCTCGCATCCCACTGCTGTAGCTTGATTGCGTCGGCCAGCTTCTTTTGGTCCGTCGCGAGATCCTGATGCCGGTCCAACCACTGTTGAAGCTGAATAATTTCCAGAGGGTAAGTCGAGGCGACCAGCGTTTGACTGAGCAGGTTGTCGGGATAAAGCGCTATCGGCGCTACGAGAGAATCGAGCTGATCCGGTGGAATCTTAACAACCTCCGTTGCGCTCAACGGCGGCGCTGCATGAGCAGGAAAAACCGCATTTGTGGTCAACAACGCCGTCGCGCACACCACTGCCACCAGATATCGAACTACCTTTGGTTTGGCTTTGAATATTCGACCTATGACACTCATTCCAACCCCCCAGACGGCCTTATAACGAGCATGCTCATGCGTGTCGATTTTTTGGACAGAAATGCCTCGGGAACACAAGGTTAGGTGCATAGACCATGCCTGATAACTGGCAATTTTTACAGGCTGAAAAGATGTTAGGTTCAGTGAGTCCTAGTGAGGTACTTACCTCCTGGCTTCGCGCAACTACAGGACTCGCACTTACCGATGGTGCAAACTCCTGAAGAGTCGGAGCCACTGGAATGAACGGGCTTCTTCGTTACACCGCTCAGATCTAAGGCAGGAAGAAATCAGCAAACTCAGCGCTACGAAGCCCGGCTTTGGACTGAAGCCCGGCAATTATCTTCTTGGGACCTGGCGGAAATTTCATCAATAGATCATGCGTCGGCACTTGATTACGCCGTGGATTTGCAAACCGACTAAGCGGATTCAAGAGCGACTCTTAGCTTATCGTCGAGCGGTTGATTATTGACGAGACGGATAGTGAGTTTAGCGAGGACATCTACGCGGACAGGACCTATTTTGGCTAATGAGCTTCGGCATTACGCCTACTAACACCGAACCAAGGCCACCAGAACGAGCTCGATTGTACCTATGAGCGAAATTTTTTTGAGCCCTAGTTGAGACACGACACTTCCGTGACTCGCCTAATTCTTTTCTCTGTAACGCTTAACTGTTAGGTATGGTGCCGAAGGGGGGCTCCGCAGCGATACATTGTTTTTGCCGTTTTTACTGGGAATTTTGATTTTCTTAGAAAAACCGCAAGTTTTGTCTTCCGCACTGTCCGCACCATGAGCACTGCCGGCACCCAGTTGTACCTTAGTTGTTCCCGACTTTGTTCCGAGCTTGAGATAATTACCAGGAACGAACCGACTACGACTGAATGAGGAAATAAATCTTCAATTTCGCGCGGAGGCCTTCGATGTTTTCAATCGCCTGCCTGCCATTCTTTGTTCTAACCGTACTGTGATACCTCCTGTAAAAATTGCCAGTTCCGTGTACAGGTCATTTATGGCAGATCTGGAGGGAATCGGACACCATCGCCGGCGATGACAGTGCCAGAACACGGGTTCTATTGGCCTCGCGGTCGAGCGGTCCCCCGCCCGAGTAAATTTCGTATCGGCTGAGAACCGACCGTTTTCTTGTGCCGATAAACGGTTGGAAGTTACTTTTGAGGCTTTGCCCGATGTTCCCTAAAGAAGTCTCAGCGACGGCGTTGAAGACTGCCTTCCTGCTACTTCTTCTAACGTCATCCATCACCCGAGCTCAATCCACTGCCATCCTGCAAGGAGCGGTGTTCGATCCAGGCAAATCAGTGGTCCCGGATGCCACGATTGTCGCGACGAATCTGGCCACTCATCTTGAGCATTCGGCGCGCACTGACGAGCAGGGCTTCTATCAGATTGCGGCACTGCCACCCGGCGACTATCGAGTTAAGGCTCGGGCCACGGGGTTTCGGGCCGAAGTGGTCGAACGGCTAACGCTGAACGTGAGTGGCACCACCGTGCAGAATTTTCAACTCAGTATTGGAAGCCTGACGGAAGAAGTGACGGTGACTTCAACCAGCTCTTCGTTGGACGCCACGACCATCTCTGTTGGACAGGTAGTCGATCGTCGAATCGTGCATGTGATTCCTCTTAACGGAAGATATTTCCTGGATCTGGCGCTGCTGATTCCTGGTTCGGTAACGCCTCCGCAGAACGGTTCGGCAACAATTCCAGTTCGCGGCCTGGGCGCCTTCGCGTTCAATACAGCCGGTAACCGCGAAGAATCGGTTAACTACATGATCAATGGTATTAGCCTGAACGATCCCGGCTTTCCTTCGATCAACTTCCAGCCTTCAATTAGCAGTATTCAGGAATTTAAAGTGGACAATTCCACGCTAAGTGCTGAGTATGGCCAAAATTCCGGAGCGACGGTCAACATTGGAACGCGCTCAGGCGCCGACGAATTTCACGGCGAGCTGTTTGATTTTCTGCGCAACGATGCGTTTGACGCTCGCAACTTTTTTGACCTCAACTCCAGCCAGCCGCCGCCGTTCAAGCGCAACTTGTTCGGTGGAAATCTCGGTGGGCCGGTGATCAGGAAGAGAACTTTTTTCTTTACTTCTTACGAAGGATTACGCCAAAGACAAGGACTCACACTGAACAGTATTGTTCTGAGCGATAGTGAACGGGCGTCTGTCACCGATCCGACGATCAGGAGATTGATCGAGTTGATTCCACGCGCAAATTTTATCGACTCAGCGGGCACATTCCGCTTTATCAGTTCGGCGACGGCGCCGGTGGATCTCGATCAATGGACGTTGGACGTCAGTCACAAGTTGGGCGAAAAAGATCGGTTGCATCTCTACTACGCATTCAACCACCGGAATTTCCTGGAACCCACGCGCGGCAGCGGCAACACCATACCGGGTTTTGGAAACTCTCATGCTTCGACGCGTCATTTTCTGTCGTTTAACTTTGCTCACACGTTCGGCGTCGATACGGTCAACGAGGGGAGATTCGGCTTTAACCGGCTCTACGCCAACACAAATCCCAAAGCTCAATTGAACCCCGTCGACTTCGGCATCCTGAACGGCATCGACCAGCCGATTGGATTACCACAAATCAGTGTGGCGGGCGGGTTGAACTTTGGTGGACCGTCAACCTTGCCGACGGGTCGTGGCGATACGTATTTCGTATTCTCGGACACGCTGACCTGGCAGCTAAGACGGCACTCACTCAAGCTTGGTGGCGAATATCGTCTTTATCTCGCCAATGTGTTTCGGCAAGCCACCGGGTCATTTAACTTCCCAACCGTCGCTGACTTTATTGCAGGTACCGCGAACTCTTTCAGCGTTACGCTCGGTAACCAATCGAGTAGCATAAATCAAGGGGCACTGGGTTTCTTTCTACAGGACAACTATCAGTTGCGGCCGAACCTGATGCTCGAGCTTGGCCTGCGTTACGAATGGAACATCACGCCGACTGAACGCTTCGATCGTTTCATCGTTTTCGATCCTCAGACTGCATCGCTCTTGCGCGTGGGCCAGGACATCGACCAGATCTACCACCAGAACAACAAGAATTTTCAGCCACGGCTCGGTTTTGCGTGGGATCCGTTTAGAGATGGAAAGACTGTCGTACGTGGAGGTTATGCGTTTCTCATCGATCAGCCGCCAGTGAGTATCGTAACGCCGACGACTGCGAACCCGCCGCTGGGCGTGCCTTTGACTTTCAGCGGATCAATCCGCTTGGACAACGCAATCAACCTGGCCGCGCCGGCGGGACTCGCTCCTCAAACAGTGGATCACGGCTTTGATAATTCTAACCTGCAATCATGGAACCTGAATGTGCAGCGCGAGTTGACCCACGACGTCGTCCTGGCATTCGGTTATTACGGATCGAGGGGCGGTCACCTAATCATTCGGCGCAATATCAACCAACCAGTGAACGGCGTTAGGCCCTATCCTTCGCTGTCCGCCGCCAGCCCGATTCTGCCGAACACACCGCTGGGGAACATTACACAGGTCGAGAGCAGCGGCAATTCCGATTACAACGCACTCTGGGTTACGGCTAACCAGCGATTAACGCATGGCTTGCAGTTCAGCGTCTCGTATACGCTTTCGAAATCGCTGGATTACAACTCGCTCAGTACTCAGGGCATAGTCGTTCAGAACAGCTATGATCTGGCCGCTGATCGGGGGCTGTCGGATTTCGACGCACGCCATCGCGTCGTGGTGAGCGCCATTTATGACTTTCCGTTCAAAGGGAATCAAGCGATCTCTGGTTGGCAGTTCGCGACTATTGTCCAGTCCCAGAGCGGCAATCCAGTCAACATCGTTACCAGTGAGATTACGCTGAACGGAGTACCAAATACTCTGAGACCCGATGTGAATGGGCCGATCGCAATCATCGGCGGCGTCGATGCGTGGTTCGACACTTCGGCATTCACGGCAGTGAACGAGTTTGGCAACCTGGGCCGTAATGTAATCATTGGACCACGTTTCGACAACGTAGATTTCTCAATCATCAAGCATTTTAAGATCGGCGACAGAATGAGCGCGCAGTTTCGGGCCGAATTCTTCGACTTGTTCAATCACCCCAACTTTGGCCAGCCGGGCAACATCGTCGGCACGCCCGCGTTTGGGCGCATCACCAACACTCGGTTTTCAACTGGTGAATCCGGCTCCTCACGTCAGATCCAGTTTGCGCTCAAGCTGATGTTTTGAGGTTCGGTTATGAAGTACGCGCGGTGTTCACCCATATTAAGATTTACCCTTATAGCGACGACTCTGCTATTTCTGCCGACTATATGCCCTCAAATCCGCGCCCAATGGCACAAAAGGGTTTTGGTTCTTGACTGGTACGGCAAAGACCACATTTGGAATGTCAATTTCGATGCAAGCTTTCAGGCCGCTCTGAATTCATCCGCGCCCGGAAGCGTTGAAATCTATACTGAATACTTAGAGACCAACCGATTCCCAGGTGAGAACCAAGCGCTGTTACTCCGAGATTATCTGGAGAGGAAGTATGCCGACCGCACTATCGATGTGGTTGTTGCTAATTCGGATGTCTCGCTGGATTTCCTCCTCAAATATCGCCATGACCTCTTCCCACAAACCCCGATTGTTTTTGTTGCGGTCAGACATCCCAGGAATGAGGAGCTAGCAGCCGGGCCGGGCGTTACAGGGGTCATCAATTTAAACACATACAGGCAAACTCTAGAGCTGGCCTTGAGGTTACATCCGCAGACGCAGCATGTCTTTGTTGTCAGCGGGACGCTGGAGCATGACAAGCGATTCGAGGCAGTGGCGCGGGAGCAGCTGCGGGATTATGAAGGCAAGGTACAAATCACTTACCTCACCGATCTGTCAGCGGAAGAGTTGCCCGTTAAAATTGAGAATTTGCCGGAACGATCCCTGGTTCTCTACGTGTGGCAGCAGTCACAGAATGAACAAGGCCGGGTATTAGAGGCGGAGGAAATGTTTAATTTGCTCGCTCGCTCCACGAGGGTACCAATCTATGGCATGGCCGGACGAGTGTTATGGGCTAGCCAGGCCGAGGTTAATGCCAGTAGTGGGCTTATTGGTGGTTATACCACTACCGGCGCCCTTATTGCGCCTAAGGTAGCGGAGATGGTCCTCAGAATTACGAATGGTGCGCGGCCTCAAGACATTCCAGTCGTTAACTCCCCCATTGTGGCGATGTTCGACTGGCGGGAACTGCAACGTTGGGGAATTAGCGACAGCCAGTTGCCGGTGGATTCGATGGTTCTATTCAAGCAGAGCAGTTTCTGGGAGCAATACCGTTGGCGCATTCTTGGCGTGCTCGTACTGGTGCTGATCGAAACGATGCTGATTGTCGGCCTTTTAATTCAGCGCTCGCAACGCGCCAGGTCTGAGGAATCGAGGCGATTGTCGGAGAGTGCTTTGCGGAAAATGACCGGACAGCTCATCACTTTGCGAGACGAGGAACAACGTCGCATCGCCGCCGAGTTGCACGACGGCCTGGGCCAAAGCCTGGTCATTATTAACAATCGCGCGCTGATTGGCCTGCGCGACGCCGAGCCATCCAGTCGCGTTATGGAACAATTTGAGGAGATTTCGTTCGCGGCTTCGTCTGCCATCGACGAAGTGCGCGATATCGTTTACAACCTGCGCCCTCACGAATTGGGAAAGCTCGGGCTGGTCCAGGCGATTAAGTCCATGGTGAGTAAGATTTCCGACTTGTCGACACTGCGGCTCTCGACCGATCTCGATGAGGTTGATGGCTTACTTTCCGAGGAGGCTGAGACCAGCATCTATCGAATTGTGCAGGAAGCGCTGAACAATGTGGTCAAGCACGCTGAAGCGACCGAGGCAAAAGTGACCTTGAAACGAACTGGCCAGGAACTCTTGATTACGGTCACGGACAACGGCAGGGGAATTGTTAAACCGAGCAATGGCGAGAAAAATGGCTTTGGGCTGGTGGGAATTGCCGAGCGCGCTCGCCTGCTTGGTGGTTCGAGTGTCGTGGATTCAACTCCTGGTCAAGGCACCACACTAAAACTAGCTTTGACCGTGGATAGTGACTCATGAAAGACAAGCTAACGATTCTTATTGCTGACGACCATCCGATGATTCGAGATAGTCTGCGCCACGCAATCGAAAGCAATACTGAATGGGAAGTTGCCGGTGAAGCGCAGGATGGTGAGGCGGCACTCGAACTAATCAACAAATTGCAGCCGGCGATCGCGATCCTCGACATCTCTATGCCTGTCCGCAATGGCTTTGAAGTCGTTAGTGCGCTGCGGCAAAAGAAAGTTCAGACACAAGTCATCTTTCTGACCATGCATCGCAACGAAGATTTTTTTCAGCGTGCACTCGATCTTGACGTTCGCGGATATGTACTGAAGGACAGTGCCGTCATAGACGTTGTCAGCGCCATAAAAGCTGTTTCGCGGGGCGAGCATTATACGAGCCCGGCGCTCACTTCTTACCTCATTAGAAAACGATCTGGCGGCTCGTCTGCAGCGTCATCTGAACAAGGGCTGGGATTGCACTCTCTCTCGCCGACCGAACGACGCGTGCTCGAGTTGATTGCGGAATACAAAACGAGCAGGGACATCGCCGAGGAACTCAACACGAGCCCACGAACGGTCGAAACTCACCGCACCAATATCTGCCAGAAACTTGGCTTGCACGGTCGACATGCCCTCATGAAGTTTGCGCTCGAAAACAAATCCTCTTCGGAATAGCGTCTGCGGCAAAACTCCTAAGTAGAACTACATACCCAAAATACTTCAATCTGCGTAGCCCAAATTACGCAACCACACGGATGTGCGAACAGCCGTGCCTGCCTATCATGCCGCTCGTTTCGAGATGCACTTTGAATAACGACGTTTAGAAGATCGAAGTTGAACGATCGCTTTCGCGCAGCAATGCGCTCAGGCGGAGAACATGAAAGTGATGATCGTGGACGACAGCGCGGAAGTACGCCGAATGATAACGAGTTTTATCGGCGATCTGGTCAGCGAGTTTGTTGAGTGCAGTGATGGGTGCGAGGCGCTCGCTATTTATGCCGAGCAGCGGCCGGATTTGGTGTTGATGGACTATCAGATGACTGGCATGAATGGCTTCCAGGCCACCAGGGCAATCAAGAGGGATTTTCCCGACGCTCATATCGTCATCGTGTCGCAATGGGATAGCGCGGCGTTGCGCGAAGCGGCGAAAGATTCAGGCGCCGACGCTTATGTAAACAAGAAATCGCTGCTGCCGCTGCGGGATTTTGTTCGTTACAGCCCAGGGCTATTTGGCGGTTCACGGGAGAAGGAGAATTGAGATGTCGCGGCGATTTACTTCAATGCTTAGCTTGATCCTGGTGGCGATTGTCTCGCGCGGCTTGCTGTACGAGCGCGCCACGGCGCAGTCCGCTGGCAGTAGTTCCACGACCATCTCTAAATCCTCTTCCAACCCAAAGCCTACGCCAACCGCCGAACCGAGCGAGAGTCCAGCGGTCCCTGCCCCTTCGCCCGCTCCGGAAGACATCTGGACCAGCGAAGCTCTGTCGGGTGATTGGGGCGGTACGCGCAAGAAGTGGGAAGAACACGGTGTGAGTTTCGAATTGTCGTGGACTGGGTTCTTTCAGGGAACAGCAAGCGGGGGCTTAGAAACCAGCGCCGATTACGGCGGAAAACTCACCGGGGTAATGACGCTCGACACCGGAAAGCTGGGATGGTGGAAGAACGGAAAGTTCCTGGTCAAGGTCGACAACCGTCATGGCGATTCAGCTTCGGAATCGACCGGCGCCCTCCTGCCGGTTAACGCTGACTTGCTTGGTCCAAAAGAGGAAGGCACTGCAACCGCGATCACTGCGCTGAACTACACGCATTTCTTTCCGCTGGCCAAACCCGGTGATTTGGTAGTCGTGTCGCTCGGAAGATTCGACATTCTCGATCAGATCACTGAGCCGTTGCTCGGTGGCAGTGGAGCCACAAAATTCCTGAACATCAATCAAGTCGCGCCTCCTCATGAAGCGCGCAACGTCCCTTTGGTTACGTGGGGTGGAGTAGCTGCATGGGTGCGAAAAGGTGAGCCGTTTCTTAGTGTGGCATTTCTGGATTCGGCAGACAGTTCAACCACGATCGGACTCAGCGATCTGTTCGAGAAGGGCGTGACTATCATGCCGGCCTTCACTTACGTGACGCACTTTGGAGGCAAGGCCGGTCATCAGGGATTGCGCGCGACCTGGAGCAATCAGACCACGACGCCATTCGATCAGTTCAGACACATTATCGTGCCATCGCCAAACCGGCCGGTCCAACGTAAGTCGGGCAGTTGGTCAGTTACTTACTCCTTTGACCAGTACTTTCAAGAGATTCCAGGCAATCCGCGGAAAGGGTGGGGCCTTTTTGGTCAGCTCGGTTTCGCAGATCGCCGCACGAATCCAATTCAAACATTCGTCAACATCGGAATCAGCGGAAACAGTCCATTCAAGAACAGACAGCGGGACGTGTTCGGCGTCGCTTATGCGTTTGACTCGATCAGCGGTGATTTGAAGGATGCGCTCGATCCGCTCGTGCGACTCCGCGATGAACATCAGTTCGAAGTCTTTTACAACTACGCGCTCACGCCCTGGTGCTACCTAACGGGAGACTTGCAGGTAGTTCGGCCGTCGAGGCCGCGCGCGGACACAGCGATTGTGCCGGGTCTGCGGATGCGGTTCGTGTTCTAGGGGGCGAAATGAGATGTCGGCAATACATGTTTGTCTTTGCGACGCTGTTGCTCTTACTGCCGACATCCGCGCGGGCGCAGGGAACGGACTACGAGTTTCGTGGCGTACCGGCGTCGATCGAGGAATTCGACATGGGCTTTGATATTAAGGGCCAGTGGACCGGACAGGTCGATCTGCAAACAGTTACGCAGGGCGCGTACCTGGGAGTGAACAACAATCCGTTCGCTTACTGGCAACGCGCGCATATCCGGCCGTGGCTGCAGTATCACAAATCAGGAACCACGATGTTTGCCGGCTCCGTGAGTTGGATGAAGCGCTACGCGGTGCCACCGCAAGGAAACAAACGTGGCGATGAAGTTCGCTTCACATTAATGGGCAACTTCACGCACCCGAGAGAGTGGGGCAGCTTTTACGAACAGGTGCGCGGTGAAATCAAAAACAACAAGTCGGATGGCTCGAGTGATTGGACTCACACGCCGAGGCTTCGGCTGCGACTCGGTCAGAACTTCAGGTTGAGCGAGCGCCATCAGCAGACATTGGTGGTCTACGAAGAGTTCATGCTCAAGTATAAGGAGCACTCAAAGGCTTTCGATATCCTGCGGTTCTTCGGCGGCTACTCGTACACGAAGAATTCGAAATGGGCCATCACCGCGGGTTTCATTCTTCAGTTTCAACTTAACCGGAACAATACAAACGTCGACGTTTATTTCGGACCATCGGTGGCGCTGCGTTATCACTTCGGCAAATCAAAACATCCGCATCCGCCGCCGGATCCCGACATCGACTGACGAAGATTTATTCCTAGATAACCGAACGGGTCGCGGAGAAAGTTATGAACATTTTCATTTTCAAAACTCAGGCAACACTGCTCGCTGGTCTTCTACTGCTGACTGGCTGCGGAAAATCAAAAGCGACAGCAACTCAAAGCTCGGCCACAACGCCGAACGAGACAACCGCCGCAGCAACTTCGCCGGTGTCAGACCAGAAATACAGCGACGATGAGCTCGATGAGATGCTGGCGCCGGTCGCGCTTTATCCCGATCCGCTGCTGGCCCAGATAATTCCTGCGGCGACGTTTTTCGATCAGCTCGAACAAGCGCAGCGAACTCTCAACGGGAAATCAGACGACGATCTGATTGCCAATCAGAACTGGGAAGTGAGCGTGAAGTCAGTGGCCCATTATCCCCAGGTGCTGAAAATGATGGTTGAGAACCAGGATCGGACCATCGCGATTGGACAGGCTTATGTCACTCAACCGCAGGATGTGAGCAAATCGATCCAGAGACTGCGCGGCCAGGCGAAGGACGCAGGCAATCTGGTCACTAACAAACAGCAGCAGGTGGTTACCGAAGGCGAAGCGATCAAGATTGTGCCGGCTGAGCCACAGGTCATCTATGTGCCGCAATACGACCCGGAGGTGGTCTACGTCGACAACGGTCCGTCTACGGGTGCGGTCGTGGCCGCGACTGCCATCTCGTTCGGCGTGGGACTGGCGATTGGCGCCTGGTTGAATAACGACTACGACTACTACGGTCGAGGGATCTACTACCACGGTTGGAATGGCGGCGGTTGGATAGGTGCGAACCGAACGTTTGTGAATGTGAATCGGAATGTCTATATCAACAACAGCTACCGGAACATCAACGTCAATCGAAATATCGTCAACCGCAACATTTCAAACTATCGCACCAACCTTAACCGGAGCGCCACAGTGCGTCGCGACCGAACCGTTGCAAATCGGACTGCTGTTAATAATCGCTCGATAGCTGATCGACGTAACGGCGTTGGCGTTAACAATGAGCGCCGGATAAATCATTCGACGACCGGCCGAAATGTCAGCGTGGAAAATCGCCGCGCTACCGATACCGCCAGGACCAGGACCAACACCAGCGGCAACAGGAGTGTGCAAAACCGCAGTGCAAAGCGAAGTGTGCAGAAGCGGAGTAGCAGCGCCTCGCGCAGCGCGACACGCAGTGGCGGTGGCCGAAGACAACGATAGCAGTCTTGATTACACAACCAGGAAGGAGAAGGCGGAATGAGCTCGCAAGTCTACACCTTGATTTCACCAACTTTCCGACGCTTGGAGAAACCAAATGAGAATCTTCGCGAGAAGATCGCCGGCTCTGTGCGCTACTTCCTGCAAAGACTCATCGGCTGCCATCACCGGCAAATGAGCCGGCCTTTCACACACGATGGCCGCACCTACCGTAGCTGTCCGACGTGTGGAATGCGCCGCGAGTTTGACCTCAAGACATGGCAATCAAAAGGACGCTACTACCAGGCGGAAGTCGGCAAGACTGACATGCTTCATTGAGCAGGTACGTGATGAGTCTACAAACACTAATCCTTTTCGTGTTGAAGGCAAGCATCCTGCTGAACGTCTTCGCGATCGGGCTCAAGGCCGGGGTGCACGACGCCACCTATATGTTTCGCAGGCCGGGTAAGCTGGCCAAAGCCCTGCTGGCGATGAACATCCTGATGCCGCTGTTCGCAGTAGCGTTTGTACTTGCATTTCATTTGAAACATGCCGTCGAAGTCGCACTGGTGGCGCTCGCCGTCTCTCCAGTTCCTCCGATACTGCCCAGAAAATTGAGAAAGGCCGGCGCGACTGAGTCGGACACGATTGGGTTACTAGTCGCCGTAGGAATCCTGGCCATCGTCTTCGTGCCGGCCTCAATGGAGATACTCGAAAGGGTTTTTCACGTTCCACTTCGAATGACTTTTGCATCGGTCGCGGCCCTGATTTTTATCACCATAATACTGCCGCTTGCGCTGGGCATCGCAGTGCACACACTAGCGCCCGTTGCGGCTGACCGCCTCGTTAATCCAATTGCAAAAATCGCGAGCATCGCACTGTTGCTGAGCGCCGTGGTCATTTTGTTTTCGGGTGCGCCGGCAATCTGGGAACTCACCGGCAATGGCACGCTGGTGGCCATCGCCGCGTTTGTTGTGGTCGGTCTGCTGATCGGCCACTTCGTGGGCGGACCGAAACCAGAGAATCGCACGGGGCTGGCCCTGGCTACTGCTTCGCGCCATCCGGGAATCGCGATCGCCCTGGCCGTTGCCAACTTTCCGGAGGAGAAACTCGCGATCTCGGCAGTGCTCTTGTATCTGCTCGTCAATATTTTAGTTTCGATTCCTTATCACATCTTGACCAAACGTAAGACCCAGGAGGTTGTGACAGAGGTTAAGGCATGACCGATCTGTCGTCGATCGGCGCATTACGGACGTCCTGGAAAAAGTTAGACCCGGACTCCCTGAGCAGACTGGAAGGCGTTCGCTTGGCTGCGATCGCGAGGGAAAGCTTTAAGCAAAACAGAGGAGAAAAACCATGGCAGATAAAAAGCCAAACATTGTGATCATTTGGGGCGATGACATTGGGCAGTCCAATGTCAGCGCCTACTCTGACGGACTAATGGGATATAGGACGCCCAACATCGACCGCATCGCTAACGAAGGCATACGGTTCACAGACTCTTACGCCGAGCAGAGCTGCACGGCCGGCCGATCATCCTTCATCACCGGCCAATGCGGCTTCCGCACTGGCAACACCAAGGTCGGCATGCCTGGCGCCGCACAAGGCTTACAGCATCGCGACGTGACGATCGCACAGCTACTCAAGGCCCAAGGCTACGCTACCGCCCAGTTCGGCAAGAACCACTTGGGAGACCGGAATGAGCATCTTCCGACCGTCCACGGCTTCGACGAGTTCTACGGTGCGCTCTATCACCTGAACGCTTCCGAGGAACCTGAACTGCCAGACTACCCGAATCCTAATGATTTCCCGAACTTCTTCGCGAACTACGGACCGCGTGGCGTGCTGGATTGCAAGGCCACGGACGTCGACGACGAAACCGTTGATCCACGCTTTGGCAAGGTCGGCAAGCAGAGGATCAAGGACACTGGCCCGCTGACCAAGAAGCGAATGGAGACCTGTGACGACGACTTCGCCGATCGTTCAGTGGACTTTCTGAAGCGGCAGAAGGCCGCCGGCAAGCCCGTCTTTCTCTGGGTGAACTTTACCCACATGCACCTGCGCACCCACACCAAGCCCGAGAGCATCGGGCAGTCCGGTCGCTGGCAAAGTCCCTACCACGACACCATGATCGATCACGACAAGAACGTCGGCACGGTGCTCAAAGCGCTGGACGACCTGGGCATGGCGGACGACACCATTGTCATGTATTCCACCGACAACGGTCCGCACATGAACACATGGCCCGATGGCGCCATGACGCCCTTCCGCAACGAGAAGAACTCGAATTGGGAAGGCGCCTATCGCGTGCCCTGCATGGTCAGATGGCCCGGCCACATCAAGCCTGGAACAATCTCCAACGAGATTGTGTCGCACCTTGACTGGGCGCCGACGCTCCTGGCGGCGGCAGGCGTTCCCGACGTGAAGGAGCAGCTGCTCAAAGGCATGAAGGTCGGCGATAAGACTTTCAAAGTGCATCTCGATGGCTACAACCTGCTGCCGCTCCTGACCGGCCAGACGACGGAGTGTCCGCGCAAGGAGTTCTACTACTTCAACGACGACTCCGAACTGGTCGGCTTACGCTACGACAACTGGAAGTTTGTGTTCGAGGAACAGCGGGCGACGGGAACGCTGAAAATCTGGGGCGAGCCGTTCGTGACGCTGCGGTTTCCGAAGCTCTTCAATCTACGAACCGATCCGTATGAACGAGCTGATATCACTTCGAATACGTATTACGACTGGTGGTTCGACCATGCCTTTATTTGTGTGCCAGCGCAGCACATCGTTGGCGAGTTCCTCGCAACCTTTAAGGAATTCCCGCCAAGCCAGGAGGCCGGCAGCTTCAGCTTGGATCTGGTGATGAAAAAGCTGGCGGAGGGCGCAACAGGCGGCAGCAGGTGAGGCTCGGTCGGTTTGTAATTGATTTGCGTTGCGACAAGCCGCGGGCGTTGAACAGTGACTAGCGGAGTGGCACGCGCGGCCAGGGTTTCTCTGGTTGTCGCGTGTCCTCCCGGCGAGTTTGAATCCTTGAATTCGATCGAAAGGAGTCGCTATGAATGAAGAAATTCCACTATCAGCCGACAAGTCGCCCACGAGGTTGACCTCTGTACGGCGATACAAAGCTCCAGCTGAGGGAATGGTCTTAATTCACGGCGGCACGTTTCGAATGGGGTCGGACAACCACTATCCCGAAGAAGCGCCAGCGCATAACGTCACAGTCGGAAGTTTCTGGATCGATCAGTACACCGTCACCAACGCCAAGTTCAGTCGTTTTGTCGAAGAGACCGGCTATGTCACCTCGGCCGAGCGTGCGCCTAACGCCGCGGATTATCCCGGAGCATTGCCGGAAATGCTCGTAGCGGCTTCGGTGATGTTTCGTCGGCCGGGATTCAAAGTTGATCTTAGCAATCACTACAACTGGTGGACCTATGTGGCGGGTGCCGACTGGCGTCATCCACTTGGGCCGGGAAGTTCGCTCAAGGGCTTGCACAAGCATCCCGTCGTGCACATCGCCTATGAAGATGCCGAAGCCTATGCGACGTGGGCGGGCAAAGAACTGCCGACCGAAGCCGAATGGGAATTTGCTGCGCGCGGTGGATTGGAAGGCGCGGAGTTTACCTGGGGAGATGAGTTCATGCCCGGCGAAAAGCACATGGCGAATTCCTGGCAGGGAGATTTTCCTAACGAGAATCTGCTCGAAGACGGTTTCGAATGGACCGCGCCCGTGGGTTCATATCCGGCGAACGGTTACGGTCTTTACGACATGGCGGGAAATGTTTGGGAATGGACCACCGACTGGTACCAGGAGCACAGCACGATCCAGCAGACA
>Ga0207647_10001588_pt1 | contig 17435 bp, 13 predicted proteins | sample KBSCornC2_FD_184295 | JGI IMG/M metagenome (GOLD analysis project Ga0207647, IMG submission 184295) | Corn rhizosphere microbial communities from Kellogg Biological Station, Michigan, USA - C2 (SPAdes) (version 2) | ecosystem: Host-associated > Plants > Roots > Rhizosphere ...
GCTGTCATCCAATGTGTGGCCGCATTCAGCTCATTGAGGTAGCGGCCTTTTTCTTCGGGGTTGTTCATCGTCTCGCGCACCTGCTCCCCGGTGATTGCGCGAGCCTTGTAGTAGTGAACTGTTTTGAGGCCTGTCTCTGTCTCACCATTCAGCGGAAGTTCCGCTTCGGCGACCCAGTAGCCCCAGTAATGCAACGAAGCCTGAAGAGACTTCAGCTTTCCAGTCGTGTCGTAGTGGTACTCATACATCACGTCACGGTTGCGCTGAAAGCGGCGCAGCTTAACCCGCTCAACCATCGTTCCGCTCGCCCATATCTCCGCGAAGGTTGTCCCCGCTTTCGGATCGATCAGCGGCGGGTATCCCTGGAGCTTCCACTCTGACGGTGAGACCGGAACACAGAAGAACGATTTCAGCGATTTCGGCTTTTCACCTGCAAAGACGGCGGGGGTAAGAAAGAACACCGCCGCCGTCTTTGTCAAGCTCCGAATCACTTCTTCCACTCCTCCATCATCTTGCGGAAGTCCTGGAAGAGATAATGCGAGTCGTGCGGCCCGGGACTTGCCTCCGGGTGATATTGCACGCTGAACATCGGATCGGTCTTGTGCTTCAGGCCGGCAAGCGTATCGTCGTTCAGATTCACGTGAGTCACGGCAACATCGGCGGGCAGACTCGCCGGGTCGACGTTGAAGTTGTGATTCTGCGCGGTGATCTCAACCTTGCTGGTCTCTTTGTTCATGATCGGATGATTGCCGCCATGATGACCGAACTTCAGCTTGTAGGTCTTGCCGCCGAGCGCCAGACCGAAGATCTGGTGCCCAAGGCAGATACCGAACATCGGCGTCTTACCCTTGAGCTTCTGCGCATTCTCGATGGCGTAGTTCAACGGCTCCGGATCTCCGGGGCCATTCGAGAAGAAGACACCGTCGGGATTCATCGCCAGCACTTCTTCGGCAGGAGTGGTCGCCGGAACCACCGTTACACGGCAGCCCTCGCGCGTGAGCATGCGCAGGATGTTCTGCTTGATGCCGAAGTCGTACGCCACCACGTGCAGGGGCTCGCCTTTGGCATCGCGTGCCTGTGGCAGCAACGGGTCGCCGGCCTGGTTACGTGGATCGTCGGCATCAAACTCGTAGACAGACTTGGTCGTGACCACTGAAGCCAGATCCGTGCCATCCATCTTTTTGATGGCACGCGCCTTGGCAATGAGCTTGTCCGGATCCGTTTCCAGCGTAGAGACAACGCCGCGCATGACACCGTTGGTGCGCAGATGGCGAACCACAGCGCGCGTATCGATATCGGAGATGACTGGTACGTTATAGCGCTCGAGGTACTCGTCTGTTACCTGAGTAGAGCGCCAGTTGGAACTGATAGGAGAAAACTCACGAACAACCAGCCCCTCAATGTAGGGTCGCGACGCTTCTGCGTCGCTGGGCGTGGTGCCGTAGTTCCCGATTTGCGGGTTCGTCAAGACAACGATCTGCCCGGCATACGAGGGATCGGTAAAGATCTCCTGATATCCGGTCAGCGATGTATTGAAAACGACCTCTCCGTAGCATTCGGCCTTCGCGCCGAAGCCCTTGCCGCGAAAGATGCGCCCGTCTTCGAGCGCCAGGATGGCTTGCATCGCCTCTCCAAGGAGTGGATTCAATCGATTTTATCAGCTTTTGCCGCGTCTAAAAAGCGCAGAGCCCGAAGATGCTCCGAACCCTGTATTTTCCAGCAGAAAACCGCCATTCCTTGTGAAGCCACGCCCTACCTCAGTTGCATTCACGCGAGATCAACGAGCAGATCGTCACCTTCCGTTTTTAGAGCGAAAACTTCAACACTCGCCCGTTCGGGCGGATGAGCTACGCCGGTTTTCAGGTCGAAGGCCCAGGCATGCCAGGGACACACAACCGCTCCACCTTCCACCCAGCCTTCCCCCAAAGGGCCACGCCGGTGCGGACACCAGTTGTCCAGCGCCTGCAGCTCGCCGTCCAACCTCGCCAGGCAGACATCAACTCCATCGGCCGTTGTCATCTGCATTGCTTTGCCTTCCTCCGGCGCTTCCTTGATCGAACACAAACGAACCCACTGCGACATGAACAACCTCTCCACCTCCATGCTAACGAACCGGGTTCCCTTCCGTTGTTTTCACACTGACAGGCGCACGCAAAGAGAGGTTAACTAGCCACATGGGTAAATGGCTTGATGGCTTACAACCGACCGCCGCTCTTCTGCTCCGTCTTACGCTGGGCATCGGCTTGATGTATTGGGGATGGGGCAAGGTGATTCCATCGCATGGAGCACCTGCGCTCTCTGCTATGAACCATCACGCAGCCTTTGTGCATTCGCTCGGCATGCCGTACTGGCTTGGCTACATCTCAGCCATCACGGAGTTCGTCGGCGGACTGTGTCTGATCCTGGGACTTCTCACTCGCTTCTGGGCGATTCTCGCTGCGATCAATATGGGCTTTGCGATTGGCTTGGTGACGATTCACAAAGGCTTTGCAGGGTCACAGTACGCACTATGCTGCCTGGTGATTGCTCTAATGTTGGCTACCTATGGCCCTGGTGTCATGGCTGCGGATCATCGTATCGGCCTCGACTAGAGCAATCAGACTCAGACACGCTGCGAGCAGAAGCGCTCTTCTCATGACATCTCACTGTTCACTGTGCCCGTAAGAAGTGAGGGCTCCCGATACTCTGGGAGCCCCAATGGGAGGGAGTGATGGTGCGGATTATGGAAGCCCAGGTCGTAGTCGGTAACCCAGACGTTGTTGATTGACAACACTTCATCAGACGCTTGTGATCCGAAAAAGTTGTCTCACACACATGTGATATCCCAGTTAACGACTAAGACTCACAAAAAGTTTAAGAACTCTTGCGGTTGCACGTTCGTATTCGGGAAAACGAGCTTCAGATCTTTCGCTCCCAGCGTTTTGTACGCAGCCTCACCCAGAACACGACGGAAGTCCGTCGTCACCGCCAGGTCACGGCCTTCATTCAATTGCTCGTTCTCAAGACCGGGCCATCTGCCATAGACTTTACCGCCCTTTACATTTCCGCCGAGAACGAACATGACATTGCCGTGACCATGATCCGTTCCACCGGTGCCATTCTGGCGCGCCGTGCGTCCGAACTCGGACATCGTGACCAGCGTAATGTTTTCTGTATCGTCACCCATGTCCTTCCAGAAGGCAGCAATCGAATCGGAAAACTCCTTGAGACGATTCGCAAGGCGTCCGTTCACGTTCCCTTGATTCTGATGGGTGTCCCAATCACCGATGTCCGCAAACGCTGCTTCCACGCCGAGGTTTGCCTTCAGTAACTGCGCAATCTGCTTCATGCTGTTACCGAAGGGTGTATTTGGGTATGCTGCTCCGTTCGCAGGAGTGTAGTGCGCGGGATCTGCGGCCTTCAACATGCGAACAGCTTCGAAGGTCTCCTGCCCTGTGCCATGCAGCACAGCGTCAACACTGTCGGCGTACATCTGTTGAAACGCATTCGACATCGGAGATGGATTGGGACCGCGTCCACCGACGGAGAAGTCCTGCAGATTGCTGATGGCTATCGCAGGCAGCTTGCCCTGAAGCGTACGCGGAACCTGTCCGCCCAATGCAACAGCACGGAAAGGAGATTCTTCACGCAGCTTCTCCTCCTGCAATGCCCGGTTCAGCCAACCATCAGCCGTGGCCTTCAGGCCAGGCGTACCACTCTCCATGAAGTCCTGAGCATCAAAGTGAGACCGTGTCATATCGGGCGACCCCGTCGCATGCACGATCGCGAGATGTCCCTGCTCATAAAGCGGCTTGAAGGACGCCATCGATGGATGCAGGCCGAAGAAACCATCCAGATCCAGAACCTGCTCCTGTTTGATGGCAAGTGACGGACGCATGGTGTAGTAGTTCTTTTCGCGATACGGCACAACGATGTTCAAACCATCCGCTGCGCCGCGCTGGAAGAGCACGACGAGCTTCTTCTTGTTCGCCGCTGCTGTTGTAACCTCTGCCATCACCGAACGAGTCAAAAAACTTGGGATCGTCGACGTACCGACCAGAGCCAGCGCGCCACCCTTCATGAATCCACGCCTTGTTATCCGCATCGCCAGAACCTCTCCACGTTAGTTTTTGACCCGTATCCGGAGTATTTCTCTCGCTGGGCAGAAGATTCTTCCTAGCGTTTCCCTGTCGCTGGGTGTCCCGTGAGGGGCGTACAGTGGCGTTTTCATTGTGGAAAACGCCCATAGATGCCGAAGCGCTTACTCTACACCTGCAGGGAAAGTGCCTTATCTCCTCTGGAACTCAGGCGATCCAATCAGAAGACCGATCATATTCGCCGTCTGGTCATCCAGAGCGGAGACTGTCGCTTCAGCACGGGAGCGGCGCGAAGGCTCGCCTGCCGGCGTCATTCCGTTACTTTGCGCCTCTTCCTCAGTAGCGGCAAGACTCTTTTCAGCCTGGGCTTGCAGCTCAGGATTGCGGAACTGAGCAAGGACTGTCTTACGCGTCCCCTCGCCGGCCGCCCTCCCCAGAAGGGCCTTCTCCAGCGCCTGTTCCTTTGCCTCTTCTGATTGCTGCTCTCCCGATGGATCGCCGACAGCCACTCCCGGCAGGCTGTGCCCAAGCCGGATGCCAAAGTTCATACGGTTGACCAGGGCTGCGGTGTTCAGCCATGTCTCCTGGTCCCACTTGTAACCCGTTGGCGGCTGCGCTCCGTAAAGCGGCATACCGAGTGTATTCATGGCCTGAATCAGAGGCAGCGGATTACTTACCTCGGCGCCGGTTGCACGAACGGCGCTCACCAGAAACTCTTCCGGAGTTTTGAATTTGGCTCCTTCGTTCGATTTCGCCCAGAATTCAGGCGCATCGAACATGGTCTTCAGTACAGCCTTGATCTCTCCATGAGAGCGAGTGAAGCTGGCCGCCATCTTCTCGACCAATCCTGGATCCGGATGGTCGCTGACAAAGCGCTCGGCGAGTTTCTGACTGATGAAGTGTGCGGTTGCCGGGCTGGTGGCAAGCATATGCAGTACCTCAAGTCCCTCTTTCTCGCCGTTCTCCTTGATGGTGACGCCTAGCACGGTCTTCGAGCCGGGCTCGTGGCGGCGGTCAAGAAAAGCAAAACTATTCGCGGATGCGATTCCCATACCGACCTGCTGTGCCGCCTGCTGCCTGCGTTCACGGCCGAAGACACCGCCCCGAAGCTGTTTGGGACGGAAGCCCGGATCGAGCGTCCACCCAGTAAAGACCTTTGCCACTTCGGTGACGTCTTTTTGCGTATACCCGCCGTTCACTCCCAGCGTATGCAGCTCCATCAGCTCTCGCGCGTAGTTTTCATTCAGGCCACGCGGAGCATTCTGCTGTGCCGCGGTCCGCAGAAAGCCTCCCTGGCTGGCCGCGACAGAGTTGGGGCCGGTGCTCTGGAAGTTGTCGAGATAGACCAGCATTGCAGGACTTCTGGCGACGGCTACCAGCAAGTCCTCGAAGTTCCCCAAGGCGCGGGGACGAATCACATCGCGCTCATAGCTCGGAAGGTAGTACGGCTCCTGCGCGTTCTTGCGGACGTACACATTGAAGTGATTCATCCAGAAGTTCGTCATCACCTCTTCGACCTGGTGCGTCGAATAGATCTCACGGATGAGCCGTTGCTCCATCAGCTCTGCACCGACAAGCCGCGGCGTTCCACCAAGCGCTGCCAGTGTCTCCTTCTGTTCTGGCGTCATGCCTTCCACCAGTGAGGAAAGACGCTGTGGGCCGGCGATGCGGAGCGCCATCAGGTCACTCGTGTTCATCGCGAGAATCTTCTGGAAGCGCTCCTGTGGTGGAAGAGCTGCAAGCTCCTTCACCAGGCGCTGAGGCTGTCCTGGAGCGATGCCGGCAGCCTGCATCCGTGCTTCCCGTTTGCTGAGATTGTCTTCACCTGCTGCCATCTCGTTCTGCGGCTGCATCGCATCAGGATTCTGTCCCTTCTCCTGCGCAGCCGTCCGCAGTCTGTACTGCTCGATCTGGCTACGGTAGATCGCCCGCTCGATGGGATCGCTGGGAAGAGATGCTCCGGTCCGGTCCATGACGCGAATCATCTGCGGACTCGGAAAGCGCCGCATCAATTCGGCCGTAGACAGCTTCATGGCTGGATATTGGTCCAGCCGCATCCGCATCGCTGTGTCATCCAGTTTTTCGGGATGGAGTTGCTGGTCAAACCACCGGTCCAAACCGGTCTTTTCTACGGCTTCGAGCTCACCTGGACGAGGGCCGAAGGTAAACCGGTTCAGGGCATAACGGGCGCGATCCTGCGCGGCAATGCTTCCCGCGTTTTTCGTTTTCTTAGAAACCGGTCCCTCCGCCAGCAATGGCTGGCAGAGTAGCATGCCGCACAAAGCGGCGGAACAGAGTGTACGGAAGGCAGAGTCCGAGCGAAACATGGCAGCACCTGTGGGGGAAGAAACCCAATCTACCCCACAAGTTGCCGTTTGAAACGACTTTTTACCGAAATAACTAAGGCTCGCCTAAAACTCGACCAGATCCTTCATCGCGGCGTAAATCTTCTCCGGCTGAGGCAAGATGATGTCTTCCAGCACTGGCTGATAGGCGACAAAGGTATCCATTCCAGCTACACGGCGGACAGGCGCATCCAGATCGTGGAAGAGCTCGTCAGCGATGCGGGCTGCGATCTCGGCGCCGTAGCCCCAACTGATCATGTCCTCATGCGCGACCAGAACACGGTTGGTCTTCCGGACCGATTCGGCAATGGCCTCCCAGTCGTAAGGTGACAGAGAGCGCAGATCGATCACCTCAATGCTGATTCCCTTCTCGCGCTCCAGCTTCTGTGCTGCCTGCAGCGAACGCGGCACAACAGCGCCGTAGGTGACGACCGTAAGATGCTTGCCCGGCTTGACGATCTTCGCCTTGCCGAACGGAATCATGTAATCCGGCCCCGGATTGGAAGCGCGGCCGTAGGCCTCGCGATAGAGCCGCTTATGCTCCAAAAACAGCACGGGGTCATCACAGCGGATGGCAGTGCGCAACAGGCCGTTGGCGTCGAGGGCGTTGGACGGCATCACCACGCGAACCCCCGGCGTATGGGTAAAGATGCTCTCACCCGACTGGGAATGATAGATCGAACCACCGGTCAGATATCCCCCGATCGGGCAGCGGATGACCATGGGCGCAGAGTAAGCGCCGTTCGAGCGCCAGCGCATTACGCTGAGCTCATTACGCATCTGGTGAACCGCCGGCCAGATGTAGTCGAAGAACTGGATCTCAACCACGGGCTTCAGGCCCCGGACAGCCATTCCAATCCCCCGGCCGACAATATTGGCCTCGGCGAGCGGAGAGTTGAAGCAGCGGTCGCCGCCAAACGCCTTTTGCAGGCCGTAAGTCAGCTTGAAGACTCCGCCCTTCCCCTTTAGTTCTCCGCTCCGTAGCCCGTCCTCGCGACTGACATCGGCCACATCCTCGCCGAAGACGACAATGCGCTCGTCGCGCCGCATCTCGTCGTGCAGGCAGAGATTGATCAGGTCGGCCATGGTTCGTTCGGCAGAGTCGGTTTGCTGCCGCTCCGTGGCAAAGGCCGAAGATCTGGGGTTCAGGTCTTCAGAGTACTGGTGGACCAGGATCGAATCTTCCGGCGGTAGCGGAGCAGCCAGAGCGGCGTCCGCCGCACGCTGCACCTCTTGGTCGACGGCCTTCTCCAGCGACGAAACCCCCTCCTGGTCCAGAATCCCCTCCTGGATCAGGAATGCCTGCATCTTCGAGATGGGATCGCGAAGGGCGTCGGCCTCGAGCTCAGCTGCGGTACGGTAGAGACGTTCGTCGTCCGAGAGTGAGTGAGAATAAGGCCGAATCACATGGCCATGCACCAACGCCGGCCCCTTGCCACTGCGGCACCAGGCCACAGCCTCAGCCAGGGCACGATAGCTTGCAACAGCATCGGTACCGTCGATCTCGGCAAAGAAGAAGTTCGGGAAGTTCGCCACCAGGTGTGAGATGTTTCCGCCGGGCGTATTGCACTCGACCGGCGTGGAGATGGCATAGCCGTTGTCTTCCACCAGAAACAACACCGGAAGCTTGTTATTCGAGGCTGTATTCAGCGCCTCCCAGAACTCGCCTTGCGAGGTGGAACCCTCGCCGATCGAGGTATAAGCAACCTCGTCGTTATAAAAAACGACATCCTTGAACTGACGGTAGTCTCCGTCAACCTTTGCTGCCGCTTCCGGATGATTGCTGAAGTATCGTCCCGCTTCTGCTATGCCGACCGCGTGGAGGCACTGGGTTGCGGTTGCGGACGATGGGCTGACGATATGGAGCTTTTTGCTGGTCCAGTGGGAGGGCATCTGCCGGCCGCCACTCTGGGGATCAGTTGCGGCGCCTACCGCCTGCAGGAGCTGATCCTCCGCCGTCTGTCCCAGGACTAAGCTGATGGCACGATCGCGGTAGTACGGCACAAACCAGTCGTAGCTCGGCTTCAGGGCAAAACCGGCCGCCACCTGCAGGGCCTCATGGCCGGCGCAGGAGATCTGGAAAAAGATTTTCTGTTGTCGTTTCAGCAGAATTTCGCGGTCGTCAATGCGCCGCGACAGATACATATACCGGTAGAACTCGACGAGTTGGTCGGCGCTCAGGCCACCGTAATCGGCGGCCTGCTTCGGGGTCGTAGCTGCTGCGGCGTTGCGAGGCATCGTAATTTCTGCTTCTCGATTGTAACGCTTTGCCCCTATTGCAAATCCTACGATTGCCGATGACTCCCCCTGAGGGTCAACTCGCCGTTTCGCGAAGGACTAAATGATGCGCCACAGCCTCTTATTTACGATCATGTATCTCTGCGCTTGCCTGCTCGCGATCTCCTAACCGCCCGCGGGAGCGCTGTTACCCCTTCATCCGCTCCTTGACGGACTTAGCCAGCTTCTCGATCTCCTCCGCCTTCTTGATGACAGTGATCGACATGGTGTCTTTGCTGGACTTGTCTACCTCTTCCTTCAACTGATTGGCCAGCGTCAGCAGCTTGTGAGTGTCTTCCACCAGCCGTTTCTGCCGGTCTTCGTTACGCATCTTGGCCCGCTGATTCTCCATGGTCGCGTCGAAGGTTCCTGGACGGTCGTCCGGCGCTCCCATCGTGACATCCGGTATTGTCGTCGGCGGCCCAGGCCGGGCGCCGCGCGAGCCACCGGTATTGCCGCCCTGCTGGGCCACCGAGGCCGTCATAAGCAGACTGAGAAGCAGAATACGCGTGACTTTCATGGGAACCCCCTTCGAAACCACCGTGATGAAATAGAAGCTTATGATGCACCTTTCGATCTTCGCCCCGCAAGAAGTTCGTACCCTGCAGGTAGGACGCAACTGGCATGAGCAGGCAAGTGATTTCGTCCATTACGATCTGCCGAAGGTCGCGTTCATTCTGATCTTCGGCTTCATTCTGCAGCGCATTACCCTCTTCTTTGTTAGACGCATGCGGCGCATGGCCGACCGGCAGGTGGGCAACTCGCAACGCGCCTCGCAGTTGCGCACTATGTCCTCCGTACTGAGGGCCACGGCGTACACAGCCATCGGCATTTACGTGCTGCTACAAATACTGCCGATCTTCGATATCGACCTGAAGCCGCTGCTGGCGTCTGTCGGAGTCGTCGGACTCGGCATCTCTTTCGGCGCGCAGTCGATTTTTAAGGACATGCTGAACGGAATCTTCATCCTGCTGGAAGACCAGTTCAATGTCGGCGATTCGGTCAAGATGGCCGGGCTTACCGGAACGGTCGAAGATATGAGTCTGCGCTGCACCATTCTGCGTGACGGCGACGGGACCCAAAACATCATTCCCAACTCACAGATCACGACGGTCCAGAATCTGTCGCGCGACTACTCCGTTGCTTCGTTGCACGTAAGCGTCGACGCCAGCGAGAATCCGGACAAAGTCATGGAGCTACTGGGCCAACTGGCGATGGAGGTCCGCAAAGACACCGCCTTTGCCCAAGTGACGATTGAAGATCCGAAGGTCTTGGGGGTCGACAAGATCAATGGCAGTGAGGTTATCTACCTGGTGAATACCAAGGTTCGCGCCAACCAAAAGGATGGGGTACTACGCGAACTGAGGAGGCGGATCCTGCTTGGCTTTGAGAAGAACCAGATCCGGCTTGGCATTCCTTCCAGTGCGGTCATCGTTAACGCGCAAGACCCTACACTTCCCTCCGCACCTGCCACGGTATTAGGTGGCGGGGATTAGAGCCCGGTTCAAAAGCTCCAGGAGGCTCTCCGGATCGGTAACCGGCGGATGGCATGTCTTCGCCGCACAGACAATCGCAACGCTCTTCCCGGATGCAATGCCTGGCAGGTTGGGGATTGTCTCCGCCAATGTCTCGGGAAGGGCAGAAAGCTGTGCGTACGAGAGGCGGATGACACTCTTTGAGACGGAGTAACGCGTCAACGCCGCGGCCTCCAACATCTTCGCGGCGTCATCGTCGCCCAGGATCACTACCTGAGCCGCCGGCTGGACCAGGCGCTGCAAAGCCAAACCATAGCTGGCTGCATAGAGACCGAAGTGCTCCACAATACCGCCGAAGGTTTCCAGCGTATCGAAGGCCATGTCCCGGAACTCCTGTTTCCCGGAGAGCTCTTCGAGCCGTACCAGCAGCGAAGCCATGGTCGGATTCGCTGCCGGTGCCGGAGCATCCTGCAGCGGCTTCCGACGGGTTGAAAGCGCCCCGAGCGCCGGTTCGTCGGTGAGAGGGATATCGAAGAACCCCAACCCCGTCGCATCCCAGAAGTTCGCGACAACGTACTCCACCAGGCTTTTTGCTGCAAGGTAATACTTCAGGTTTCCGCTGCATTCCCATGCATCCAGGCAGGATGTAGCTAAGAACGCATAGTCGTCCAGGGTGGATGGGACAGGCTTCTGCGCTGGTGTTCCGTCAGCATAGGCGACGACGTGGGAGAGTCCCACCTCGGGATTCCAGGCTTCCGCCAGAATCCGATCCAGTGACTTCAACGCGAAGGCGGTCACGGCCGGAATCGCCAGTGCTCTGCCGGCCACAATGTAGGCCGAGATCATCATGCCGTTCCAGCCGGTATAGATTGTCCTGTCAATATAAGGCGTGGGGCGCTGCAACCGGGCAGCGTACAGCTTCTTTTTTGCGGAGCCGAGAAGCTCCGTTGCCTGATCCAGCGGCATTCCCACCCGTTGCGCCACCTGCCCCAGCAGCTGTTTTACGTGGAGCACGTTCTTCGCCGGGTTGTGGTGCATATCGCCCACATCGCCGATGTCGTAGAACGGAGCCGCAACCTTCAGCTCGTCGGCAGTAAGGACAGAACGGGCTTCCTCAAGCGTCCAGGTAAAGTAATCGCCGTCGTCGTCCAGGTTGATATCGGCATCCTGGGAGGCGTAGAAACCACCGCGTTCGCGGTCAGAGAGCCACGTATCGACCCACAGGATGGTCTCCCGTGCGACCCGGGCAGCCTCCGGCTCAGCAAAACTCTGAAAGGCATGGGCGTAATTCGCCAGCAGGCCGGCGTTGTCGTAGAGCATCTTCTCGAAGTGCGGAACGATCCACTGCTCATCGACCGAATAACGATGGAAGCCGCCGGCGAGATGGTCATAGATCCCGCCTCTTGACATGGCACTAAGCGTACCGAGCGCCGATGCGGCGATTTTCTCGTCGGCGCCAGGACGAAGCGCGCTGTCCAGCAATAGATCGATCGCCGTCGAATGCGGAAACTTTGGCTGAGAGCCGAAGCCGCCGTAGCGCTGGTCGTACATGCCGGTAATGGTGGTGGTGAGCTTGGTAGCCAGCTCCGGTGTGATGCGCGAAGAACGGCCGGAAAAGGTCTCACTATGCTCAATCGCCGCCATAACGGAGGCTGCGGAGTCGTCCACCTCATCGCGTTTCTCCTGGAAGGCAGAGGCCATGGTGAGGAGAACCCGCTGAAATCCAGGTCTGCCGAACTGGTCCTGTGGAGGAAAATAGGTACCGCCGAAGAAAGGCCTGCCGTCTGGTGTAAGGAAGGCGGTTAACGGCCAGCCTCCCTGCCCGCTGATCGCGGAGATGGCCGCCTGGTAGCGGGCATCCACATCGGGACGCTCATCCCGGTCGACCTTGATGGCGATGTAGTGCTCATTAATGACAGCGGCAGTCTGATCGTTCTCATACGACTCACGATCCATCACATGGCACCAGTGGCACCACACCGCGCCGATGTCGAGAAGAATCGGTTTGTTTTGTTCCACGGCGAGTGCAAAGGCTGCGGGACTCCATTCATGCCAACGGACCGGCTGGTTGATGGCGGAACGAAGATATGCGGAGGAGGCAGCGGCGAGGGCGTTCGGCTCGTGAGACATCGGTTCTAGGATAGTTGGTTTGCGAAATCTTTGTTCCGGTTCGCCCCGCTGCTCACCGTTTTGAGCGTGCTGAAAGTGACACGAACGTGACAACCTTTGCAAGGATCGAGCGTAGCCTTCCCAGATAACTGGGGAGGCTTACGAATTTCCGTTGGGGATTGAATAGTGAAATTCGTCGAGCGCTCTTTGGATGTTGAACCCTCTGCGGGCCGCCTCGCGCCGGGGCGGCCCTCTCTTGATTTAAGGAGAAAGCCCAGCCTGATGGCTGGGCTTTCGGCTATGTTCTGTTGGTGGACTACTGCGGAGTAAGCGGCTTGGGCGGTTCCGGATCCTTCGGAGCAGTGAGTCCAGGAATGACCGGAGCCTGCTTGATGGCGCCCGTTGCAGCATCTGTAAGCGAGATGCCGTAGCGGTCCAACGTATTTGCCAACAACTGATAGAGCGAGGCGCGGTCACGGGCATAGGCTGCCGTCGACGAAATCAGGCTGTTCTCTGCCGTTGCGAGATTACGCTCCTGCTGGAGGACGTTTGCCGTCGTCGAGGCGCCGAGACGGTACTTCTTCTGCTCGGAGTCCAGCGACTGTAGCTGGAAGTCACGGGCAGCCTGAGCTGCCTGTACCGCCGCGCGGTCATTGGTGAGTGCGAACTGCGCGTTGGTGACCAGCATGCGGATCTGCGTGTAGAGCTGCTGCAGACGCATCTGCGACTGACGAAGTTCCATCTGGGAACGCGCCTGGTCTGCCTGGGCGACCCGGTTGCGGATCGGGATATTGACCGAGAGGCCAACAGCCTTATCCGGGTTTGTGGAGTTGAACAGATCAGAGAACGTACCGCCGTACCCGCGCTGTGCCAGGCCCTGGCATCCGGTTTGCGAACCACCGGCGCAGACCGGGTTCCATGCACCGCCGATCGCAGCGGCTCCGTAGAACCCGAAGACATCAACCGTAGGCAGCAGACCGTTCTTAAGAGCCTTGATTGAGATCTCGTTGTTCTTCATGGCCAGCATGGCCTGTTCAATCTGTGGATTGTTGACGTAGGCCTGCTTCACCAGGTCTTCAATCTGCACATCCTCTTCCGGAAGGCGGTCGAGACTGACGCGGTCGGTAGGAATCACGGGAGCTGCGGCAACCTGAGGATCATTGGTATTGCGAGCGATCGCCTGTTTGATCAGCAACTGCTGGTACTCGAGGTTCGACTGAGAGGTGATCAGCGCCTGCTTGTCCGTCGAGACAGCAGAGTCGGAATTCACGACATCGAGAGGAGCCAGAGTACCGATCTCAAGCTGCTTGCGATTATCGGATGCGAGCTTTGTCGATTGATCAAGCGCGCGGGTCTTTGCCTGCACATCCTCATACGCCGAAACCAGAGCCCAGTAGATGCTCTCAATCTGCGTTACGGTCGAGATGAGCTGCTGGCGAAACGCCGAGTCTACAATTCGGCGGTTGTTCTTCGCCTGCACGATGAAGCGTCCGTTCACACCTGGCCCGAAGCCCTGCAACAGGTGCTGCTGCAGACGGAGTTGGAAGGTGGACTGGAGCTGTGGGCTGAATACGCTACGGCTACTGTTGTTGCTGGTGCGTGAGTTGTTGAAGCTTATGGTCGCCTGAGTGCCGGTGATGAAGCCCTGCGAGTAGCCGAAGTTATAGCTATCCGTCGCCTGGTTCAGCGAGAACGTTCCGGTGATGAAATTCGTCGTCTGGGGAGTCCGGGCGCGCTCAAGCTGCAGCGTGCTTGTAAGTACCGGATCCAGGTTCATCGGCGTGGGGCCGGCGCCATTGGTCGTAAGTACCAGGCCAGAGGCGCCAGCACCGGCGGCTCCGGCCGCGGTGCTCGTACCGCCAGGACCACCGCCACCGGTGATCGTTGTCGTCGTGCCGCCGAGGGTATTGGAAACCAGGCCCGAAGAGACGCCACGCAAAGTGGCGCCGGCGCGTGCACGCAGAAGGTCGGTATCCGCGATATCGAGGTTCAGGCGGAAGATGGCGATGTCATAGTTGTTCTCCAGCGCCAGCATGACGGCGTCAGAGAGCGAAAGATACATTTTGCCATCGCGTAGAAGCTGATCGAGCCGCGGCGTGTTGCCGAGACGAGGCTCCCCGACATTGATAGGGGTATAAGGAGCCCAAGGCGTGAAAAGGTGGCTCTTAGGCTTGGAATAATCCCTGGCCGTATCACGCAGATCAAAGGGTTCTGTGAGCTTTGGCTCCGGTACCGCGGGAAGAGTGGCGTTGGCCTGTGCCTGCGCGGGCGTTCCGCCTCCGGGGACGGTCTGCTGCTGCTGTGCGGCAGCGTACTGTGCGGCGGGTCCCATCAGGAGCAAAGCAATGCTCGCTGTGGCTTGCAGATGTCTCAATTTCACGTTGCGCTCTCCAGCTAATGCGATCGTTTAGGGTCGCCGGTCTGCCTTAGTTTTTCGGGTCGCAGTTCCGGGTTGGCGAGAGGGTGGTACTGCTATTCCCTTTTCTCGGTGTAAGTGTTGTACGAATACCAAGTGACAGATGTTTCAGAGTGGCTTCCGGTTACGAAATCATTGAAATCATTCCACAACAGGTTCAGGGGCTGATACGTAAACAGGTTCCTGTAGGTTCCGTGGAGTTCGTTGGAAGCGAGGGACATGGCCTTTGGCGGGATAGCGATGAGTATAGCAAGTGACACAAGCGGCAGCATGTTACCGTGCAAAGATGGCTTTTTCTCGGAATACCTGGAAGCTGATCCTGAGTTATGACGGCGGTGACTTCCATGGCTGGCAGGTACAGCCGGGGTTACGCACGGTTCAGGGGCTGCTCTCCGAAGCCATCCGAAAGGTCACTGGAGAAGAGGTCTTGCCACAGGGTTCCGGCAGAACCGACGCCGGCGTGCATGCCCTGGGGCAGGTGGCGACTTTCGATCTGGAAGCGGGCATTCCGCAACAGAACCTGCTGCGGGCTCTGAACCGGGCTCTACCCACCAGTGTGCGAGTGACTCAGGCAGAGGTCATGCCGCAGGATTTCCACGCGAGACATTCGGCGTGCGGTAAGACCTATGAGTACCGCATCTTCGTCCGGCGGGATGCCGGAACACGCCATGAGCGCATCTGCTCTCCCCTCCTTGCCCGATACGTATGGGACTGCCGCTGGCCGTTGGACATTGCTCCGATGCAGCAGGCAGCCACAGCCGTCATTGGTGAGATGGACTTCAGTTCGTTTGCCGCGAACGACCCGGATGTCTCCGTTCGCCAGGGAGCCACTCCGCCGACGATGGTGCGAACCATTTCCGCTTCGGAGTGGAGGCGTGAAGGCGACCTCCTGATCTACCGGGTCAACGGCAATGGTTTTTTGCACCATATGGTCCGGAACCTGGTTGGCACCTTCATTGAGATGGGGTGCGGGCGGATGTCGGCGTCGCAGATGCCTGAGATTCTGGCAGCCCGCAACCGGTCGATCTCGGGACCCACGGCTCCTGCGAGGGGCCTCTTCCTGGTTGAGGTGCACTATTGATGCGCGCGAACCAGCGGATTGCAGAGCTGGCAGGGCTGCGTGGCGTCCACGCCGCCTTTCAGTGGCTGCATCTTCAGGAACAGCGACTGCTCGCCTGGCAGATGGAGATGCTGCGGATTCCTGCGCCTCCTTATAAGGAAGAGCAACGGGCGGCATGGGTCCGGGACCGGTTTGTCGAACTCGGCCTGGAACAGGTTCATATCGATGCCGAAGGAAATGTCCTGGGAGAGCTCCCCGGAAAGGTCCGGAATGGCCCGATCACCATGCTTTCGGCTCACCTGGATACGATCTTTCCCGATGAAATGCTGCCGGAGCCACGGCTGGAGGAAGGGCGGGTCTATGCTCCCGGCGCTGCGGACAATGTCGCCGGACTGACGGGGCTTCTGGCGGTAGTTGCTGCCATGAATGCGGCACAGCTCATACCGGGACACACCATCCTGTTTGTAGCCAATGTCGGGGAGGAAGCGGAAGGAAATCTGCGCGGCATGCGTCACCTCTTCTTCCGTTCCGAATATGCCGGACGCATCCGTTCCACAATCTGCCTGGAAGGGGCAGGGACTGAGAATGTAGTCGTCGGCGCCATCGGCAGCCGCAGACTCCAAGCCACCGTCACTGGCCCGGGCGGGCACTCCTGGACAGAGGCAGGGACTCCCAATCCAATTGTCGTGCTGAGCAAGGCGATCGCTGCAATGGAGCGAATTAAACTGCCGCGCCAGCCGCGGACTACCTGGAATATCGGGCGCATCGAGGGCGGCATGTCTGTGACCTCCGTGCCCGAGCGTGCAAGCTGCCTCATTGACTTGCGCTCTGTCGATATGGACCAACTGATCTCTCTGGAGGTCCAGGTCCATCGGGCGCTTGAAGATGCCGTTCTGGAGGCAAATGACGACGCCGGAGATCGCCGACTGAGCCTCCAGGTGACGACCATCGGCGACCGCCCCGCAGGCGCCCTCTCCAAAGAGGCGGCGCTGCTTGAAACCATCCACGCGGTTGACCGCCATCTGCGCCTGCGGACGGAGCTCCGCATCGGTTCGACTGACGCCAATGTTCCGCTGGCCCTGGGGCGGGAGGCGATTGCGGTAGGAGCCGGGGGTGTCGCCGGAGGCATCCATACCCACGGAGAGTGGTTTGATCCTGCCGGGCGAGAACTCGCATTGCGCCGTGTTTTGTTGATCTTGCTGGATGCAGCCAGGTGAAGTTGGCCAGACCACTCATTCGGAATTGCACAAAACACCTTTCACGTTTAGTCAGCGTCTAAACTGCGAATGCCACACGGCACAAAAATGCCTGTTTTCGGCGATATACTGGCGTATTGCGTGGTGGCTTTCGCGCGCGTGCTTTTTTGAGGGAAACAACACTACATGGAGAAAAAGATGTCACTGTGGGAACGGATTCAGACCCGGCGTCTGACTTCCACCTTCGCGTTGCTGGCAACGCTGTCGGTCGGCATTGTCGCCGGCTCGGTTCTGACCGCGAAGGTTCATGGCAAGGAAGCGCAGGAGTCTTCTGACGCTACGCCGCTGCGTATTCCTGAGCCCCAGAGCGTGGGCAATGGCTTTGCGAAGATTGCCAAGATGGTTGGACCCGCGGTGGTCAATATCAACACCGAGAGCCTGCCAAAGCAGGCTACCCAGCGCCGCCGTCGCGGCGGTAATG
>Ga0207647_10001590_pt1 | contig 17424 bp, 12 predicted proteins | sample KBSCornC2_FD_184295 | JGI IMG/M metagenome (GOLD analysis project Ga0207647, IMG submission 184295) | Corn rhizosphere microbial communities from Kellogg Biological Station, Michigan, USA - C2 (SPAdes) (version 2) | ecosystem: Host-associated > Plants > Roots > Rhizosphere ...
GAGATGATCGAGAATTGCGGATCGTAGATCCACCAGAACGCCAGCGCCGAGAGCACCGTCGGCACGATCCAGGGCAGGAGGATGATCGCACGCAGCAGGCTCTTGAACGGAAAATGGTTGTTGAGCAGCAGCGCCAGCCAGAAGCCGAGCGCGAACTTCCCGAACGTCGCTATGCCTGTGTAGACCACGCTGTAGAACACCGCGTTCCACCACAGCGGGTCGGTGAGCAGATACTGGAAGTTCTCAAGGCCGACGAAGACGCCTTTGCGGCCGATCGTGGTGTCGGTGAAGGCGAGCCAGATGCCGAGGCCGAGTGGATAGGTCAGGAACACCGCGAGCAGCCCGATCGCGGGCGCAAGGCACATCACGATCAGGAACGGCTTGTAGTCGAACAGGCGGACCAGCCAGCTTGGCTGCCGGTGGGCGAGGGCGAGAGGGGGAAGTGTGGTCACGGACATCAGGGTTTTGTCCTGTCGTTGAACGTCGTCACACCGTCATTGCGAGCGTAGCGACTTGTCCGCCGAAGCCTCGGAAGGCGGACGCAATCCAGTCTGTCTCCGCAGTGAAAGTCTGGATTGCTTCGTCGCTCTGCTCCTCGCAATGACGGTCCGTTACTTCTGCCGCCGGAAGTACCGTTTGCAGCGCTGCTCGGCTTCTGCGGCCGCGGCCTCCGGCGTGGCAGCGCCGGTCGCGACGGACGCGCACATCTGAATCAGCACGTAGTCGGCGCTGACGGCACCGGTCGCCGTCGAGATCGGCCCCCTGTAGCCGTCATAATAGGTGCTGTTCATGGTGTCCTTGAACAACTTCACCTTGGGGTCCTGCGACCACACGGCGGCATCGGCATAGGCGGCCAGCGGCTGGGACCAGTAGCCGGAATTGGCATTCAGCCACGGCTCGTACTGGTCCTTTTCCAGCATGTATTGCAGGAAGGCCTTTGCGGCGTTGGGATACTGGCTGTGCTTGAACACCATGGCGTTCAGGGTCAGGCCCGCCATCGGCGAGATCTTGGCCACGCCCTTCGGCAGCAACTGATGCTCGCTGTCGTCGGCAATCGCCTTGGTCGCCGGATCGTTCTTCAGCGAGAAGTACAGCGAGACGCCGTTGGCGGTCAGCGCGATCTCCTGCGAGGAGTAGGCGCGGTTGTTGCTGACGTCGTTCCACGACGTCGTACCGGCGATGAAGGTCGGGTAGAGCTGCTTGACCCAGTTCAGTGCGGCGATCGTCTCCTTGCTGTTGATGATGACGTTGCCCTCTTCGTCGAGCAGGGCGGCGTTGTGTGACCACAGTGCCCAGTTCGCAAAACCGTTGCCGTCGCCCTTGGCGTTGCCGAGCGCGAAGCCGGCCGGCTTGCCGGCCTTCTGCAGCTTCTGGCAGAGGTCGACGATGCCGGCGTGGTCTTCCGGCACTTTGTCGAAGCCGACCGATTGCAGGATCGACTTGCGGTAGATCAGCGGACCTGCGGTGGCGCCGAACGGCAGTCCGATCCAGGCGTCGCTCTTGTTCCTCTTGCCGTAACGCTGCGCCAGCGGCAGCCAGCCGCCGTAACGCTTGCCGACATAGTCGGCGACGTCGGTCAGCTCGATCAGCTTGTCGATGTAGATGTGCGGTGCATCGGAGAAGCCGATGATGATGTCGGGACCGGCACCGGAATTGGCTGTTACCGCGGTCTGCTGGTTGATGTCCTCCCAGCCGACGAAGTCGACCTTGACCTCGACCCCGGTCTCCTTGGTGAATTTGGCTGCATTGGCGCGGAATACGTCTTCGTCGGCCTGGACGAAGCGCACCGGCCGCAGCATGCGCAGGGTTGCGCCCTTCTCGATCGGCAGTTTCGGTGCGGGGACGTCCGCGGCCTTGATCGTGGATTGGGCGTGCGCTGCAACACCGGTTGCTGCGAGCGTCGCAGCGGACAGGCCCAGCGCCAAGGCGTCACGACGTGTGAGGTCGTTCCTCATCAGTTCCTCCCTGTTGTCTCCCTTCCCGGCGTTGATCGCCGGTGAAGGGCCGTTCCGGTTTCCGGCGCGTCGTGCGGCCGGCCGCCTAGCTGTTCGGCCCGCGATCCATGCTGACGGGCTGCCAGCGGCGGAGCGCGGTGCTTTGCAGCACCGACGGATTGACGCAGCTTACCGGCCACATGCCCTGAAGCACCAGTGACAATTCGTAGCCCACGCGGCGCTTGCGTGCCTCGTCGAACCGTGCCGAGGCCGAGGCGACATGGGCGGTCAGGGTCACGTTCTCCATGCTGAGGATGGGATTGTTGTGCGAGGGCGGCTCCTTCTCCAGCACGTCGAGGGCGGCGTGCGCGATCCAGCCCTCTTGCAGCGCCTTGATCAGGCTCTCCTCGTCCACCGTGGCGCCGCGGCCGGTGTTGATGAAGATCGAGCCCTTCTTCATCTGCCGGAAGTGCTTCTCGGTCAGCATGTGATGCACCTCGGGCCGCGCGGGCGCGTGCATCGACACGAAGTCGGATTGCGACAGCACCTCGTTCAGCGTCGCGGGGATGACGCCGTGGTCGTACATCAGCGTTTCCTGGATGAAGGGATCGTAGGCCATCATGCGCAGGCCGAACGGCGCGGCGCGCTTCGCAACTGCACGCGCGACGCGACCGAACGAGATGAAGCCGAGCGTCTGGCCCATCAGCCGCGGGATCTTCAGCAGCGCCGGCCGGCCCTCGGCCCAGCGTCCGTCGCGCACCATCCGGTCCTGCTCGACCAGGCGGCGGAAGCCGGCAAGCAGCAGCATCATGGCGTGGTCGGCGACCTCCTCGATGAAGGTGTCGGGGATGTTGGTGACGGGAATGCCACGTGCGGTGGCGGCCTTCACATCGACACTGTCCACGCCGACCGAGCCGAGCGTGATGACCTTGCAGCTCTCCAGCGCGTCGATGATCGACTTGGTGATCGGGATGCCCTTGGCGTAGATGGCGTCGGCGTTTTTCGCGGCGGCGATGAACTCAGCCTCGTTGGCCGGGGCCTCGACGATCTCGGCGTCGATCGGATCGAGCGCCTCGCGCTCGTAGGAATAGTCGCTGCCCGCGACCGTGAAGCTCGCGCCCTTCGGCGTCACCACCCTGTATTTCGGCATTTCCTGCTCCCGATTTGGTTTGTCGGTTCTTGTTACGACCCGGCCTTCTGGGCGGGCCTTTGCGTCTTTTACGCGAAATCGGGGTGCATGCGTACAATCGCCGGTTGCTCGCTTGACCATTATTCGCAGCTTTCCGTAGCGCCGTCAGGGCTTCTACGGAGGCACGTAAGTAACTTGCTAAGGGATCGCACACTAAAAGTTGATTCAAATAAAAAGGTCTGCGCGCGAGTCCGCGCCACCCGAGGAGCCCATCGTGAAGTTGAGCAATCTGAAGATCGCGCCCAAGCTTGGCATCCTTGTCGGTGTGACCCTGTTCGGCCTGTGCATCTCCGGAGTTCTCGCCGGATATCTGATGAAGCGCGAGATGGTGAATGCACGCATCGACCAGACCAAGGCGATTGTGGAGATGGCCCGCAACTATGCGGCTGCCTTGATGAAGCGCGTCAGCGCCGGCGAGATGACCAAGGATGCCGCGCTCGCGGATCTCCGCCGCTACGGCAACTCCATGACGTACGACAAGAACTCCGGCTATCTGTTCGGCACCACCTATGACGGCATCACGCAGCTTGCGCCGGATCCGAAGGTGATCGGCCAGAACCGCATGGACGTGGAGACGAACGGGCGCAAGCTGTCCCGCGAGATCATGGACGGGGTCAAGGCCAGCGGCGAAATCCTGCTGTTCTATGAATACATGAAGCCCGGCCAGGAGAAGCCGATCCGCAAGCTCGGCTACGCGGTCGCCGTCCCCGGCTTCGACATGTATCTCGGCACCGGCGCCTATCTCGAGGATATCGACGCCAAGATGGGGCCGATCTACTGGCTGCTCGGCCTCGCCATGCTCGGCATCGTCATCGTCGCCGGCAGCGTCGCCTGGCTGATCGGCCGCAGCATCAGCCGTCCGCTGGCGCTGCTCGGCGCCCGCATGAAGGATCTCGCCGACGGCAAGCTCGAGGGTGACATTCCCGGCGTCGGCCGCGGCGACGAGGTCGGCGCGATGGCCGCGACCGTTCAGATCTTCAAGGACAATGCGGTCCGTATTCGCGACCTCGAGAAGACCGAGGCGGACGCCAAGGAACGCGCCGCGGCGGATCGTCGCAGCGCGATGGAAGAGATCGCCAAGGACTTCGAGCGCAGCGTCAACGGCATCGTCCGCTCGGTGTCCTCGGCCGCGGCCGGCATGCAGAGCACGGCGCAGTCGATGACGGCGACCGCGAGCGACGCCTCCTCGCGCGCGGCGACCGTCGGCGCGGCCTCGCAGAAGGCCTCGGGCAATGTCGGCACGGTTGCCGCCGCCGCCGAAGAGCTGTCGAGCTCGGTTGCGGAAATCTCCCGCCAGGTGACGCGTTCGACCGAAGTGGCGAGCCGGGCGGTCAACGACGCCGAGCGCACCAACGCCACGGTGCAGGAGCTCTCCACCGGCGCGGAGAAGATCGGCGAGGTGGTCAAGCTCATTCATTCGATCGCGGCGCAGACCAATCTGCTCGCGCTCAACGCCACCATCGAGGCGGCGCGCGCCGGCGAGTCCGGCCGCGGCTTCGCCGTCGTCGCCTCCGAGGTCAAGGCGCTCGCCAACCAGACCGCGAAGGCCACCGAGGAAATCTCCGCCCAGGTCGCGGCGATGCAGACCTCGACCAGCGATGCGGTCGCGGCGATCGGCGGCATCACCCAGACCATCGCCGAGATGAGCGAGATCACGGCGGGCATTTCCGCCTCGATCGAGCAGCAGGGCGAGGCGACCCGCGAGATCGCCCGCAACATCCAGTCGGTTGCGGCCGGCTCGAGCGAGATCAACGCCAATATCGGCAGCGTCACCTCGGCCGCGGCAGCGACCGGCTCTGCTGCCACCGACGTGCTCACCAACGCCCGCGAGCTGGACAGCCAGTCCGGCGCGCTGCGCAGCGCGGTGGACGGCTTCCTCGCCAAGGTGCGTGCGGCGTAAGTCTTGCTATCATGCCCCGCGAAGGCGGGGCATCCAGTACGCCGCGGCCTCTCTGTTCGAGCCTCGCTGTCTCTGGAATGCTGGATCGTCCGCCTTCGCGGACGATGACAGCTACTGCTTCTCGATCTTCGCGTTCGTGATCAGCTTCTCCCACAGCACCAGCTGCTCGTTCACGAAGGTGCCGAGCTGTTCCGGCGTGCCTGAGAAGGCATCCATGCCGAGGGTGGCGAGTTGCGCCTTGATCTCCGGCTTCTCGACGATCTTCCTGATCTCGGCGTTGAGCCGCGTCACGATCTCCTTCGGCATGCCGGCCGGACCGAAATAGCCCTGCCATGAGGAGATGTCGAAGTCCGGCACGCCGGCCTCCTGCATCGAGGGCAGGTTCGGCACCAGCGGAGAGCGGTCCTTGGTGGTGACGGCGAGCGCGCGCAGCGCGTTGCCGTTGACGTGCGGCAGGCCGGTCAGGATGTCCACGAACATCATCGAGACGCGGCCGCCCATGACGTCGTTGAGCGCCGGCGGCGAGCTCTTGTAGGGCACGTGCAGCAGGTCGAGCCCGGCATTGTGCGCGAACGTCGCACCCGACACGATCGCCGAGGACGAGCCCGAGGCGTAGCTCAGCTTGCCGGGATTGGCCTTGCCATAGGCGACCAGCTCGCCGACGGTCTTGGCCGGCACTTCGGGGTGAACGACCAGCATGAAGGGCAAGTCGCCGGTGCGCGCGATCGGGGTGAAATCCTTGACCGGATCGTAAGTCAGGCTCTTGAGCAGGTAGGGATTGGCCGAATGCGTGGTGTTGGTCGTCACCAGCAGCGTGTAGCCGTCGGGTGCGGCGCGCGCGACAAAGGTCGCGGCGATCATGCCATTGGCGCCCGCCTTGTTCTCGATCACGATGCCGACGCCGAGTGCCTGCGACAAATGCTGCGAGATCAGCCGCGTCGTGGTGTCGGTGCCGCTGCCGGCAGCAAACGGCAGCACCAGCGTGATGTTGCGGCTGGGGTAGTTGTCGGCCTGTGCGGCGGTCGAGGCGGCAAGGCAGAGCGCGGCCGTGCCGATGGTGCGCAGGTTTCGCATCAGCGCTGAAAGCATGTGTGGTCGTTCCCTCTTTTTCGTTGGCGGGGAACCTAGCTTCTCTTTGCTGGAATCGGAAGGCGGGAGTTTGCCGCCAGGTCTCGCGTCCGGGACACGAAAGGGGAGCGTCCGCGGCGCGGAATTACTTCACCACCGAGCCCTTGCGCGAGGCGATCACGACGCCGGCGAGCACCAGCGCGTAGCCGATCAGGTGAAACGGCTGGAGCTTTTCGCCGAGCAGCAGGATCGCCATCGCCGAACCGAACACCGGCACCAGATGGAAGAACGGCGCGGCCCGGTTCGGCCCGATCAGCGCTACGCCGCGGTTGAAGAAGAGATAGGCGAGCGTCGAGGGGAAGATCAGGATGTAGCCGAGCGTCGCCAGCGTCAACCCGTCGAATTGGATGACGTTGCCGCGCCAGGCCTCCCAGACGGCGGTGGGCAGCAGCATGATCGCGCCACAGCAGGTGGTGAAGGACAGGAAGGAGAGCTGATGAACCTTCGGCCGGCGCGGGATGAAGGCGGAGTAGAGCCCGAATGCCACCAGCGAGGACGCGAACATGATGTCGCCCCTGTTGAAGCTGATGCTTGCCAGCGCCGCGAGATCGCCGCGCAGGATGATGATGAGCACGCCGAGAAGCGAGATCGCGATGCCGGCGAGCTGAGCACCGGTCAGCCGCACGCCGAACAGCGCCAGCGACCACAGCGCCACGAACAGCGGCCCGGCCGACTGGATCAGCAGCGCGTTCAGCGCCTCCGTGTATTGCATCGCCCAGTACGAGATCGCGTTGTTGAAGGCGAAGCCGACCAGCGACAGGAACAGCATCAGGGGCAGGCTCTTGCGCAGAGCCGGCCAGTCGCGCTTCAGATGCGGCCAGGCGAACGGCAGCAGGATGAGGAACACGCCGAACCAGCGGATCGTGGTCATCGTCAGCGGCGGCACGTGCGCGCCGACATGGCGCGCGAGCACGATGTTGGCCGCCCAGAACAGCGAGCTCAGGCTGAGCAGCAGATAGGGCTGGTTGTTGAGCCAACTGGCCGGATTCGAGGCTGGTGGCGCGGGCGAAGCGATCGTCATTGGGGTCGGATGCAACTTGCGCCCGATTGCCGTCGTGACACAAGTCACGCGACCGCAATGCTACAATGCAGGCATGACCTGAGGAGGTGCCATTGGCGGTCAATATGTTGAACATCGCTGCGCCCGGCGCGTGATCGTCGCGGCGAGGCGGAAGGACGAAGAGCCGCCGCGGCCTACGTCTTCCGCCCGGCGCGCGCATCCGGCATCGACGCATCGACAGCGGCGTGGCAGGCCGTCTGCAACAGGCGGCAGACTTCCTCGGTCGACCGCTGCGGGCTCAGCGCTGCGAAGGTCGGATAGCTCGTCAGGACGAAGATCAGGTCCACGGCATCCTGCACGGCCCGCTTTGCGGCACGGCTCTCCGTGATGCGTGTCACCAGTCCCGTCACAAGCTCACGCCGCCGCTCGTTGCGCGCGACCAGCGCATTGCCGAATTCGGGATCGGTTGCGATCGCCTGGTTGAGGCCGCCGATCGCGGGGTCGTGCGCCCAGAAGGTACAGAAGATCGCGACGACGCGATCGAGCGCGGCGCGGGGGTCCGGCAACGCCATCACGTCGGCCAGCTCGAACAGGCCGCCCTGCCGCGCGATGTCGTCGAACACGGCCTCCAGCAGTCCGCGCCGCGATCCGAACTGGTTGTAGACGGTCAGCCGCGTGACGCCTGCCGCCTTCGCCACCACGTCGAGCGAGAAGTTCGCGATGCTCGCATCCTTGCGCAACAGGCGCGCACCGGCCGCAATGATGCGTTCGCGCGTCTCCGCGGCCGCGGAGGCGCGGACCGAGCTCACATAGCTGCGCTTCGGCATCGCCCTGCCATTGTCTTGACGCATTGATTATACATGATGTATATCCAATTTAGAAGCCGGTTTGGAGCTTGCCATGCAGACTGCCCTCGTAATCGCACTGTCGCTTCATGTGTTGTCGTCCGTGTTCTGGGCCGGATCAAGCTTTGCGCTGGCGCGAACCGGAGCAGCCGGGGGCGAGCAGCTCGTCGGTCCACAGCTCGGCGCGGCGACGGTTGCGATCCTCACCGGCGGCTATCTCGGGCATCTCGTTCATTCCGGCAGCTTTGGCACGGCCGAGCGGGTGCTCGCGCTTGGTGCGGTTTGCGCGCTGATCGCAGCCGGCATTCAGGCCGCGACCGGCCCCCGTGCGCTGCTGGGCTTGCGCCGTGGCACGAGCGAGGCCGCGGATGTGCGCTCACGCATCGCGACCGCCCAGCGCGTGGCCGCCGCTCTGCTCGCCATCACCGCGCTATGCATGGGCGCGGCGCGCTACGTCTAGGGTCTCATTCATTCAAGGTAACAGCTGACGGCGAAGTGCCGCAACGGCCTCGAGGCCGGCAGGCAATTTCGCAAGTAGAGCTTTGCAAGAGCGCGGCATCCCGCCGCTGAAGAAGGAAAAGCAATGTCCAGGATGATTCTGTTGAACCTGCCCGTGCGCGATCTCGCTGCATCGACGGCGTTCTATGTGTCGCTCGGCGGCACGGTGAACCCGCAGTTTTCGGGCGAGAATTCGACCTCGCTCATGGTCACGGACGCGATCGGCGTGATGCTGCTGACCCACGATCACTATCGCCAATTCACCAAACGTCCGATTGGTGACCCGCGCCGCGACAGTCAGGTCTTGATCGCCCTCACGGTCGATGACCGCGACGCCGTCGATGCAACGCTGACTCGCGCGGTGGCGGCGGGTGGTCGCGCCGATCCCAACCCGGCACAGGATCTCGGCTTCATGTACAACCGCCACATTGAAGATCCGGACGGTTATGTCTGGGAAATCGTATGGATGAGCCCATCGGCGAGCACCTGAACGCAGAAGATTGCGCGACGAGCTTACGAGGGGAGTCTAACTCGTCTGCTTCCTTGACGCCGCGAATACGCCCGACAGCACCAGGGCAAAACCAATGAAGTGGAACGCCTGCGGGCGTTCGCCGAGGAAGACCATCGCCATGATCGAGCCGAACACCGGCACGACGTGGAAGAACGGCGCGGCGCGGTTGGCGCCGATCAGGCGCACGCCGCGATTGAAGCAGAGATAGGCGAGCGTCGAGGGGAACACCGCGACATAGAACAGCGTCAGCAGGTTCGGCCCGTCGAGCTTCATCACCGGCCGCGCGGACAATTCCCAGATCTCAAGCGGAATGAGGCAGGCGGCGCCGGCACCGAAGGTGAAGGCGAGGAACGACAGGCCGTGCATCGCCGGCCGCTTCAGGCTCAGCACCGAATAGAGCGCGAAGATCAGCAGCGCGAGCAGGAAGATGAGGTCGCCCTTGTTGAACTCGATGTTCGACAGCGTGGTGAAATCGCCATGCAGCAGGATCGTCAGCACGCCGCACATCGACAGCAGCACGCCGAAGGCCTGTGCCGCGGTGAGCCGGACGCCGAGGATCGCCAGCGACCACAGCGCGACGAGCAGCGGCGCGGACGACTGGAGCAGCAGCGTGTTGAGCGCCTGGGTATGCTCCAGCGCCCAGTATTGCAGCGTGTTGAAGGCGCCGATGCCGGTGATCGAGAGCGTGACCATCAGGCCGAGCTTGCTGCGGATCGCGGGCCAGTCCTGCGCGAGATGTTTCCAGGCGAATGGCAGCACGAGGAGGAACGCGAAGAGCCAGCGCAGGAACGACAGCGTGACCGGCGGGATGTGGCCGGCGGCAAGCCGCCCGACGATGGCGTTGCCGGCCCAGCACAGCGCGGTGATGCTGAGCAGCAGATAAGGCTGGTTGGCGATCCAGTTGTGGCCGGGCGTCGCGGCGCTCGTGGTCTGGTCGGTGGCGGACATTGTGATTGTTATGGCCCCGCGTCATGCGCCGAGGCCCCGGCCCGGCGACGTCCGGGCCGGCTGGTAGCCCGGCCCGTTCAAAGACACGGAAATGCGCCCGATATCAATGGCGCGAGGTGCATCGCGACCATGCGTCGGTCGTAACAATGGAACATCAGGCCTTATTCTGCCGCGACGCATCGCGCGCCATCGCGTCCGGACGCATGGCGGCCCGCGCGGCCCAGCCCCCGCCGAGAATCGCTCCGGTAAAACCGCCACCATGGGTGAAGGCTGATGCGAGATAGAGGCCACAGATCGCGGTTGCGGCGATCGGCTTGAAGCCGCGCGTATTCGGCGCAAAGCCGTAGATTGAGCCGTCGGGCGTGTTGAGGTAGTGGGCAAAGGTTTCTGCCGTCGACATCTCGCGCTGCGTCACCGCACCGGCAATGCCGGGGAAGTGCCGGTCGAGATCGGCAATGACGCGGTCCATCCAGCGCTCCTTGCGAGCGCCTTTTGCGGCGCTGGAAAGGCCGGCCCAATTCTCGATCCGATCGACGCCGACGAGCGAGGCCAGATGAGGAGGATGCTCGTTCAGCCCGGAATCGATCTGATCATAGGCGACGAAACCATAAGGCGTAAGGCGACCGGACGAATCCTCGCCCAGAAGCGCGCCGGCCTCGCGAACGCCGGAGAGCGTGGTGAGCCAGGCCGGCAGGATGCTGGTCGAATAGTGCGACACCCCGAAATTGCGGGAAGGGCGGCTCAATCCGATCGACACGGTCCACAGTGAGATCGACGGCAGCTTGTCCTGATAAGGCGCCTGGAAAGCGGCGCGCTTGTCCTGCGGCAGCATCGCGGCCAGCACCGAGGGGGCCGCATTGCCGAACACGATCGGGGCCAGCTCTTCGCTCGCCTCGTCTGTTCCCGCCGCGCGATGGCGCACGCCGCGCACGCGGTCACCGTCCATCAGGATGGTCTCGACCTCGCGACCCGTCTCCGCCACACCGCCGGCGTCGCGGATGATTGCGACCAGGCGGTCGCTCAGCACTTGCGAACCGCCGCGTATATAGTGGCCGCCACCGGAGAGATACGAGGCCTGCGGGATCGCGAACGGGATGAAGGGCATCGTGTCCGGATCGTCGGTGTAGTAGACGAGGTTCGAGGCCAGTGCGAGCTTCACCGGCTCGTTGTCGCCGAACAGACGACAGAGCACTTCACTCAACGTGGCATGGCGGTCGCGGATCAGTGGCCACAAACGCCATGGCAAGGTCGGTGCATTCCAGAGCCACCAGTTGCGGTCGTCCTGATGCTCGCTCATCAATGAAACCGCCTGCCGCACCGCGTCGATACGTTCAAAATACTGCGCGATGCCCTTGGCCTGCGCAGGAAATTGCGATTTCGCCGCGGCCGACGCGGCATCGATCCCGCGCGGCATCACAAACGGGCGCTCGAACAGGGGGCTGCGCACCTCGTGCAGTGCGCCGACCTCGACGAAGGGCATGTCGCGGTCGATCCCGAGTGCCCGCAGGATCGGCAGCTTGGGATCGCCGGCATCGAGGCCGTCGATCTCGTGCAGCGACGCCTCGATCGCGAGCTGGCCATGACGATACACCGTGGCTGCACCGCCGAAATTGTGATTGCGTTCGAGCACCAACACCTTGTGGCCGGCCCGCGCGAACAGCGCCGCCGCGGTGAGGCCGCCGAGTCCGGACCCGATGGCGATGGCGTCGAAGCTGCGCATGGTCGTCTCCACGGACTGATTGCGGCTTCGCAACCCTTGGCTCGCGAAGCAGACGCCGCGTTGACATGCGTCAAGCAGGCCGCGCGAAAACAACCAAGGCCCTGGGCCGGTCTGACATATTGCCGTCACAGATCATCGGCTATTCCGCCTCGCGCGGATCGCAAACGGCTTCAACAGCTCCGCGCAGGCGAGATAGACAACGACTAGAAGCGCGATGCCGGCCATCATCAGCGGCGGCGGCGCGACAAAGCCGAACCAGGTGCCGACCGGCGTGAACGGCACGACCATCGCGACCAGCAAGGCGATCAGCGACGAGGCCGACAGCACTGGATCGGGCCAGTTGCGCCACGGTCGGCCGTTGGTGCGGATGACGAAGATCACCAGGATCTGCGTCGCCATGGATTCGATGAACCAGGCGGTGCGGAACTCGCCGGGCGATGCGTGAAACAGCATGATGAGGGCGCCGAAGGTCAGGAAGTCGAACACCGAGGACAACGGTCCCATGATCGCGGCGAAACGCGCCAGCCGCGTCATGCTCCAGACCTGCGGCTGCGCGGTGGCCGCGCGCGAGACCCGGTCGAAGGGAATGCCGAGCTCGGAGAGATCGTACAGCAGGTTGTTGAGCAGGATCTGCGTCGGCAGCATCGGCAGGAACGGTAGCACCATCGAGGCGATCGCCATCGACAGCATGTTGCCGAAATTCGAGCTCGCGCCCATGCGGACATATTTCATGATGTTGGCGAAGGTGCGCCGTCCTTCCTCGACGCCGTCGGCGACGACCTCGAGATCCGAAGCGAGCAGGATCATGTCGGCGGCGGCCTGCGCCACGCCGGTTGCGCCGTCGACCGACAATCCGACGTCGGCAACCTTCAGGGCCGGTGCGTCGTTGATGCCGTCGCCGAGGAAGCCGACCACTTCGCCGCCCGCCTGAAGCGCCTTCACGATGCGCGACTTCTGGTCCGGCGCGAGGCGGCCGAAGGCGTCAGTGGAACGCACCTGCACGGCGAGCGCTTCGTCGCTGAGCCGTGCAACGTCGGCCCCCGACAGCACGCGCGCGGGATTCAGCCCGACCAGGCTCGCGAGCCGCTTCACCACCACGGGGTCGTCGCCCGAGAGGATCTTCAGGCCCACGCCGTTTGCCGCGAGCCGCGCGATTGCGGCTGCGGCCGTCGGCTTCGGCGGATCGGCGAAAGCGCAGAAGCCCTCGAAGGCGAGATCGGTCTCGTCCTCCGTCTCGACCTCGCGCACCACGCCGCTCCACGCCCGCGAGGCGATCGCCACGGTGCGCAGGCCCTCGCTCGCGAGCTCACGCACGCGTGCCAGCGCAGCAGTGCGCGCGCTCTCGTCCATCGTGCACAATGCGAGCACGGCTTCCGGCGCACCCTTGACGACGAGCAGCGTGCCTTCGGGGCCGGTCGCGAGCACCGATCCCAGCCGGCGCGAGAAGTCGAAGGCCTGCCTCCCGGCCAGGGTCCAGCCCTGCGCGGCGTCCGGCCGGCCGGCGACGAGCGCGGCATCGAGTGAGCCGCGATCGCCGCCGAGCGATGCCGCGATGGCGCCGAGCTGCGCAGCGCGGGCATCGTCCTTGCCCTCGGCGTCGAGGCTCCCAGCGAGAGTGATCTCGGCCGAGGTCAGCGTGCCCGTCTTGTCGGTGCACAGGACGGTCATGGCGCCGAGATCGTGGATCGCGGCCAGCCGCTTCACGATCACCTTGCGGCCGGCCATCCGCAGCGCGCCGCGCGACAGCGTCACCGTGGTGATCATCGGCAACAGCTCCGGCGTGAGCCCGACCGCGAGCGCGACTGCGAACAGCAGCGAATCAAGCACGGGACGGCCGAACACGACGCGGACGGTGAGCACGACCAGCACCAGCGCGAGCGTGGCCCGCGCGATCACGAGGCCAAATTCGTGCAAATCGCGCTCGAAGGGGGAGGGGGCCTGCGTCTCTGCAAGCGCGGAGGCCGCCGCGCCGAACACGGTGTCGCGGCCGGTCCTGACGACGAGCGCGACCGCCTCGCCCGTTTGCGCCACGGCGCCGCGGAATAGTGCATTCGACGTGTCGTCGGGGTCGGCAGCGGCGCCGGCGCGCTTCTGCACCGGATAGGGCTCGCCGGTGAGCGCGGCCTCTCCGGCCGTGAAGGCGGTGCTCTCCAGGATCAACGCATCCGCCGGGATGATGTCGCCGGCGCGGACGCGCAGGAGGTCGCCCGGAACGACGTGGTCGACGTCGATCTCGCGGAAGGCGTCGTCGCGCCTGACCTCGGCCTTGAGCGCCACCGAGCGGCGGAGGATCTCGGCGGCGCGGACCGCATGGCCCTCCTGGATGGTGTCGAGCCCGATCGAGAGCACGAGAATCAAGACAATGATGAGCCCGCCGATGTCGTCACCGGTCAGCATCGAGACGATGCCGGCGACCAGCAGGATCAGCGACAGCGGCTCCAGCAGCCGGCGCAGGATCGCACGCGCGGCCCCCTCGATGCGCGGCGGCGCGTCGCTGTTCGGCCCGAAACGGCCGAGGCGTGCGGCGGCCTCGGTCGCAGTCAGGCCCTGCAAGGTGCAGCCGAGCTCAGTGCAGAGCGCATCCGTCGGCAGGCGCCAGAACTGGCTCGTCTGGCTGTTCGGTGGCTTGGTCACGGCATATCCGGCATGGAGGCCTTGGGGCCCGGGAAGGGTAAGCTGCGGAGGTGACAGCCATCCTTGGCGCAATCGCGGGCCGGAACGGTTGATGCGTGTCAATTCCGCTGCCGCCGGGCCGCCAACCTTTCAGGATTTTAAGGGGATATCAAAGGCTTGGAGTGCCTTCCCGACCTCGAAAAAGCCCCGTTCTTGCTTGCCTAGAGAGGCTGCTTCCTTTATCCGGTTGGCTGCCTTGCGTGCGAGCGGCCTTGGGCCGCAGAGAGGGCTTGGCGCAGGCATGATCCCGGAAAAGTGGGCACCGGTTTTCCGCGAGGATCATGCCTCCTAGAGACAGATTGAATAGGGATTACCCGCGAATGGCCAATGTTGTCGTCGTCGGCGCCCAGTGGGGCGACGAAGGGAAGGGCAAGATCGTCGACTGGTTGTCGGAGCAGGCGGACATCGTCGTCCGTTTCCAGGGCGGCCATAACGCCGGCCACACGCTGGTGATCAACGGCAAGACCTACAAGCTCGCGCTGCTGCCCTCGGGCGTGCTGCGTGAGCACAAGCTGTCGGTGATCGGCAACGGCGTGGTGTTCGATCCCGCCGCCTTCCTCGACGAGGTCACCAAGCTGCGCGCGCAGGGCGTTGCCGTCTCCCCGGAAAATCTGCGCGTCGCCGAGAACGTCACCCTGATCCTGCCGCTGCACCGCGAGCTCGACGCCTTGCGCGAGTCCTCCAACGCGGCGACCGCGATCGGCACCACGCGCCGCGGCATTGGTCCTGCCTACGAGGACAAGGTCGGCCGCCGCGCCATCCGCCTGATGGACCTCGCCGACCTCGACACCCTCCCGCACAAGATCGACCGGCTGCTGGCTCACCACAACGCCTTGCGCCGCGGCCTCAATCTGCCGGAGTTCGACGGCAAGGATATTCTGAAGGAATTGACCGCGCTGGCGCCGCAGCTTCTGCCCTATGCCGAGACGGTGTGGCGGCTGCTCGACATCAAGCGGCGCGAAGGCAAGCGCATGCTGTTCGAGGGCGCGCAAGGCGCGCTGCTCGACGTCGACCACGGCACCTATCCCTACGTCACCTCGTCCAACACGGTGGCGGCGCAGGCCGCGACCGGCTCGGGCCTCGGCCCCGGCGCGGTCGGCTACGTGCTCGGCCTGTGCAAGGCCTATACGACCCGCGTCGGCCAGGGCCCGTTCCCGACCGAGCAGGACAACGCGATCGGCCGCAAGATCGGCGAGCGTGGCCGCGAGTTCGGCACCAATACCGGGCGGCCCCGCCGCTGCGGCTGGTTCGACGCCGTGCTGGTCCGCCAGGCGGTCCGCACCTGCGGCATCAACGGTCTCGCGCTGACCAAGCTCGACATCCTCGACGGCTTCGATTCGATCGAGGTCTGCACCGGCTACAAGCTCGACGGCAAGGAGATCGACCACTTCCCGGCCGGCGAGGGCGCCCAGGCCCGGGTCGAGCCGATCTACGAGACCATCGAGGGCTGGAAGGAGCCGACCGCCAGTGCGCGGTCCTGGGCCGACCTGCCGGCCCAGGCCATCAAATATGTCCGCCGGATCGAGGAATTGGTGGGGTGCCCGGTCGCACTGCTTTCCACCAGCCCGGAACGCGAGGATACTATTCTGGTGCAAAATCCGTTTGAGGCTTAACGATATCTTACCGGGACGTGCGCTAGTTGAGTTGAAATGGCTGATTACTATCCGCTGATCGCCCGCGCTATTTCCGCCCTGGACCCCAACGCTCCCGGCGAAAGCCGTCGCGCGCTCTATGAGCGTGCGCGCACGGCCCTGATCGCGCAGCTCCGCAGCGTGCAGCCGCCGCTCTCCGAATCCGAGATCACCCGCGAACGGCTGTCGCTGGAAGAGGCCGTCCGCAAGGTCGAATCGGAGGCCGCCCAGCGTGCCCGCGAGGCCTCGCGCCCCGGTGGCGGCACCCGCAGCAGCGGCAGCGGCGATGCCTTCCGCCGGGCCAGCACCCGTGCCACCGAGGGCAACCCGGCCGCAGCCCCTCCGGCTGCTCCGCCGCGCACCCGTCCGGCGCCGACGCCGCCGCGCGCCGACCGCCCGTCCTTCAACGTCGATGACCAGGGTGACGCCCAGCGTCCGCCGCGCGCGCCCCGTTTCGACGCGCCGCGCCAGCCCGGTCCGCCGGCGATGCCGGAGCCGCCGGCCCCTCCACCTGCCGGACGCGAGCGCGCGCCTGGGCGCCGCCCGCCGGACATCGGACCTCCGCCGCCGCTGCCGCCCGCACCGGGCGTGCGCGGCTTCCGCGATATCACCGCCGACGTCAACGATCTCGGCGGCGCCGCCGCGCAGGCCAATCGCGCCGCGCGCCGCACCTATGCCAACGTGCCCTCGCCCTCGCCGGAATTCGACCGGCTGGAGCCGAGCCTGGAGAACCGCGCCGGCGAGGGCGATGCGCCCTATTCCTATGACGAGTCGATCGAGGAGGCCGAGCGCTATGCGCCGCGGGCCGCGTCGACGCGCCCGCACATCCCCGTCCTCGACCGCGACACCAAGAAGCCCAAGCGCGCCCGCTCCGTCTTCCCGTTCAAGAGTGCGATCGCCGTCGGCATCGTGCTGATCCTGGTCGGCGCCGGCATTCTCTGGGGCAAACAGCTGGTCCAGATCGCGAACGGCCTGATCAAGTCCTCGCCGACCCAGGTGGTTGAGGCGCCGAAGGATCCGTCCCAGCCGCAGAGCAAGCCGAAGATCCCCGATCGGGTCGGCCAGCCCTCGGCCAGCGACCAGCCGGTCGCGCCGGTGGCGCAGAAGGTCGTGCTCTATGACGAGGATCCGTCCGATCCGAAGGGCAAGCAATATGTCGGCTCGGTGGTGTGGCGGCTGGAGCCGATCAAGGCCTCGGGCGCCCAGAAGGCGGACGTTGCCGTGCGCGCCGACATCGAGATCCCCGACCGCAAGTTCAAGATGACGATGTCGTTCCGCCGCAACACCGACTCGTCGCTGCCGGCGAGCCACACCGCGGAATTGACCTTCATCCTGCCGCCGGACTTTCCGGGCGGCAGCATCTCCAACGTGCCGGGCATCCTGATGAAGTCGAACGAGCAGGCGCGCGGCACGCCGCTCGCGGGTCTCGCGGTCAAGGTCACCGACG
>Ga0207647_10001592_pt1 | contig 17420 bp, 8 predicted proteins | sample KBSCornC2_FD_184295 | JGI IMG/M metagenome (GOLD analysis project Ga0207647, IMG submission 184295) | Corn rhizosphere microbial communities from Kellogg Biological Station, Michigan, USA - C2 (SPAdes) (version 2) | ecosystem: Host-associated > Plants > Roots > Rhizosphere ...
CGATGGCAATCGCTACATCAAACTTGCTGCCGCTGAAAGAGTCCCGAAGCCATTTGACTGGGAGTATAGAGAATCTCTTGCTTTGGGGCAACGAAATCTCGACCCCAAGGGCCGCCGTCTTACGGATGCGCGGGCGCAACATCGCCGTGGGCGCTGGGTGATGCTGCAAGCCCCTTTGCCTTCTGCCGTTCCAGCGCGGCATCTGCGCCTTTCCCCTGCCGGTCGAGCGCGTCGGCCAACGCGGTGTGGGCCTCCGCATAATTTGGATCTGCATCAACCGCCGTTTGCAGTTGCGCTACCGCGTCAACCACTTGCCCCTTCTTGAGGAGGGCGCGTCCTGTATCCAGGGCGAAGTCGGCGCGCTGGCGGCTCACGGCGAGGCGGCTCAGATCGGCAGCCTTCTTTCGTTCGGCTGCCGCGCCCGCGCGGTCACCCTGCTGACTCAGAATCGCAGCGAGACTGATATGCGGGCTGGGCTGATTGGGTAACAGTTCGATAGCGCGCCGGAGTGCTTCTGTTGCCTTCTGCATCTCACCTGTTTCCTTATAGACATTTCCAAGCATTGCCCATGCTTCGCCGTTGCCCGGCTTTAGCGCAGTGGTTTTCTCCAATTCGACCTGGGCCTCGGCAAAACGGCCAAGCTGCATGTAGAGGACGCCGAGTGTGTAGGGAGGATCGGGAAGAGTTGGATCGAGCGTTGCAGCCTGCTTGAACTCGGGAACGGCTGCGGCAGGATTGTCCTTCAGCTTGAGTGCAAGACCAAGATCGTAGTGAAGCTGGGGGTTGTCCGGTTCGATGGCGAGCCCGGCACGAAACTGTTCCATTGCGTGGTTCAGGTCGCTCTGTTGCAGATAGGCGACGCCGAGGTCTTCGTGCAGCGTCGCGCTCTTCGCGTTGAGCGCAAGGGCACGGTCGTAGTAGGAAATCGCACTCTTGGCATCGCCGGTCTGCACAAGCGCAAGGCCGAGGTTGGTCAGCACTGCAAAGTCCCGGGGGCGCGCGGCCACGACCTCTTTGAAGAGAGGAAGCGCGTCGTGCGCATTCTCATTTGCCTGCAAGGTGAGAGCAAGCTCGTATTTTGCATCCACCGATCCGGGATCGATCTTCAGTGCCTGACGCAGCACGGCCAGCGCCGATTCATCCTCGTGGTTTGCGCGAAGAGCCCGCCCAAGCTGCAAGGCATACGCGACGTTTCCCTTGGCAAGATTGTTTGCCTGGGTGAGCTCTGGGATGGCTGACGCAGCTTCGTTTTGGTTCAGAAAGACGGAGCCAAGGTGATAGTGCGCCGATGCGAGCGTTGGGTCCAGTGAGATGGCGCTTTGAAACTGAGCTCGGGCTTCGTTGTAATGCCCCTGTTGCGCAAGGATTGTGCCCAGTGCATCATGCAATACTGCGTTATCAGGCGAGGCGGTGAGGGCAGCTTCCAACTGTTTGCGCGCATCCTCATGCTCTCCGGTTGCAGTCAGCGCGGCGGCATAGGTAATGACAGCCCTGGGCGTTAGCGCACTTTGGTTCGCCTGGTCGAGAAGCCGAAACATCGTCACCGATTTCACATAGTTCTGCAACTGCGAGTAAGCCAGTGCAAGGTGGACGATGGTGTTTGCATCCTGCGGATCAAGCTTGTGGGCCAATTCAAGCTGTGCCGCTGCGGAACGGGCATCGCCTTCGGCTAACAACACCGTGCCAAAAGCGCTGTGTCCCGCAGCAACCCCGGGCGCAAGTTGCACCACCCTCGCAAACTGGATATGCGCGAGGTGCAGATCGTTCTGGAGATATGCAACGGACCCGGCGCGAAACGCTTCATCCGCCGACTTCAATCTTGCGGTTGCTGCAGGCGCTCGCCTCGCCGCGGTGGAACTCTGCGCCATCGCTAGTGGAGGGACGGTTGCCATAACGCCATACAGCAGCAGCGAACATGCAGACAGAAATTGCATCTCAGCGTGATTGTAATCACGATGGAAGATGGCGTGCTGCCGCAATGTGTAGACTGGTGGTTCTTTGAGCGAGGAGGCAACATGCGAGCTATGTTGGCTTTGGTCGTGATGCTCTGCGGAACAGCGATCGCACAGTCGTCATCGTTACAGCCTACTAATGCCTTTTCCATGAAAGAAGATGGACTGGCCATTCGACGGCATGTCGAAGCAGGGAAGCCTTTTACTGTGGCAGGGGCTCGCGGTGTAATACCCGGCCAGCAGGAAGGCACGTTCGAGGCTTGGGTGTTGCCCATCAAGCTCCTCAGCCACTTTGCCATTCACGCCAGCGTCGAGGGTTACTCTGTCCCGATTGACCTCAACGCCAACGCCGGCGAGGTCGAGGTTTTTCCGGATCATACGGTGATTACCTACTCCCACATTGCGTTTACCGTCAGGCAGATTATGTTTGCGCTCGATGATGCAGAAGACGGGACAGGCGCGGTCGTACTATTTCAATTCGATTCGACCCGCCCAATGGACCTCACGTTCAGCTTCACTCCGGAGATGCGTCCCATGTGGCCGCAGCGTAGTCAGGGCACCCCGTCCGCGGAGTGGATCAAGCAGGGGACAAGTGGTTTTTATGTGCTCCACACCGACTTCCCGAACCTTGCGGGCGCCATAGCGATGCCGGATTCGCAGCCGGGAATTATGGCTCCCTACCAGGAAAAGCCGCAGTTCCATCCACTTGAACTGAAGCTTCATTACGATCCGAAGCGCGATACCAATCGCTACTTCCCGTTGTTGATGGCGGTAGGCAGCACACCGGAGACGGCGACCAACGATGTACTGCAAGGTAAGCTCGATCGGTTAAACGCCACGCTGCCGCAGATATATGCAAAGCATGCGGCCCAATACGAGCAGATGATGAGCACCTTGACGGCAATCCATACTCCGGACGTCGGCCTGAACGATGACTTTGCCTGGGCAGCAATATCGATTGAGCAGTTGAAGGCGAAAGAGCAACCAGGGGGCAAGATAGGACTGGTGGCGGGATACTACTCGTCCGGCGACTCTGCACGGCCCGGGTTCGGCTGGTTCTTCGGACGCGACACGCTCTATACGCTCTATGCGGTGAACAGCTTTGGCGATTTTCACCTGGCTCGCGAAGCTCTGGAGTTTCTGATGCAGCGGCAGCGTGACGATGGAAAGATCATGCACGAGTACCCGCAGACCGCAGCCTACTTCGATTGGAAGGCATTTCCCTATACCTATGCTGCGGCGGACTCAACACCGCTCTTTCTGACGGCAATGCTCGACTATGTAAGCAGCAGCGGAGACGTGGATTTCCTCCGGCAACATCGCGAGGTCGTAGAAAATGCATGGCGCTTTGAAACAACGCATGACTCCGATGGCGATGGCATCTACGACAACTCGCAGGGCTCCGGCTGGGTGGAGAGTTGGCCCAACGGGATGCCGCATCAGGAGGTGTATCTCGCGTCGCTCGATCAGCAGGCCTCTGTGGCGATGTCGAAACTGGCCAGCCTGCTCGGCGACAAGGTCACGGCAGATGCTGCCGCAATCCGCGCAGCCGATGTGGCAAAGAAGATCGAAGCGGAATACTACGACTCTACGCGGCAGGTATATGCCTTTAGCCGAAACAGCGACGGCACGCTTGACCGTACCGCAACGGTCTATCCGGCTATCGCATGGTGGAATGGCGGGCAGGGGCTGGCACATCCGCAAGCCAGCTTCCGGCGCTGGGCTTCGCATGATTTTTCGACTGACTGGGGTCTGCGCGATGTTGCCGAGAGCGATCCGGTCTACGATCCTATCAGCTATCACCAGGGATCGGTGTGGCCGCTCTTTACCGGCTGGACCTCGCTCGCGGAGTACTACGCAGGGCAGGCCCTCTCTGGCTATGCTCACCTGATGCAGAACGCAGACCAGACAACGACTCAGGATTTGGGTGCGGTAACAGAGCTATTATCGGGTGCGTTTTTTCAGCCTTTTGGCAGAAGCACCACCCACCAGCTCTGGTCATCCGCCATGGTGATTACACCTGCGGTGCGAGGCCTGTTTGGCGTCGATGTGAATGCATTGTCGCAAACGATCAGCCTGCGGCCACACCTTCCTGCCGACTGGGACAACGCGAGCCTGCAAAGGCTTCATGTTGGGCAGTCGATCTGTTCGCTGAACTATCAACGTCGCGGCCAGAACCTCGAGGTCAAGGTCGAGACCATCTCGGGCCCAGTGGTCCATTTAAAGACACCCGCAAAGATCGCTCGTGTTTCAACCGACGCCCTCTCAATCGCATTTCCGTTACCGCCTCTGGAAGTAGCGGTTCCGCATGGTCTTCCCCTTCCCGGAGCACGTACTTCACAACTGAAGGTGTTGGGCGAAGACCTGTCGGCACGCTCATTGAACCTTGACCTGGAGGCGGCGGCCGGATCTACCGTTGAACTCAAGCTTCGTCGCAACGCCCCTAATCTCAATATCCACGTGGAGGGCGCGAGCATCGCGCCTGATCGTCACAAGGGTGATCCGGATTTGCTGACTGTTAAGTTTCCATCGGGTAGTGGCTACCAGAAACAGGCAGTCATTTTGCGCTGGTAATCTCCGCTCGATGACAGCTTGCCTTCTTCATTTAAGCTACTTATTTAACGCTCCCAACCCATGACGCGTAGGGCGGCAGAGTCATATGCTGCAAGCTGCTCACTTGCCTGAGTGATGGAGCATCGGTGATGAGTGTACTTACTGTTTTGCCCGTGATCCCCGCTGTTGAAGGATCGAGCGTGATCGTTCTTGGCTCGCCCGTAAAGTTAAGCGCCACAATGATTGCTGGATTTTCCCCCACGCTTTCACGAGCATATGACAGGACGAACGGGTTAGTTTCATCCAGCATCACCTGTTTCCCATCGCGCAGCGTAGTGTCGCTTCTGCGCATGGCAATCAACTTTTTGTGCCAATTCAATAGAGAGTCGGGATTACCCTCTTCTGTCTTCACATTCGTTGTATGGTAGTTTTCGGCAACTGGGAGCCATGTTGTCGCGGCAGTGCTGAACCCCGCATTCTTCGAGTCGTCCCACTGCATCGGAGTCCGTTCGCCGTCGCGGCCCTTCTCCTTTGGCCAACCTGTTATGCCAATGGGGTCCTTCACGTCTTGCTTCCGCGTCGGCGTCGTCGTGACCATGCCAAGTTCTTCGCCGTAGTACATCAGCGTCGCTGCACGAGACGTGAACAGCACGGTCGCAAGCAGGCGAGCGATGGCTTCATCGTGGACCCCATCTCCATAGCGGTCCCAACTGCGGACATTGTCATGGTTGTCGAAGACGAACAGAGGCTGGTTGCCATTGATCTGCGTCTGTGCGTCGTTGATGCGCTGGCGGAACAGGGAAGCGTCTAGTTTATTGGTGAAGCCGACCTGCATATCCATGGGAAGCTGCAACTCATTACGCTGCGCACCGCCGTACCATTTGTCGAGATCCTGCACGTTCGGCAGATAGGTTTCTCCAATCAGCACACGATTTCCCGGATACTTGTCGGTGACAGCGCGGAGACGCCGCATGACATCGTGCACCTGCGGCAGATTATTCGTATAAATGTCGCTAAGGTTCGGATCACTTTGCGCATTGATTCCGCCGGTAGCGGGTTCATCGCGCATCTGCGGATCTTCAAAGAGCGTAGGAATCGCATCAAGCCGGAAGCCGGCCACGTTGCGGTCCAGCCAGAAACGTACCGAGTCGAACATCGCGTTCTCGACCGCCGGGTTGCGCCAGTTCAGGTCCGGCTGCTGCTTGTAGAACTTGTGATAGTAGAACTGCTTTGTCTTCGGGTCGTACTCCCACGCCGACCCGCCGAAAACGCTGATCCAGTTATTCGGAGGTAGCGGCTTGCCATTGGCCCCCACGCCCTTGGCATCACGCCAGACATACCAGTCGCGCTTCGGATTGCTCTTTGAAGCCTCTGACTCGACAAACCATTTGTGCTTGTCGGACGTATGGTTCATCACCATGTCCATGATGATGCGAATGTCTCGCTTCTTTGCCTCTGCAACCAGCTTGTCGAAATCGGCAAGCGTGCCGTATTGCGGATCGACGTTTTCGTAATCGGAGATGTCATACCCAAAGTCAACCTGCGGCGAAGGGTAGATAGGCGATAACCACACGGCATCGACGCCGAGCGACTGCAGATAGTCGAGCCGTTCCGTGATGCCATTCAAGTCTCCGATGCCGTCTCCGTCCGAATCCTGAAAGCTGCGAGGGTAGATCTCATAGATGACGGCATGTTTCCACCACAGCCCGTCGTTCTGGGGCGTCCCTGCGCTGATTTGCGCGGCAGCCGGAATTGCCTCCGCCGTTTGACATCGCGCAAGGGCTGCTCCGTTGTAGAGAGAAGCGGCGGCTAGAATCCAGAGAGTTGTAAAGAATATCCAGCCTCGGGTGGTTAGGGTGCGATAGGGTTCGCTTGTGCTCAAGTTAGACCTCCCGAATTTCGCAATAAATAGACAGCATTCTTGGATGGCAATAATGGTCTCTTGCCATCCAAGATGCAAGGGGCATCCAGGTGACCGAAGCAAACCATGTCTTTCTGCAATCAAACTCCGTGCATAAGACTGCACTCGATTTCTATCGGGCTCGATGGAAGTGGTCAGCCTCTTGGCCGATTTCTATTGGTGCATGGGGAGACTTTACCTCCTCACGCCGGGTGCCATCTTCTGCCATAACCCCATTCTTTGCATAAGGAGCCGATTCAATGATGCCGCGTGTTATTTGTTTTTGAGACCGGCCATTTGCTCTTGCAAGGTCCTACCAAGCTTTAGCTTTTCTATATTTTAACAGTCAATAGAGAGAAAATAATTGACGGTAAGCACAAACTAGCGTACTGTACGCGGCGTACGTAGCAAGAAATGTTCCGCGCACTTTTCTAGGAGAGGCTGACTCAAGAACACAATTTGCCCCCACTCGCGGAAGTTGAAAAATCGGCCAATGCAGTAAAAGAGATCGGATTTGGCACGACTTTTGGAGGGCATTGCTATGCAGCGTACGCGAATCTCCTTGGTTTTCTTGGTTGTCTGCCTGCTGGCGCCGGCGGCACGTGGACAGGCGGTCTATGGATCAATTTATGGAACCGTAACAGACTCCAGCGGAGCGGTCGTTCCTAACGCTACTGTAACCGTGACAGACGTCGCGAAAGGCACGTCAACTACGGTTCAATCCAATGGTAGCGGAGACTTCACCGCCGATCACCTCATCCCCGACACATACGATGTCAAGGTTGCAGCTGCCGGATTCAAAGGCTTCCAACAAACGGGAATCCAGCTCTATGCTGATACCTCCATCAAAGTTCAGGTCGTCCTTACTGTCGGTGGTTCCGACCAGACCGTCGAAGTCAACGCCGACAGCGTTCCCCTGTTGAAGACGGACCGTGCCGATGTTTCGACTGTGTTTGGCTCGAAGGAGCTTCAGGATCTCCCAGTACCGGGACGCAATTTCACGGGCCTGCAGCTTCTACTTCCCGGGGCACAGGAACTCGGCTGGAGCCACGCTGCTAGCGAGAATCCTCAGGGCAGCAAGCAGATCATGGTCGACGGCCAGGCCTTCGCCGGTGTCGCCTACGAACTGGATGGCACGGATAATCAGGACCCCATCCTTGGCATCATCGTCGTTAATCCCAATCTCGATTCACTCTCCGAGACAAAGATTACAACGCAGAACTTCGACGCAGAGTTTGGCAAAGCGGTGTCCTCCGTGGTAACGGCCCAGACGAAGTCAGGTTCGAACAAGTTCCACGGTTCGGCGTTTGACTATCGTCAAAGTGCCGCCAACCTTGCGAAGGATCCATTTACTCAAGGGCCAGGGCGAGCCTCCGTTCCTCAGGCGCTCAAAAACCAGTTCGGCGGATCGATTGGCGGTCCGATCATCAAGGACAGGGTGTTTTTCTTTGGCGACTATCAAGGGATTAGGCAAAAGGTTGGAACCGCCAACGTACAAACGGTGCCGTCGGCCCTTGCGATGGAGACTTGCCTTGGCAAGCAGGTAGGGCCAAGCGGGATTCCCGGGTGCGACTTCAGCGAATACTCCACGGCGCTTGGCGCTGTCGGAACGATATACCAGGCGAATGGAACTCCTTACCCAGGTAATGTGATTCCCGCATCACAGGTTTCCGAGCAGGCAAAGAACTTCCTTGCTCTTCTGGAACCCTACAAGCCGAACAATCCGCAGAGTAGTCTCAGTGGCCTTAAGAACAACTACTCCGGAGCCGGCACAGGCGGCTTGAACAGTGACCAATGGGACGTCCGCAGCGACTATCAGATGAATGAGAAGGTTCACTTCTTTGGGCGCTTCAGCCGGTTCACCGATACGCTGACGGGTCTTACGATGTTTGGGCCCGCCGGAGGAGCCGGATTTGGTCTGGGAGGATATGGCGGCACTTCCAAGGGAGCAAATGACAGCCTGGCGCTTGGCTCCGACATCGCATTGAACCCCAAGCTTGTGGCCGATGTCCGTCTCGGCTACTTCCGCTACAACATCATTACATCGAAGTACAACCAGGATGTCGAACTTGCTACACAGCTCGGAATTCCAGGCATGAATACGGGAATCAGCATTACCGGCGGCGCTCCGAGCTTCCAACTAGCGGAAGTTGGGGCCAGCACTGGAGCCGAGCCCGCGAATGGCCAAAATCAGGGACCGCAATACGGCGCCGGACTGAACGTGGACCGCTGCAACTGCCCGCTGACCCAACGCGAGGATCAGTTCCAGATCGTCAACAACTGGACCAAAATCTTTGGGAACCATTCCATCAAGCTCGGAGCGGACCTCCGCTATGCCCGCAACCTGCGTGTGCCCAGCGACAACGACCGTACCGGAATCCTTTACTTCAGCAACCAGCCAACCTCAAACGGCTCGACGGGCGGCTTGGGCTTTGCGACGTTCGCTCTCGGCAAGGTAACCGGCTTTAAGCGCTACGTAAGCACCTCGACCAATGCGAAGGAGTTTCAGAAGCGCGACTTCTTCTATGCCCAGGACACTTGGCGTGTGACGCAAAAGTTGACCGTGAACTATGGTCTCCGTTACGAGTTCTACTTCCCGGAGACGATCAACGCCAAGGGGAATGGCGCTCTCTTGGATCCGGTTACAGGCTACCTCAATGTGGCTGGTATTGGCGGGGTCGCCAGTAATATGAACTGGGGAAGAAACACCAACACCTACAGCCCAAGGATTGGTGTCGCTTACCAGATTTATCCCACCACGGTGATTCGTGGAGGATACGGACGCAGCTTCGATATAGGCGTCTTCGGCTCCATCTTCGGGCACGCGGCAACGCAGAACCTTCCTGTGCTCTCCAACCAGGAGATTACGGCAACCGGCGGCTATCTGAGTTCAGCGTTCACTCTGGATCAAGGACCTCCAGCTCCAACGCCAATCCCTGTACCATCCAATGGTCTGCTGCCCAATCCCGGCTACGCCGTCAACTCTCGTGCTCGACCGAACCCGCTTCGCCTTCCAACCCTGGATGCGTGGAATGTGAGTGTTCAGCAGTCGCTGACCCCAACTCTCTCACTGACGATCGCTTATGTCGGCAACAAGGGCACACATACCCTTGGCGACAGTAGCGGCAACACGACCAATCCCAACGAGACGGCAATCTTCCTGCCGGCGCAATACAGCATCACAGGGCAGGCACTCCACTACGATCCTTCGGTGAGTCCCGGAACAAACTATGGCGCGACGGCACTCAATGGTCAGCCGGTACCCGGTATCTCTCTCTCCGGAGGAACCCAAAACGCAACTTATCTGCAGCGCTACTACGGAGGCAAGTTACCAGCCTGCGCTGACCCGAACTATCATGTAAGCGATCCGCTCATCTCAAGCGGCCAGTGCGGCTGGACGAACGGAATCACCGACTACAGCAACAACTTCGACTCACACTTCAACTCGATGCAGGTTTCGCTCGCCAAGCAGTTCTCTAAAGGGCTCTCGCTTAACGCAAATTACGCCTGGCAACGCGCAACCAGTTACGCCACGGGCTATTCAACCTGGAGCAAGGCGGCTGTCAAAGGCCGCGACAGCCAGCTTAGACAGCAGCAAATTATTATTTATGGCTTGTATCAGCTTCCGTTTGGCAAGAACAAGATGTTCCTTAGCCATGCAAATAATCTGACCAACGAGATTATCGGAGGATGGCAGCTCAGCCCAGTGCTTAACTACTCCAGTGGCCTTCCCTTTACGCTCGGCTACAGCACGTGTGGTAATCAGATCCCGGGCGGCGTTCCGTGTCAGGTCAACGGAAACCCCGGTGCATTCCAGCCTCATTTCTCTGGTTTCCCTGGAAATGGTCTGGTCTACTTTAAGGCACAACCGCTGGGAACGACCTTCACCGCGCCTGCTCTGGACCAGATTGGAGATGTAGGCAGGAACAGTGTCTTTGGTCCTCATATGTTTAATACTGACCTGGCGGTCCAGAAGGACTTTCCCATCCGCGAGGTTGCGACGGTCCAGTTCCGTATGGATGCGTTCAACGTCTTCAACCACATCAACTACGGTTTACCTAGCGGCAACATCGACCAGGATGGAGCGATCGGCAACGGACCATTCCCGGACGGTTCGTCTCATCCGCGTCAGTTGCAGTTCTCGTTCCGTGTGCAGTTCTGATGCTCGTCATGAGCCAAACAGGGGAGCTTCGACTCCCCTTTTCGCTTATACACTTGGGTTCAGGTAGTCGATGGATTGTCAAGGTATCTTCAAGATCGTTTTGGCGTCCGCTCTAGTTGTATCTGCGCCCTTCGCAAGGGGGTGGCAACAGCCTGCTGGTTCGACCCAGGTGGAGGCCCCTTCCAGCGCTCTCGAAGGTACCGCCCAACTACGCCGGATGATCGACAGGGGTCATGCCGTCGAGGCATTGAATCGGCTCGACCAGCTCAAGTCCCAAAATTCTGTAACACCTGGTGTGGATCGCCTGCGGGGTCTGGCTCTGTACGCTCAGAGCCGCTTCTCCGAAGCCGACACCGCCTTTGCGAATGCGCTGAAGCAGGATCCGCGCGATGAGGAGTCCACGCAGATGCGCGGCCTGACGCTCTTCCGATTGGGCAGACCGGCCGAAGCAATCCCGCTTCTGGAGTTGGCGCACAACTGGACCTCGCAAACCAAGGTAGATCCCAGCTATGTGCTCGCCCTCTGTTACATCGATACCCGTAACTATGACCGCGCACGCCAGGCCTTCGCCACCCAATACGGCTTCCCCCCGGATTCAGCCTCCGCCTACCTCCTGGCTGCGCGAATGCTATTGCGCCGCGAATACCTCCCCGTAGCACAACAGTTTGCGCGCAAGGCGATCGAACTCGACCCACAGCTACCGCTCGCACATGCCCTCCTCGGGGAGGTCGCACTCGCTGGCGAACACCTTGAGGAAGCCATCGCCGAATTTGAGAAGGAACGCGCGCGCAACCCGCTCGATGGTGGCATCTATGACAGGCTCGGCGATGCGTACACACGAGCTGGCAACTACGTCAAAGCGCAACAGTCTCTGCAGCAGGCAATCTTGTTGGAGCCAAACTCCACCGGCCCCTATATCCAACTGGGCAAAGTTTTGCTGAAACGCCAGGACCCGGCAAGCGCCATGATGTATCTGGAGCACGCAGAGCAAATGGATCCCGGCAATTACATCACCCACAGTCTGCTGGGACAGGTATATCGATCGCTAGGCAGAACCGAAGACGCCAGTCGAGAGTTTCAGACCTCTCAGAAGATTCAAGCCGCAAACCAATCCAGACTTGAGATCGTCCACTAGATGTCGAGTCTCAGTTGTGGTGGAAGCGATTGAAAGTAAATCAGTCATGGTCTCTTTTGCCAAGCGGTACGGACGAACCGATAAGGGGGAAACCTTTGAGGGTCCTGGTGATAGAACTTCTTGGCCGCGGCTTCTTTTAAGGTTCTATTCATGCGTTCAACCTGGCCGTTGGTCCAGGGATGTTCGGGAAGGCGTAGCGGTGGCGCTTACCGTTCGAGAACGGGATGCCCCGTTGTCTGTGAGGATGGAGTGCAGCTTGTCGCCTTTACTGCGAAGTAGACTCCGGTCCGGACGAGACGGTCCCCGCGGATGGCTGGGCCTGCCGAAGAAGACGATATCCGTCTCGCGTACGAACGTGATACTTTTGTAAATTCTTGCCTACGAGCTTCACTGTAATCGTGCGCCAGCCTCGGTTAGGATTCGGCCGCGGATAATAACTGAGTGTATAAAGGTGCGCCAGGTCATCCCGTATCGAAGTAAACGCCTTTTTCTCATCTCTCCAATTCCTGGAAAAATAGGCTCGTCCGCCAGTGGCTTTGCTCATACGTTCAAAGACGGCTGTAGAGACCGGTTCTGCTTCGGCTTGCTGAGTGCTGACCATGTAAATAATTGTTCCAGTTGATTGGGCCAACTCTGCGACATCCTCCGGAGGCACCAGGCTGGCGTTATCAGGGCCATTGGAGAAGACGACGACTGCCTTCTTTCCCGTCAACAGAGCGGCGTCTTTTATCGTCAACAAGAGAGAGTTATAGAGCGCAGCGTCATCGCCGGCCACCGTGTTGCGAACACCGCGTAGAACCTGCGATCGGTCGGACGTAAGTGTGGCGACACGTGAAAGATCGCGACTATAGGAATAAAGAGCAACCTTGCTCACACCCTCCAAAGAACGTATGAAATCGGCGATAGAATCCTGCGCGAACACAAATCCTCGGTACATATAGTTGCTGGTGTCGAAGAGGATGAAAACATTGGCTCCAGCAGTCCACAGGCCTGGAGTCTTTGATTGATCCTCCGTCGTCGGCTCGCTCGGCTTCGATACCTTGCCTGCATCCTGCGCTGGTGGCGCTAGCGGTTGGCCACCCGAAGGAGCAACATCAATCAATCTGCGGGGCGGTTCGTTGCCTTCTTCGAAGGTGGCAGTCTTTTCAGGAATCTTGTCCTCGAGAATGGAGAAGTCTTCTGGACGAAGGCCGCTAATGTAATTTCCCTTGCCGTCAGTTACAGCGACATTCAGCTGCACCAGGACGACGTTCACAAAAATGCGTGATGCATCATTCTGGCCCGCCCCGGAGCCGCTACCGTAGAAGGGAAACGAAATTAACCAGAGAAACAGAAAATATCTCTTTGCCATAACCCTCCTATTGCGCGGTTGCACCTTTCCCCGTCTGCTCTGACACAGCAGAAGTAGGGGTTGTCATCGGGAACGTGGCAATCTTTCCCTGTCTAAACTCCTGCCCCGTCTCTTGCATGGCGCGAAGGATTGCTGGCCAATCTTCGGGCTCTGTGGCAAAAACCTTCGCGATCGTATGACGGATCAGCTCGGGAACAAGAATGTTCAGCGCCACCGGCGAATAACCCATCTCATCGATCAAGCTAGCCCAATACAGATTGCTGGACTCCCACGACTCACCGAATAAGCGGCTGGAATAGGATCCAAAAAAAGGAAATGGTTTTACATCCAGCAGTTCGCGCGTGTTCGTTCGGGCTAACCTCGGATGAGGGACGCCAAAGTCTTTCGATAGACGCTCCGAGTTGACTTCGGTGGGATACCGGCTGCGCAGCTCCTCAAGTTGTTGACTTGCTGGTCCCCACGAAACGGTTTCTTCAGGAAATCTTCTGTGAAACTCGGCGGCCAGGTAAAAGGTCTCTGCCGGCATCATTTGAGGAAGCAGAGCAGCAGCATCGTCCGCACTGAGGAGGGATTGTTTAACCTGCTCCAGGCGTTGCGGGGCCATGCGATCAGAAAAAATATTAATTATCTTGTCCCTGAGCTGAACGTTTCTAACAGATGCAGTCAAAAGCTCTTCGCCGGATCGCTGATAAAGAGTGGCTGCATGAAGTTCATTTGGCGTCACATTCCACCAGCGCGGAAGGGTAGCGCTGACCAGGAGGTCTGGCACCAGATCCTTCCAGATCAGTGCTTGGACGTTCTCTGGAGCAATAAAATCCTGCTCTGTTAATGCCAGGGCATAGGGCAAATCAGCTAAGGAGCCCATAAGATAAGCACCACCGCCCGCCGGTGTGCCTACCCCTAACAGCATAGGGGGAGCCCAGAGCCGGTCCGGCCCCTGCACCGAGATCCCCAGGAAATCATGCGAGCGGACAAAAAGCGGATTGTGGTGAAGCATCTGGGCACCGGGTGGTTCGTAGTAGGCATAGTTCAACCCCACCAGGGTGTCCCGCAGAAAGGGTGAGAGCTGGCCACGGGCCATTTCCAGCCGCACGGGTGCACCTGAGGCTTTGATCACCTTGGTCAAATCTGTCCGCACCTGTAGCTCGGCGTGATGGTTGGTGTAAATCAATGGCGCCCACGTGATCTTCTCGTTGTTACTAAAGATTGGGTGGGGCATATCGAATTCGCGCAGACTTGCTGTCAGTGGCAACAAGTTGTTGCCCTTACTTCTTCCCTGCGCCATCTCTTTCAAGCCGTCGCTGAGCGCGAAAAGCGTATCAAGAGAAACTAGGCGCTGGTCTTCCAAAACCGAGCCGATTCTCCGGGTCAGCGCCAAGTGCACTCGTTGGCTGTCCGTGCTCACCTGATGAGGGCCTGCAAGTAAATCGATGATTTCATCTTGCGAGCTATTCGCTTTGGCGCCTGCTGCGAGCAGCAGTTTTCCCAATGAATTGCGGCCTGCATCGAAGAGTTGGGTAGAGGAAGTGATTGTGGCAAAAGGCCCAATGACCTGCTGCCAGGATGTATTCAGTTCGGCATTCGAAATCTGTCCCTGGCGGGCCAGTATCTGCCAAAGTCCGATGGTAGCCTGAAAAGTCCCAAGGGTATTTTCGCGCAGCGTTCGGCCGGAAGTTTTGTCAATCGCATCCGCAACATCGATAAAGCGGGCGATGGAGGCATCATTCAAATCCGGAAACTCCGTAAACACCAGAAACCAACTGTTGAATTGAGAAAACCTATCAGCCAACAATCGCACTGTCCCACTTGACAAACGGCTTTCCGGTTGCCGTCCTCGGTCGAGTTCGCTCAACATGAGATAGATCTGAAGCGGCCCGGTATCGCTCTCCACGCACGAAACAGCCGTCATTGCTTCGAGCAACTGTTCCGGGCGATCCCAATTGCGGCTGCGCTTGCCCCAATCGCGAATGACCTTGGAATCCGTTTTCTGGCGGAAAATCTCTTTCCAGGTCTCAAGGTCTCCCGGAATGTGTAGCTCTCCGTCAGGCTCCCATTGGATTCGGGTAAATAGAACCAGGAGTTCGGGACCCTTTCTAAACACACCCCCTGTGGCGCTGTCGTTGGAGTTAGCCGTTCGAAAGTTCTCGTAGAGACGCTTCAGGCGTGGGGCTTTCGTGAAGTGCTTCTGCTGCCCTTGATCGACACGCGACAAGACATCAAAATATACGGCTAGCCAACCCCTGTCTTTCGCAAGCAAGCGAGTGACGAACTCTCCCGGAGACCCCGGACTGGCTCCCACCAATTCCTCCCAGTTCTCCTGGGCACTCGCCCCTCCGGGAACCATCACGCGCCCAGAGCGAATACATATCTGGCTTCCGTAAAAATCCAGGACGCTGGCAAAGGGAAGCAGCGCTTTGAGCCCCGGCGATCTCTGTAACGCTCCCCTGGTTTCGTCATCGTTTTTCGCAAGTGCCCAGTAAAGCCGGGCTACAGACGGATCCTTTAGCAGCGTATCCACTACACTTTCGTAGCTTCGTCTGGAATCTGAGCTCAGCCCGATCCAATCGTTTTCGTGAAATAACACTGGAACTCGAGAGGCGGGATACGAATACGTGAAGGGAGTGCCTCTTTGCAGAGCTTCTTCGAGTTCAACGAGAGGGAAGCCTGAGTCGATCGTAAGAAAGGCTCTTTTCGGATCGGCGGTCTCCAAAGTGAAGTTCTTTTGACCGCACCCTTCTTGCAACCTGTAGCCAAGGATCTGAATTAGGGTGCCGGCATCGTCGCAACCGGAAACCCGAATCGTGCTGGTCGCTCCAGCCAGAATCTGAAGCTCTTTCGCCTGATGTACGTAACGATCGATCAGAATGAGGAACTCGGTGGGAACACCCTGCTCATAGCCATGAAGGTAGACATTGCGGGCAAGCAAGGGCAAAACATCGCCCGGAGAGATCTTTTGGCTAATGCCGGCCATGCGTAGAAAGGAGCGCAGAGGGCCGGGGATGATTACACTGTCCGTTGTCTTATAGGCGAACGTTTTTATATTGCCCGAATCGGAGTTCGGCAGGGCTGATGTAGCAACTGCCCGACCCGCCGCGCCAAGGCAAATTGAGGAGCAGACACATAGGCAAAAAAAGGCGGTTATAAGAACAGGAGACAAACGAAGAAAAGACTTCATCGCCGGATACCTCCAACAACCATGGAAACTTGCAGCTCCGACTACCAGGGATGGAATAAACTGCAATCTGCAGGCGAGGTTGGCGCGGGAATGAAATCAGGAAACTGCAAATCCAGTGCCACGATCACATCGTCGTCTGCGTGCTCTCACTTCCATCGGACGAGACTGGTCCCGTATTTCAATGATCCTTGGGCTTTTGATCGAAGAAATCTTTCGATGATAATTAACAGCCCTAAGGAAAGGTACTCTACTCCCATTCCGCATTAGTTTCCAGAGAAGAATTATAAAAACAAGGAAAATGCGAAATCTTAGGAAGGAGCTGTTTTGACACCCTTGTCGGAGACGTCTGGCTTGCTTTCGGTCATCAAAATGGAGATGCCGCTGAAAGACCTTCCTGGGAACGCCGTGGCAGTAGCACAAAGCCACGCCTGGCCATCGGGTGCTTGGCTACCTCTAGCCGCAGCCCGTGCGGCGGCTGCGGCGTTGGGCTCAATGTAGCCCTGGTCGACATAGGCCAGTTCCACGTTGTTGCCTGTCACCCGCTGCACCTCTTCGGCCAGCGCGGCGACCTGTTCGCGGTCGACCTACTCGCGCAGTAGCGAGCGCACATCCTCTACCATCATCTCGAAGCACCCGGCCTGCAGCCAGCGCTGCATCTGCTGATAGACCACGACCCCACGGCGGCAGATCGTTGGGCAGATACCGCCACTGCTCGCCGGTTCTAGCCACACCGCACCGCGTTGAACACCAGGCGCAGATCATGCTTCCGCTGCTGGCTGTCCTCGCGGCACAGCAGTAAATACGGCACCACAAAATGCCCACTCTTCGTCCATCACATCGCTCGGGGCGCGGCGCTGCTAAAGTGGAAGGTATGTTCGTTCCGGTTGCTCCTTCTGGACATTTCTTGTTTGCGCCCACGCAGCGAATTCATTTTATCGGGATCGGCGGGATTGGGATGAGCGGGATCGCGGAGATCCTGCTGACGATGGGGTATTCGGTTTCGGGCAGCGACCTGCGGCGGAGCGCGGTGACGGAACGGCTGGTGGGGCTGGGTGCGCGGGTGTTTGAGGGCCACGCGGCGGCGAATGCTGCGGCCAGCGATGTGGTGGTGACGAGTTCGGCGGTTTCGTCAGCGAATCCCGAGGTGGTGGAGGCGCGGGCGCGGAAGATTCCCGTGATTCAACGGGCGGAG
>Ga0207647_10001593_pt1 | contig 17419 bp, 16 predicted proteins | sample KBSCornC2_FD_184295 | JGI IMG/M metagenome (GOLD analysis project Ga0207647, IMG submission 184295) | Corn rhizosphere microbial communities from Kellogg Biological Station, Michigan, USA - C2 (SPAdes) (version 2) | ecosystem: Host-associated > Plants > Roots > Rhizosphere ...
GAAGTTCCAGCCCTCCAGTTCGGCCGGGTCGATCCCGTCCTGCGGCCAGACCAGCTTCAATTCGTCGCCCGACGTCTGGACGACGTCGGTGCCGGCCTTGGGACTGACGCAGATCCAGTCTAGCCCGGCCACGGCCGGCAAGGTCCCGTTCGTCTCGACCGCGACCTTGAAGCCGCGTTCGTGCAACGCATCGACGAGGTCGCGATCCAGCTGAAGCATCGGTTCGCCGCCGGTGATTACCACCAACGGTGTGCCGCCTTCCCCGCTGAGGCCACGGCTCCACAATGCCCACACCGCATCGGCCAGCGCGTCCGCGTCGGCGAAGCGACCGCCGCCATCCCCGTCGGTGCCGACGAAATCAGTGTCACAGAACCGGCAATCGGCTGTGGCGCGATCCTGCTCGCGTCCGGACCAGAGATTGCAGCCGGCAAAGCGCAGGAAAACCGCGCGCATTCCCGCCTGCAGTCCTTCGCCCTGCAGCGTCAGAAACATCTCTTTGACGGCGTAGCTCACGCCGGCGCCACCGCGTAGCGCGTGGGATCGGCCAGGCCTGCTTCGATAAAGCCCTTGGATCGCAGGCGACAGCTATCGCAGCGGCCGCAATGCAGATCCCCCGGCTGGGGATCGTAGCAGGACCAACTCATCCCGGCATCGATGCCGAGTCGCGCCGCCTCGGCGGCAATATCAGCCTTGGTCATGTGCAACAGCGGCGTCTGGACGGTGAAGCGGTCGCCCTCCACGCCCGCTTTGGTCGCAATGTTGGCCAGGTTCTGGAAAGCGTCGACGAACTCGGGACGGCAGTCGGGGTAGCCCGAATAATCGAGCGCATTGACGCCGATATGGATTTCGCGAGCTCCCGTCGCTTCGGCCAGGCCAAGCGCCAGGCTGAGGAAGATCGTGTTGCGCGCCGGTACGTAGGTGCTCGGAATGCCCGGCTGCACGCCCTCCTTGGGCACGCTGATCGCGTCGTCGGTCAGCGCGGATCCCCCGAATTTGGTCAGATCGAGTGGAAGCACGATGTGGCGCGCGGCACCCAAGTGCGCTGCGATCCGCGCCGCCGCTTCCAGTTCGATCCGGTGACGCTGGTTGTAGTCGATTGTGAGGGCGATCAGTCTGCGACCGGCCTCAACTGCGCGCGCCGCCACGACCATTGAATCGAGCCCGCCCGAGACGAGCACGACCGCGCCGTCTTTCTGTCCTTCATGGTTCAGCATGGTGATGCGGATATAGGAAGCGATGCCGCAGCGCAAAAAAGAAAGGGCCGCCCGAAGGCGGCCCAGATATGGCCATTGGCCGTCTAGGGAGGACAGTGCCGAAAATCAGGCACGTTTCGGCGCCTAACATGCAGGAACTAAACGCGCGGTTAACGGAGGTTCAGGCGGCCAAAGCCTCGATCGAAAAGCTTTTCGCGCAGAATTCGCAATTCACTTCGATCCGTCCATCAGGACCGGCCATGGCGGCCCTTTCCTCGGCAGGAAAGCGCGCGATGACGCCTGCGACATGGTCGGGATCGCAGCGACAACCGCGCGTCGGCGCAATGCCCTCTATCACGCGCACTTCATCCTCGTTGAACAGGCGCCAGAGCAAGGTCTCGAGCGGCAGGTCGGGATCTGCCAGCTCCTCGGCGCGGACGCTGCCGCCGAGTGCGGCGACATGACCCCATTCGGGATGGTCGAGCCGCGTATGCAGGCGCTCCCTCCCCTCCTCGCCTTCGGGCAGGTGCTGGAGCATCAGGCCGCCCGCCATGACGCTGCCGTCCTCGGCGCGATCCACGCCGATCCGCACCAGGCTCGGGATTTGCTCCGACTGCGCGAAATAGGACTCGGCGGCATGGGCAAGGCTCGCGCCCTCCAACGGCACGATTCCCTGATAGCGTTCGCCCGACACCGCCTGATCGAAGGTGATGGCGAGATAGCCCTTGCCGAACAATGCAGCGAGATCCGCATCCTCAGCGAGCGCGTCTAAACGCTCGGGATCGTGGCGGACATAGCCGCGCATCTCGCCCCCCCGATAATCGGCGACGAGCAGGTCGATAACGCCATTTTCCGTCTGCGCCTGCAATGTGAGCTGGCCGGCGGCATCCTTGAGCGTAGCGCCCAGCAAGGCGGCGAGAACGATCGCTTCGGCCAAAACCTGTTCGATCGCGCGCGGATAGCCGTGCGCAGAAAGGATGGCGTTGAGTGCGGGCCCAAGCCTTACGAGGCGACCGCGCGCATTTCGATCGGGAATGGTGAAGGCAAGCGCCTTATCGAGATTTTCGGAAAGCATGAGCCGCATGTAGGAGCGCGTCTCGACTTTTGCGACCTGCAGCGGCAGCGCCTTCACCGAAACCGATAGAGGGGGGCGAGACGCCAGGTTGGGCTGGCGTTAGAGTTGGCCAAGGCACCAGAGCAGAACCGACTTCTGTGCGTGCAAGCGATTTTCGGCCTCGTCCCAAATGGCCGAGCGCGGACCGTCGATCACCGCATCGACCACCTCCTCGCCGCGATGTGCAGGCAGACAGTGGAGGAACAGCCCGTCCGTTGCCGCTTCGCCCATCAGCGCCTCGGTAACCTGATAAGGCGTCAGCGCCGCCAGCTTGGCCTCGGCATGCGCCTGTCCCATCGATATCCAGGTATCGGTCACGACGACGTCTGCACCCGCAACTGCCAGTTCGGGATCGCGGGTGAGCACGAAGGGGTGGTTGCCCGCACGGCTGCGCGCCGCTTCGATCACCTCCGGATCGGGATCATAGCCCTCTGGGCAGGCCGCCGTGACGTCGAAACCGAGCAGGCTCCCGGCCTCGATAATCGAATGCAGCACATTGTTGCCGTCGCCGAGCCATGCCCAACGCGTATCTTCCACCCGTCCCTTGCGCTCGATCACGGTGAGCAGGTCGGCCATGATCTGGCAGGGATGGCTCTTATCGGTCAGGCCGTTGATCACCGGCACCGTGGCGTGTTCGGCCAGTTCGATGATCTTGGCATGATCATCCGTCCGGATCAGGATGGCATCGACGTAGCGCGAAAGGACGCGCGCGGTGTCTGCGATCGTCTCACCGCGGCCAAGCTGCATCGAGCCCGACTCCAGATAAATGGTCGACCCGCCGAGCTGGCGCATCGCCATGTCGAACGAGACGCGTGTGCGGGTGGAATTTTTCTCGAAGATCATCGCCAACACATGGCCGTCCAGCGGCCGGTCGACATCGGGCTTGCCCTTGGGCCAGCCCGCGCGCGTCAGCTTGCGGCTGTGCGCGTCGGCCAGCATGGCGCGCATCGCGTCCGGGCCGGCGTCGGCGAGATCGAGAAAGTGGCGAGTCATTTTCCAGTCCCCCAGACCGCTCACTCTGAGGAAGCATTGAGCCGATCGAAATGCCGTCTCGAAAGATCATTCGAGACGAAGCTTCGAGCTCTCTCAGCCTCTCCTCAGCCTGAGCGGGTTTTCATCATGCCGCCTCGGGCACCTTGTAGCTGCGCGCGCCGGCCGAGAGCTTTTCGATGCACTCGGTGACGTGGCTCTCTTCGATGTTGAGCGGCGGCAGGATCCGCACGACGTTGTCGCCCGCAGCGGCCGTCAACAGGCCATGATGATCGCGCAGATGCGCGACGAAGGCGCGGCTGTCGCTCTTGAGCTTGATGCCGAGCATCAGCCCCATGCCTCGCACGCTGTCGAACAGATGATCGTGGTTGGGGATCAGCTGTTCGAGCGCTTGGCGCAGTCGCTCACCCATGCGCTTCACGTTGTCGAGGAATTCGGGCTCGCCGACGATGTCGAGTACCGCCTCGCCTGCCGCCATGGCCAGCGGATTGCCGCCATAGGTCGAGCCGTGCGTGCCGATCACCATGCCGCTCGCCGCCTCCTCGGTCGCGAGGCAGGCACCAAGGGGAAAACCGCCGCCGATTCCTTTGGCAACCGCCATGATGTCCGGAGTGACGCCATATTGCTCATAGGCAAAGAAGGTGCCGGTGCGTGCATAGCCGCTCTGGATCTCGTCGAGGACGAGCAGCATGCCATGTTCGTCTGCCAGCTTGCGCAGCCCTGTGAGGAATTCCTGGGTGGCGGGCATGATACCGCCCTCGCCCTGCACGGGCTCTACCAGGAAGGCGGCGGCGTCAGGGCCGATCGCCGCCTCCGCCGCGGCGAGGTCGTTGAAGGCGACCACGGTAAAGCCCGGCAACAGCGGCTCGAACCCGTCGCGCATCTTGGGCTGATTGGTTGCCGAGATTGCGCCCATCGTTCGGCCATGGAAGGCGTTAGAGAAGCTGATGATACGGTTCTTCTCCGGCTGCCCCTTGGCGTAATGATAACGGCGCGCGGTCTTGATCGCACATTCGACGGCCTCGGTGCCCGAATTGGTGAAGAACACCGTGTCAGCGAAGGTCTTGTCGACCAGTCGCTGCGCGAAATGCTCGCCCTGGGGCGAGCCGTAGAGGTTGGACACGTGCATCAGGGTCGCGGCCTGATCGGCAATCGCCTTGACCAGCGCCGGATGGCCGTGGCCGAGAATATTGACCGCGATTCCGGCGGCCATGTCGAGGTAACGCTCGCCATTTTCGCCGATCAGATAGGCGCCCTCGCCTCGCACCGGTCGCACGCCACACCGCGGGTAAACGGGCATGAGGGGCGTGATGGTCATCGGAAATGGCTCCTTCGGAACAGACGAAATCGGTCAGAATCGCTCTCGGAAAAGAAAAAGCGGCCCCAACGGGCCGCCCGGAAGGGGCTATATCGCCCCGTCCTCACCAGCGTCAATCATTAGGGCAAAAGCTGCGGCGATGCGCGCAAGCTGGAGAATGCCGACGTGCCTCCGCAGCTAGCGGAGCGACGGACGCCACATGGTGCGCGAGGCCTTCACCAGCTGCGGCTGGGGATTTCCACCGACAGGCTTGCGGGCCAGGCGCGGATCCACGGCTGTATCGAACTGGACGCCGACGCGGCCGCCGGCGCTCCAAGCGACCTTACCGGAGACGACGCCGATGCCCCGCAGCTCGGCCTCGATCGTTTCGCCGCGTGTGAAATTTACGGGACTTTCGGCCATCATGCCGCCTGGCGAAAGGTTGCGGACCTTGACGGTCACGTCTGCACCGCCCGAACGGCGCATCACCGCCATCAGGAACATACTGTCCCGCGGTTCCGAGCGCATCGATTCGAACTGCGCGTCGGCTTCCGCTGCATCGTTAGGAACGAAAGACTGTTCCACCGCCATCCTCAACTACCGGATGCCAGTTCATGCACATAAATGGTTGGCAAGCCGTTAATGGGACGGCCGCCGCGCATGCTTATTCGTCGCGGCTGACCTTTTCGTTCCGTTCGTGGCGCTCCTGCGCCTCGACCGTCATGGTCGCAACGGGGCGCGCTTCCAGTCGGGCGAGCGAGATCGGCTCACCGGTCACCTCACAGTAGCCGTATTCGCCCTCGTCGATGCGGCGGATGGCAGCGTCGATCTTGGCAATCAGCTTACGCTGGCGATCGCGCGTGCGGAGTTCGATGCCCCAATCGGTTTCGGATGAGGCGCGGTCCGTAACGTCGGGCTCCCGCAGCGAATCGATTTGAAGCTGGGCAAGAGTATCGCGTGATTCGCGAAGGATCGATTCCTTCCAGTCCAGCAGCTTACGTCGAAAATAGGCCTGTTGACGTGGATTCATGAACTCTTCGTTCGGCGATGGCCGATAGTCCCGATCCAGCCCTTCGGTAGCGTCGTCGTCGATGCGTTTAGCCGCCGTTGCCATAATCACTCACCACCCCTGCAAGGCGGGAGCCGCGGCGCCCGCCCCGTTTTGCCCTGGCGGGCCTATACGCGCGCGGACGGGGCGTAACAAGCGGGCGACGCGAAACGATGTGGTTTCGCGTCGCCCTTGATCATGAAAGTTGTGGATTACTTGCCGGCGCCGTTCGCCTGGCCCGCGGTCGCCGCCTTGGCAGCAGCATCAAGCTGCTCGGCGGTCATGCCGATCACCAGCCCATTGGGGCCCTGCGCAAATGCGGTCTTAGGAAGCTGCGCTTTACTGTTCGCGGTCGCCACGGTGACCATGTCGCCGGTAACCGCCTCTACCTTGCCGACGGGATTCCCCTGCGGGCCTGATACCGCCATGCCGACGGTAATCTCGCGTGGCTTAGTGGCTTGTGCGACCTGTGCCTCCAGATCGGCCTTGCTGATTCCGACAACCAGCCCGTTGGGGCCCTTGGCGAAAGAAGAGACCGGGATGGCAGCTTTCGCTGTGCCGGTCGAAAGCACTGCATTGGCGCCATTCACCGATTCGATCGTGCCGACAGGCTGCCCCTTCGTGTCGACCACGGAGGCGCCGACCGTCACGTTCGCGGCGCTCGAAGCGGGCGCGCCTGCCGTCGCGGGCGGAGTTTGCGTGGCCTGCGCGAAGGCGGGCAAGGCCATGAAGGCCGAACCGGCCAGGGCGAAAACCAGGTATTTCATTTCACTCTCCTTGAAATCCAGTGTGATTACGCCTGAACAACGTAGGTTTTTTCCAGTCATTATCTGCCACTTACGGGGCCAGCCGTGGCCCGCCCGGGATAAACCGATCGCTTATTCGTAATTCTGAAGAACCATTTCGATCTTCTCCACCGGATGCCCGGTCAGATCCTTGGCGATTTCAGCAGCGATCCGGCTTTCGACCTGCTTGTGGTAATGTTTACGGAGCTCGCCCAGCGTCTTCGGCGGCGCGACGATGATGAGTTTCTCGAACTGGTTGGCGAGTGCGGCGCGATTGATCCGCTGCGCCGCCTCCGCCGCGAAGCGATCCTCTGCCTGCTTGTGAAAATCCGCTTCTCCCGCAGTTGAGCCACCGGCACCCGCTCCGGCCGGCTTCTGGCCAGCCTGGTCGGTTTTGATATCGCGATCGTAAAGATCGGCCTGCTGCTCGGCGGCGAGAACTGTCAGATTCAGGTTCTCAGCATCGCCCTCATTGCGGAAAAACAGCATCTTCGCGCCGTCGGCGACCAGGATGTAGCTGTCGTGAGGGATACGCATCGGGCTTGGCTCCTTTTCGGTGCTTCCGCGGGCCAACGCTCATGCAATGCGGCGGGTTGCAGGGTTGCATGGGGGCGTGCCCCTCGCCATTAGCCCGTCATGCACGACATACGCGCGATCCGCGAAAACCCCTCCGCCTTCGACACCGGTCTGCAGAAGAGAGGCCTTGGCCCCCATGCGGCGGGTCTGCTCCAGATCGACGAAGCGCGTCGTGCACACGTAACCGAGGCGCAGGCGCTGCAGACGCGCCGTAACGAAGCCTCCAAAGAGATTGGCAAAGCCAAAGCCGCGCGCGACGAGGCAACCGCGCAAGGGCTGATGGCGGAGGTCGCCGCGATAAAAGACCGAATGGCCGCACTTGAAGGCCAGGCCGCCGAATCCGGCCGCGCACTCGACGATGCACTTGCCGCGCTGCCCAACATCCCCGCGGCGGACGTTCCCGAAGGCGAAGATGAGAGCGGCAATGTCGAACTTAAACGTTGGGGCACGCCCCCAATATTCGATTTCACGCCCCGCGACCATGCGGATCTCGGACCTGCCCTGGGTCTGGATTTCGAAGCAGGGGCGCTGATCTCCGGTGCGCGCTTCACCGCCCTGCGCGGTCAGGCGGCGCGGCTGCACCGCGCGCTTGGCCAGTTCATGCTCGACACGCAGACGGCCGCCAATGGCTACGAGGAGACGGCGCCGCCGCTGATGGTGCGGGACGAGGCGATGTTCGGCACGGGCCAACTCCCCAAGTTCGCCGACGACCTCTTCCGCACGACCGACGGCCGCTGGCTGATTCCGACGGCTGAGGTCAGTCTGACCAACCTGGTGCGTGAACAGATTTTGGCGGAGGCGGATTTGCCGCGTCGCTTTACCGCTCTCACCCCATGCTTCCGCGCCGAGGCCGGCGCAGCGGGGCGCGATACGCGCGGGCTGATCCGCCAGCATCAGTTCGAAAAGGTCGAGTTGGTCGCAATTGTTGAGCCCGACTGCTCGGATGAGGAGCATGAGCGCATGACGCGCGCGGCGGAGGGCATTCTCGAGGCACTTGAACTGCCCTACCGCCGTATGCTGCTGTGTGCGGGCGACATGGGTTTCACCGCGCGCAAGACTTACGACCTTGAAGTGTGGCTGCCGGGCCAGGAGACCTACCGCGAGATTTCGAGCTGCTCCAATTGCGGTGACTTCCAGGCGCGGCGCATGGACGCGCGTTATCGCCCAACCGAGGGCAAAGGCACGGCGTTCGTCCACACGCTCAATGGCTCGGGCCTGGCGGTTGGCCGCACGCTCGTCGCCGTGATCGAAAATTACCAGCAAGCGGACGGATCGGTAACGGTGCCGGAGGTGCTCAAGCCTTATATGGGCGGCCTGGACGTGCTGCGCCCCGCATGAGGGCTGCGGCGACCCTGTTGGCGCTCGGCCTGGTCGCGGCTACACCCGCGCCCAAACAGCCCCCCGTCGGCAAGGCCTCGACAAACAAGCCAGCTTTGACAAGCGATGAGACCGCCATAGCGGCCGACCGGCCCGCTGACGGCAGCGACTTGGAGACCAAAGCGGCGGGAGGGCAGAAGCCGGTCTGGGAAGTGGCGACCGTCACCCCCGACGCGGTCGACGTGGCAAAATCGATCTACGTCGTGCAGCCGGGCGACACATTGTCGGCGGTGGTACGCAAGACCAAGGCCGGCGCCGACGTGATCGCGCATGAGAACGACCTCAAACCGCCTTTCGTGCTGCGCCCTGGCCAGAAGCTCACGATCCCGCCCGGACGCTATCACATGGTCAAGAAGGGCCAGAGCGGGATAGCAATCTCACGCGCCTATGGCGTCGAATGGCAGAAGATCATCGCGCTCAATCATCTCAAGGAACCCTACACGCTGCGCGAGGGGCAACGGCTGATACTTCCGCCTGCGAAGGAGGTCGCAAAGATGACGCTCGAGCAGCGCGCGGCGGCCTTCAAGATCGACCTGACAGACCTGGCTACCGGTAGTGAGCCTGCGCTTGCACCCAGCGCCAAGCCAGCTGCACCAAGCCCATCACCCGCACGCCAGCTTGCGCCGACCACGCCGGTCGCCGAACCGCCCGTCGCCTTCACGGGCAGGTTCGACTGGCCGGTCGAAGGCAAGCTCATCCGCGCCTATGGGCCGACCGCCAACGGTGGCCGCAACGACGGCATCACCATCGCCGCCGTGCGGGGGGCGCCGATCGGTGCCGCTGCCGACGGTGTCGTGATGTGGGTCGGCGAGCATCCCTCTTTCGGCAACGTCACGCTGGTCAGGCATGGCGGCGGCTGGATCACCATCTATGGAAATGCCGACAAACTGTTGGTGAAACGCGGTCAGGCTGTGAAACGCGGCCAGACGATCGCGCGTGTCGGCATGACCGGCAGCAGCGCCGATCAGCCACAAACCTTTTTCGAGGTGCTGCAGGGGAAGAAGCCCATCAACCCTATGGACTTGCTGCCCAAGCGAAGCGGCAAGGGCAATGACGCGGTGCGCGACCCCGAAGAGGACAGCCGGGAAAACGAACTCACCAACTCGGATTAGCCTTACGGATCACCGCCGCTGATCAGCGGCAAGGGCTCATTTCCGCGAGAGCCACGCCGTTGCCTGGGTTCCGATCAGATCGATCATATTGCCTTGCACCAGGCTGATATCGAGCGGATGCTCGCCCCATGCTGGCAACGGACTGTAACGCTGTAGTACCACGCCCAGCAGGCCGGCCGCCGGGCCCGGCTCGATATGCACGCGCAACACCGCGCCCCCCGCATCTGCGACGCATTCGGCGGTTAATTGCCCCGACAACTCGATGTAAGGCGGGTCGGTTTCCGGCGCGAAATTTGGTTTGGACAAATAGGTCTTCAGCGCCCCGCGACCTCCCCCGACAGCGGCGGGATTGACGCACAGGGGCGGGACGCCGGCCGGCGTCCCGCCGAAGAAGCGCGGCCCGGTATACGTGTCCAGATAGGAGGACCAGGCGACCACACAGCCGGTCTGTTCGGTCGTCGTGCATGGCGCCAGCTTGCGAAAGCTTCGTGCGTTCAAGTCCAGATTGCCGGCCAGATAGGCGGCGACGAGCAGCCTTTGCTCCGGTTTCCCGTCAATCTCTTCGGCGATCAATCGCTTGAGGATGATCGCCCCCTGGCTATGCCCAACCAGGACCACGCCGCGACCATGATTGTCGTGCGCCAAATAGGATTTCCAGGCCGCGAGCACGTCGCGATAAGGAATGGCGAAATCGCTGTTTCCGCCGGGGTGCGCCACCGTCCAGGCGAGCGCCGCCATGGTGAACTGGTGGTAGATCGGCACGAACAGCCGACAACGCGCGGTCAGTCGCGCCGCCTGGCCATGGATCGACTGCTTCTCCTTCGCATCCAGCGTCAGGTCGCTGAACATGGTCTGGTCGAGCGAGGCGGTGGGATAAACGTAGAAGCAGTCGATCGGTGGATCCTTGGCAACGACGTGTGGCGCAGGCGTGCGCTCGTTGGCTGTATCGATCTTCACCGCATCCAAACCGGCGGAGCAGGTGCCGTCATCCACGCTCGGACGGCAAGCCCAGTTCGCGGGCTTGCCGTAGTCGATAGGTGCAATGTCGCCGGTCTCGGGCATCGTGGCGGGCGAAGTTGGCATCTGTGCGGGCGCGGCGGCCGGGGCCAACACGGCCGCCAGAAGCAAAATCGTCCGCATATGCACGCGCTCCTCTCGTAATTTGCCGAGACTGACGCTATGTGGCCCGCTCTCCCATGGCAACAATTCTCCCCACTCCGCCGAAAGTCGGCATGGTTTCGCTCGGCTGTCCCAAGAATCTGGTCGACAGCGAACGCATTCTGACCAAGCTCCGCGCAGACGGTTACCAGATGTCCTCCGATTATGCCGGGGCCGACGTCGTGCTGGTCAACACCTGCGGCTTCCTCGATTCGGCGAAGGAGGAGAGCCTGGAGGCGATCGGCGAGGCGATCTCGGAAAATGGCCGGGTCATCGTCACCGGCTGCATGGGCAAGGAAGCCGATGTCATTCGCGAGCGCTTCCCGCAGGTTCTCGCCGTCACCGGCGCACATCAATATGAGCAGGTCGTCGGCGCCGTGCATGAAGCTGCTCCGGTGCCCCCTTCGGTCTATCTCGACTTGGTGCCGGAACGCGACCTCAAGCTCACGCCGCGCCATTACAGCTATCTGAAAATTTCAGAAGGCTGCAATCACCGCTGCTCCTTCTGCATCATCCCCTCGCTTCGCGGCGATCTGGTCAGCCGCCGGCCCGACGCGATTCTGCGCGAGGCGGAGAAATTGGTGGCCGCGGGCACGAGAGAGTTGCTGGTCATCAGCCAGGACACCTCGGCCTACGGGCTTGATCTGCGCCATGGCTCCTATCCATTGAAGGGCGGCGGCGAAGTTCGCGCCGACATGACCGATCTAGCGCGGCATCTGGGCCAGCTCGGTGCCTGGGTACGGCTCCATTACGTCTATCCCTATCCGCATGTGGATAAGGTCATCCCGCTAATGGCCGAAGGGCTGGTGCTCCCATATCTCGATATCCCCTTTCAGCATGCCTCGCCGAGCGTGCTGCGGGCGATGAAGCGCCCCGCCAATGACGCGAAGGTGCTCGACCGCATCCGCAATTGGCGTACGATCTGCCCCGACATTGCGATCCGTTCGACCTTCGTAGTCGGCTTCCCCGGCGAGACCGACGCCGATTTCGAATATTTGATGGAGTGGCTGGACGAGGCGCAGCTCGATCGCGTCGGCGCTTTCCGGTTCGAGCCGGTGGCAGGTGCGGCCGCCAACCACCTGCTCGGCGCAGTGCCGGAACAGGTCAAGGAAGAGCGTTACGCCCGCCTGATGGAGAAGACCGCCGCGATCTCGGCCGCCAAGCTCCAAGCGAAGATCGGGCGAACGCTCGATGTCATCATCGATGCGGTCGATGCGGAAGGCGGTGCCTCAGGCCGGTCCAAGGCCGACGCACCCGAGATCGACGGCGAGGTCCATCTGCGCGACACGCAGGGGCTGCAGCCAGGCGATATCGTCCGTGTGGAGATTGAGGACGCTGACGAGCACGATCTGTTTGGGGCGGTCACCTCATAACACAAAAGCCGTCACCCCAGCGGAGGCTGGGTCCAGCTCCCGCACAGCTGGGTTGGTGAACTGCAGGAGATGGATGCCGGCCGGCGCTGGCATGACGATTTCCCTACGACCATCGCAATATTGTCCCCCTCGCCTCCCGCTGCCACTGTCGCAGAAAAGCAGGGAGCTAGCGGATGACTCGAACGAACAAGCTGCTGGCGGCTGTGCTGCTGGCTTCGACCACCGCAACCGCCGCCCCGCCGCCTCCCTGGATGGACAAGGCGCTTGATCCCGATCGGCGCGCGGCATTGCTCGAAGCGCAGATGACGGTCGATGAAAAGCTCACCATCATCCACGGCCCTATGGGCCGCCCCCGCCTTGGTATTCCCAAGCCGGAGCGCGCGCTAGGCTCGGCAGGGTTCATCCCGGGCATTCCGCGCCTCGGCATTCCGGACCTGCAGGAGGCGGATGCCAGCGTCGGGGTTACCAATCCGGGCAATGTGCGGCCAGGTGACGGAGCGACCGCCTTCCCCTCGATCATGGCCCTAGCAGCCACCTGGAGCCGCGCATTGGCCTATCGGCAGGGCGTCGCGCTGGGCAACGAGGCGTGGAGCAAGGGCTTCAACGTGCAGCTGGCGGGCGGGATCAACCTGATGCGCGAGCCCCGTAACGGGCGAACGTTCGAATATGCGGGTGAGGACCCGCTGCTCGCCGGTATCCTCACGGGTGACGCAATCCGCGGTATACAGAGCCAAAACGTCGTTTCGACGATCAAGCATTTCGCCTTCAACAATCAGGAATCGGCACGCTTCTATGCCGATGCGCAGATCGGCGACGCGGCGGCACGCGAAAGCGATCTGCTCGCGTTCGAGATCGGCATCGAAACGGGCAAGCCGGGATCGGTGATGTGCGCCTACAATCCGGTCAACGGCCGCCAGGCTTGCGACAGCGATTGGCTGCTAAACCAGGTTCTCAAGCGTGATTGGGCCTATCCGGGCTGGGTTATGTCCGACTGGGGCGCCGTCCATGCGACGGACAATGCGCTGCACGGTTTGGATCAGGAATCGGGTGAGCAGCTCGACCGCGAAGTCTATTTCGGCGCCGCGTTCGCCGATCGGGTGAGGAAAGAGCCCGCCTATCGCGCACGACTGGACGACATGGTCCATCGCATCCTGCGATCTTTGTTCGCGGTCGGCGTGATGGACCGCCCAGCCAAGCTGGCGCCGATCGACTATGCCGCCAATGGACAGGCGTCCCAGGCTGTCGCCGAAGAAGGCGCGGTGCTGCTCAAGAACAAAGGCGACCTGCTGCCGCTCAAGGGCGCGAAGCGGATCGCGATCATCGGCGGCGAAGCTCAGTTCGGCGTCCCCTCCGGCGGCGGCTCTTCCTCGACCGTCGCGATCGAAGGTCCCGGGCTGCAGATCCCGGTGATGGGAACCGGCGTCCTCGGCTCCCCTCGGCTGATGATCTATCACCCCTCAGCGCCAGTCGACGCGATCCACACCCTGCTGCCGGACACCGAACTGATCGTCGACGATGGTCGCTATCTCTCGAGCGCGGCGCGCGCGGCCGCCAGTGCGGACGTCGCAATCGTCTTCGCGACGCAATGGGCCACCGAGAGCTATGACATCCCCGATCTATCGCTAGCGATTGGCCAGGATGCGACGATCGCCGCTGTCGCTGCCGCCAATCCGCGCACGATCGTGGTGCTTGAAACGGGCGGCCCGGTGCTGATGCCCTGGCTTGATAAGGTCTCCAGCGTCTTGGAGGCTTGGTATCCGGGCGGGCGTGGCGGGCAGGCCATCGCTAATCTGCTCACCGGCCGCGCCAACCCGTCCGGCCGGCTTCCCGTCTCCTTCCCCGCCAGCCTCGATCAACTTCCGCGTCCGGAACTTGTCGGCGCCGGCGCCAACGGCGAACGGCCGCCGGCTGGGACGAAGCCGCTGCCCCTGCCGCTCAAGGAAGGCGCAGACGTCGGTTATCGCTGGTATGCGCGGCAGAAGACGAAGCCGCTTTTCCCCTTTGGCTACGGGCTCTCTTACAGCAGCTTTGATTATTCGGGCCTCAACGTGACGGGCGGCGCCACCATCACAGCCAGCTTCATCGTACGTAACACGGGCAGGGTAACGGGTGCCGACGTGCCGCAGCTCTATCTTACCAGCCTCGCTGGCACCCAAGAACTGCGTTTGATCGGGTGGGACAAAGTCCAGCTAGCACCGGGCGAGAGCCGTCGCGTCACGCTTACCGCCGACCGCCGCTTGCTCGCGCGCTTCGATGAAAAAGCCCACGCCTGGCGCATTCCGACCGGGCGCTATGAAGTGGCGCTCGGCAGTTCGGCAGCGGATTTAGGCGCCCGTGCCGAGGTCACGCTCCCGGCCGCATCTTTCAAGCCGTAATCGATAGAAGCGCGCCTTTCTTTGCGGCGATTTCCATGGCACCGCGCGCGACATGACCGATTTTGCTTCCCTGCTCCTCGCCGACCGTGGTCAAGCCGCCCGCTCGATCACGATCGTCAGCAAAGCCGATTTTAGCGATTGGCTGAAGGCGCAGCCTGCACGCGCTCGATCGGCGGTGGAGGCCGCACGCTTCGAAGGCAAGGCCGACACGATCGCGATCTTGCCCGGCGATGATGCCGAGACCTGGAGTGTCGCTGTAGGGACAGACGCCCCAACCGGTCCTTGGGCGCTCGCCAGCCCCGCCGCTAAATTGCCTGAGGGCATATACCGACTGACCGAGGGCTCGCTGGGCGACGCTGCCCTCGGCTGGTTGCTCGCGCAACATCGCTTCGACCGCTATCGCGAGAAGCCCGAAACGCATGGCCCGCGCATCCTCCTTTCCAACGAGCCCGCGCGGATCGACGAGACCGTGCGGCTTGCCGAAGCAACCGCGCTCGTTCGGGACCTGGTGGATACCGGTGCTGCCGATCTCGGCCCCGCCGAGCTGGCGGAGGCAGCCAAGGCCGTGGCGGACAAATATGGTGCCAAATTCCACGTGACGCAGGGCGACGCGCTCGCCGAGAATTATCCCATGGTCCACGCGGTCGGCCGCGCCGCAAGCACGGCGCGTGCGCCCAGCCTGATCGAGCTGGAATGGGGCGATCCGAAACACCCCCGCGTCGCTTTGGTCGGCAAGGGCGTATGCTTCGATTCGGGCGGGCTCGACATCAAGACCGCGGGCGGCATGCTGCTCATGAAGAAGGACATGGGGGGTGCGGCCCATGCGCTGGCGCTAGCCAGTCTCGTGATGGGTGCGCGACTGCCAGTGCGTCTGCACCTGCTGATCCCCGCGGTAGAAAATGCGATCTCGGCCGACGCTTTCCGCCCGGGTGACATTCTTAAGAGCCGCAAGGGTCTGTTCGTTGAGATCGGCAATACCGATGCGGAGGGGCGCTTGATCCTGGGCGATGCGCTGACGCGCGCATGCGAGCTGGAGCCCGCCTTGCTGATCGATTTCGCCACATTGACGGGTGCCGCGCGCGTCGCGCTCGGCCCCGACCTGCCCGCCTTGTTCGCCAATGACGAAACGCTGGCGGCCGACATTGCGGCGGCGGCGGAAAGCGTGGCGGACCCGCTGTGGCGGCTGCCGCTGTGGCAGCCTTATAACGAAATGCTCAAATCTGACGTGGCGGACATCAACAACGCACCCGGCGGCGGCTTCGCTGGCACGATCACGGCCGCCCTGTTTCTGGAGCGCTTCGTCGCCGCTTCGGTGCCATGGGCCCATCTTGACACTTTTGCATGGCGTCCCACCACCAAGCCAGGTCGTCCCAAGGGGGGCGATGCCTTGGGATTGCGCGCCAGCTTCGAACTATTGCGTCGCCGTTTTGGCAGCTAATTCAGGTACTTGACGATCTTCCGCGCAGCCAGGCGATACTTCCGATTTACACCGAGGCCAGACCCGACTCTTGCGCTGAAAGAGCAGCTTGGCGTCCCAAAATCGGCCGGCGGTCTCATTTTGTTTTCTAAATTATGTCCGCCAATGAAACGATCGGCGCGCCCGCGTGTTTTGCGAGCCAAGGGCAAGTAAAGCATCGAGTGAGGCCTAGTGATGATGCACGACACGACCCTGTCAGGGTGGATGCAAACGCTGGTAGGCTATGTTCGTTCGGGCCAGCCGGATTTGACCAACCGCCAGATGGCGCTTCTGCTGCTCGTCTATCTCACACCAGGACCTCACACCGTGCGTGGGTTGGCCCAATCGCTGGGTGTCTCGAAGCCGGTGGTCACGCGCGCCTTGAATACGCTTGGTGCGCTCGGCTATCTGCGCCGCGAGCGCGACGAAGCGGACCGCCGCAACATCTTCATCGCGCCTACCGATACGGGGGCAGAATTCCTTGAAGATTTCGGAGGTCTCATCGACGGCGACGTACCCGCCCACCTCGCGCGACAGATGCGCCACGCCGCGGCCTGAAGGTTTTCGGCTCAAGGGACCATCGCGGCGGCTTGACCCGCGCACGCACGCCTACCGCCCGGACATCGCCGATATCGCGCTGGCTGGCGTGCTGTTCGCGCCCCATTATGCGCGCGCCGAATCCTGTCGCTGCCTGGCCGACGCGGTCATGCTGCGCAGCGCGCCATCCATCAACGCACCCGCCGTTTCGCAGCTCGTCCATGGCGAAGGGTTCGCACTGATCGATAAAGCCGGCGGTTGGGCGTGGGGTCGCTGCCTTCACGACGATTATGTCGGCTATCTCCCCGCCGATGCTCTCGGTCCGATGAAAACGCCTACGCATCGCGTGATTGCTCCGCTTGCGCTGGTTTTCGCCAATCCCGACATCAAAGCACCGATATCCAAGGTGCTCTCCATCGGAGCGCAGATCGGCGGAACCGAAGAGGACGGTTTCTTGCGCGTGGAAGACGGCTATATTCATCTGCGTCACGTGGCGACACTCGGCTCGGCCGAGACCGACCCCGTCGCGATTGCGGAGCGCCTGATTGGCGCGCCCTACCGCTGGGGCGGACGCGGGGCCGAGGGCGTGGATTGCTCCGGTCTGGTTCAGCGCGCGCTGGAATTCACTGGGATTGCCGCGCCGCGGGACAGCGACATGCAGCGCGAACAGCTCGGTGAAGCACTGGCGGATGACGCACCGTTGCAGCGGGGTGATCTCATTTTCTTCCCCGGCCATGTCGGCTTCATGGTGGATAGCGAAAGGCTGATCCACGCCAATGCTTATTGGATGGCCACCGTGATCGAGCCCTTGGCGGATGTCGTCGCGCGGCTCACGCCGACCCACGCCAAGCCAATCCTCGCCTGTAAGCGGATCAGCTAATGACCAAGGTTTTCATCGATGGCGGCGCGGGCACGACCGGGCTGGAGATACGCGAGCGGTTGGCTGGTCGGCGCGATATCGAGCTAATCGCCCTGCCAGAAGAACGGCGCAAGGATGCTTCCGCGCGGCGCGAGGCGCTCAATAGCGC
>Ga0207647_10001595_pt1 | contig 17414 bp, 12 predicted proteins | sample KBSCornC2_FD_184295 | JGI IMG/M metagenome (GOLD analysis project Ga0207647, IMG submission 184295) | Corn rhizosphere microbial communities from Kellogg Biological Station, Michigan, USA - C2 (SPAdes) (version 2) | ecosystem: Host-associated > Plants > Roots > Rhizosphere ...
TCGCCGGCCTCGTGTTCGGTGCGGAGGCCGCCCGCGGGCAGCTTTTTCACCAGATCAGCGGCATGCTCGGGAAGGACGCGGCAGAAAGCGTGCAGACGATCGTCTCGCATGCGCATCGGAGCGGGGACAGTGGCATCGCGGCCGCGATGTCGTTCGTGCTGCTCGCGGTGGGCGCGTCCGCGACGTTCTCGTCGCTGAACACGGCGCTCTCCATCATCTGGCCGACGCCTAACGAACGCAAGTCGGGCGTCGCGACGCTCGTCAAGGTCAGGCTGATTTCGTTCGGCCTTGTCATGGGCGTCGCGTTCCTGCTGATCGTGTCGCTCGTGATGGACACCGCCGTGCAGGCCGCGGGCAAGTGGGTGTTCGGTGATTCGCCGCTTGTCGTCATCGGCGATATCGTGCAGTTCGTGCTCGGCCTCGCGATTCTTTCGTGCGCATTCGCCGCTTTATTGAAGTATTTGCCTGATGGGCACGTACCTTGGCGCGATGCCCTCGTTGGCGGTGTCATTTCCGCGGTGCTGTTTTCCGTCGGCAAGAAGCTCTTCGCGCTATATCTCACACACGCCGGCACGGCGAGCGCGTTCGGCGCGGCCGGCTCGCTCGCCGTGCTGTTGATGTGGCTGTATTTCGCCGCCGCCGTCATGCTGCTCGGCGCCGAAGCTGCTGCAACGAGAGTGGAAGCGCGTGAAGGCGAGGCAGGGGAAAGCGAAGGAAAGGCATCGAACGGGGAGCGCACGCCTCGCGCTGCGCCGATGAACCTGCCCGCGAACACCCGTGCGCAAGCGGCGCCCGTTGCCGCACATGCGATCGTATCCGCGTCCGCGGTGCACTCCGAGCATCGCGTCGCGCGGACCGGCTTGCCGGTGATCGCAAAGGTGCTCGATGCAGTGAAGGCGAACCCGAGTCGATTCGCAATCGCAGCGGCGGGCGCGAGCCTTTTCGTGTTCACGAAGGGCGCACATCGTCATCACACGGGGAGACGGTCCTGATCCGGCCTTCCGCGCGGCAATGCATGCAGATAGAGAAGCGATAGCGTCTCTATTATCAATTGCAAGGCTGCTCGCGGCATTCGATCCGAGGCGGAGGATGCTTACTCATGGAGCCCAGCGAGAGTCTCGATGTGGCTCTCTATTCGTGCTTTTGCTTCGGCTGCTGCCAGCTCGGGCGTTCTCGCGCACAATGGAAACACGAGACCGTTGCCCTTGAATTCCCGGGCAAAATGCACCCACGACTGGTACCTGAAGATTCCCGATTCATATTGGACGACAGTGACCGTTACGTCGTACGTGCGCTGTAGACCTTGCTGGCGCGTGTATTTCAGTTTGAATGTCTTCGGACGAAGCACAGGGCCTCCCTTGGCAATTCGGTCCGCTCTTGAAGTTCCGATGCAGCCTTCGACAATTGCCTGCCGCGCGGGAAGCCATTACTCCGGCTATCGTTCTCTCGGATTCTCTTTGTCGACCGGCGACTTTTCATCCGGCAACGCATCTGGCTTTGGGCGGCGCCTACGGGCTGCGCGCTCAACAGAAGACGCCGCTGATTGACCCCTATCGACCGTTGGCAAGCATTCTAGAAGCCGGTGCGTTCTCTCTTGGATGTCGGCCTCCGAATTTGGACTGCAAAGCGCGAGCACCCTGGATCGCCAATATTCGGAACTATAAATAATAGAACCGGCGCCAAATGAACCGCTGCTTCTCAACCATTCGAGATGAGCCACAATGCTTTCGAGGTGCGAAAGCTCTCTCCGCTGTAACTCGTGCACATTCATAGGTTAAATCGCTATTAATGTACGTCGTTTCGTGGTTTCGTCTGGCAGTACAAATAGCTGCAAGTGCCGTCCAACCTTTGTAGCATTAAAACATGCTAACCGTTCGCATATTAATCAGGGTTTACTACACAGCGATTCGTTAAGCTCGATCGTTCGGGTTATTTAGGCAGAGAGGAGTCTAAGAAAACAATGTTTTTGGGTGACGGATGTCGAAGGTCGCCTACCGCGTACTGGAATTTGGATTCGCTGATATACGCCTTCAGTGCGTCATGCTTCGCTTTGTAATCGGAATAGCCTTTTCATAACTTTTCCGGGCATATCGCCCGGCAGTCGATCAGTCTGTGCCAAGGCGTAGAAGAGCAAAGCAAGCCGTCGGTGAACTCAACGAGATCGACGATCACGGAGGAAAACATGCGCAAGCTGTTCTTTACGACAGGATCGCCCTTCGCGCGTGCCGTGCGCATCGTGCTTGTTGAAAAAGGACTCGACTTCGAGCGTGCGGAAACCTATACCACGCCCAGCGCTGAAGACCGTGCGAAGGTGACGCCCACTCTGCAAGTTCCTACCCTGGTCGATGGCGAGCTGACCTTATGGGATTCCGCCGTGATCATCGACTATCTCATGTCCAGCTATACAGGCCGTCCTGCGCCACAAGGCATGGCGCCGCTAGCGGCTGATTACGTGCGCGCGACAGTGGGCTGGCACGATAAGCTCGTCCTGGCCACGTTGCAAACCTTCGGCGTGTCGACGACGACCGTGTCGCAACTGCAATGGTCCGGCGTCCGGCATGAAGAGAATGGACATGCCGCGCGATGTGCCATTCGCAATCAGCATCTTCTCGACTGGTTCGAGGCTCAGCTACTCGGCGCCGACGACGGTTTCGTCCCCGGCGTGGTTTCCGCCCAGGACATCCTGCTCGCATGTTTTTGTCACTTCATCGAACGCCGGCCACTGCGACTATCGTGGCGGGCTCCAGGCCGACCAGCTCACGGCCCGTGTAGTCGAGATCGAGCTGGGGCTGCATCAGTCCGACAATAAGCCACTGCTTCGTATACAATACCAGGATATGGATCATGGGGTCACCCGCGCTAACCTGGACCTGGCGGGATATATTCAGACGGACGGGCAATAAGGCGGCCGCCAGGCAGGCATTGAGAGGGCTTTAAGATAATTTTAAGAAATACGAGTGCAACCGCCCCTGAAAATCCATTGTCAAAGGTGACATGAAGATCACCCCGTCGTTGTTATTCATCGGGCTTATGGCCGTGTCGTGCCATAAAGACCCTGTACAGCCGCCGAAGCAGCCGCCGGCGTCCATGAAGTATGTAGCATTCCACGATCTCGAGCTGCCTTTTGGCAAAGGGTTGAGTATCGACCTGGACGAGGACGGAATGAAGGATATCTTTTTTTCCAGTATGCTGGTAGGAGATCCGCTGGATCAGGCGGACAAGCATCAATTCCTTTTCGGCACATCGCCTTACACTTTTTCTCCTGTGAATGATATGGAAGAGACGCCTGCCCTGACGCAGGGAGGGGTTATTTCGGCCGCTTCTTTTCCCGGCCATCACTGGTACAATGCTAATGTCATCCTCGCGCAGAAGGTGATAAAGGAAAATATACCCGACAGCTGGCTGGGTAACTGGAAAGATAAGTCACATCGGTATATTGTTTTGAGGGTGGATCAGCATGATCAGCCGTACTATGGCTGGATAGAGCTGTCTTTCGACATGCAGGGGGAAAAGATCGTGCTGCACAGGGCTGCTTTGTGTAAAGAGTCCGGCAGGGAAGTTAAGGCCGGCGAGTAGATCCTTAACGGGGATAACTGGTCTTTTTTTCGGATATTTATCTTGTATTAATGTCTTTTTCAATGGCGAAGATGAACCTAGCTGACGGTATGGCATTATTCGGCAGGTAATCCGGCCATTGATCTGTTCTTTGTGAATTGGACATATTAATGTAGGTTTGATAAAAGACCATTTATGAACCTGTTATCCAATGAATCGATACTGGTCAAATCCAATGACGATACGATCATTCTGACCAACCTGCGCATACATATGAGGAGCCGGAAATGGGGCAGAATTTATCAAACCACTATTTTTCTGGAGGACATCAGCTCCATCGAGAATGTTTTCAAGAGCAATATTTCCTATCTCATATTTGCCGTTATTGCATTTTTGGCAGGGGCGGTCTATCTCAGTAACCGGGATCTTATTGTATATACCTATATGGCGTTTATCCTGGGAGGGATCTTTCTTACCTTATGGCTTAGCAACAGGGGACAACAGGTGACTTTTTGCTCCAAGGGAGGCAGCTCACTGACCTTTTATGTGGATCATATGAACAGCGAGCAGGTGGAAGAGTTTATACAAAAGGTGGAGGAGGCCCGGATACAGCGGTTGAGGCAGCTATGAAATTAAAGACCCCTTGCGTCAGCAAGGGGTCTTTGTTATTAATAGTATTGGAGCAATCTCCACTCTGTCATTTGGAAAAGTCCATCTCCACTGCCACCATTTCTTGCGGTGACATTCACGCGGATATAAGTATAGGGCTTGTTGCTGTTATTGTTCAGCGTGAAATGCCGGGTCTGGATGCGGCTGGGGAACATTTCGCCGGTGCGAACATCCAGGGTATCCCAGTTAGTACCATCGTTGGATCCCACAACGTTCCAGTCCATCGGATCCCGATCCTGTGAGTCGTTGCCGGATGTGAAGGTATAGGAATTGACTACCTGCGGCGTTGCGAACTGTTCCTGGAACCAGAATGGCTGGGGGAAATTGAAGGTCAGGTATTTGGTGCCGAGATCACCGTCTACCAGATGAGGGGAACCTTCGGCTGATCCGGCGCCATTCTTATTCTCCAGGGCCACAGAGAGAGTGCCAAGGCCGGTGACATCTTTTTCTCTTGTATACAATGAGTCTACGGTAAACCAGGTGGTGCTGAGACTCGAGTCGATCTTACCCGAAGATGTGCTTATCAGGGTTATCGGCAGCATGTACTGCACTCCAAAGTCCAGCCCTTTGGTCGTTACGGCGATAGCGAGCGGCTCGGAGGTGGTTGTACCTGCTTTGATCACGGACGAAAGGCTGGTGATCGTATAGTGTGATGTGGGAAGGGGAACATAGAGTGTGCTATGCTGCTGATTGTAGGCTGTAATAAGACCCGTGTCCAATCTAAATTGCAATTTTATATCCTGGTTGGGGTATTTCAGTCCACCGTAGGCTCCGCCGAATGTAATATCCTGGACGGAGTCGATGAGATACAATTGCTGTTTACCTATGGTGCCGTAAGCCTGGGGCATATAGATAGAACCTTCTCTGGGGCTTGTCAGCGGGTCTGGTTTATTACATGACCCCGCGATCAGGCCAATACCCAGGACGAAAGCCAGCAGATATGGTATTTTATGATGTCTGTTCATACTGATCTTTTTATAGTTGAGAATGATTATTACCAGCCTGTGTTTTGAACCAGCATTTTGTCTACGTTGAGCTCTGACTGGGGGATAGGCCATAAGTAATGTTTTTTCTGGAACACGCGGACTTCGAAAATTGTACGCTCATAAAATGTCGGATCCTGCAGGCTGTTGCCGGCGTTGATATTCATTCCGTAAAAAGCGCCATTGTCTGTCTGTTCGGCTATCTTCCAGCGGTGGGTATCGAAATACCGAACGTTCTCGAAAGCCAGCTCGACGCGGCGCTCTTTGCGAATGGCATCGCGCATAGCTGCCTGGCTGGCGGGTGCAGGGATGTCGCTGCCACCGTATATGGGTACTCCAGCCCTGGTACGGATGAGGTTAAGGTATTTGAGGATGTCCGGGTTGCCGGGGTCGGACTCATTCAATGCTTCGGCATAGTCCAGGTAGATATTCGCCAGCCGGAGCATCAGCCAGGGGCGTTGGTTGTTGGACCATGCGGTGTTGGGTGGGAAGTTCTTACGAACGATGGCGCCCGTGGGGCAGTAGTCATTACCGCCGACCCGCTTGCCGGATGTGCCGTTGTAGAACAGCTGCGTAACGACAGAGCCGGAGCTGGTGGTCGTGTTCAGCCAGGTGCTGCCATTGTAAGTGATGCCTACGTAAAAGCGTGGCTCACGGTTGCAATACATGTTGTAGGTCCCTGCTTTTGTATAGGTGCCGTCACTGGAGGAGAAACCCGTCTCCACATAGCCTGACAACGGGTCGTTGATGGACCGGCCATTGCTGGTGAAATAAGCATCCACCATTTGCTGTGTTGCCCCGAGGCCGCCACTGGCGCGGATGGCTCCATCGGCCCCGGAATTATAAGGGCACATTTCATATTGACGTGCATCGACGCTGGCGCTTACCCGGGCGAAGATCCATTCCTTGTTCCAATCCGTGTACATCACTTCCCGGCAGGAGAGATATGGGTCGAAGGTTCCCGAATTGGTATACAGATCGAAGGTTCCCGGCACATATCTGTCGATGAACGACTTCAGGGCAGAGGTTGCGGTAGTCCATTTATTCGGATCGTAGGTCTGAGGCATTAGCTGTTCACCTCCGCCGCCCTTGCTGTCCAGCGGATTTTTCATCGAGGCATAGTCCGTATTGCCATTGAAAAGAGGGCTGGCTGCCGTAAGCAGCATTTCCGCCTTGTATGCCAATACTGCCGCCTTCGACATCCTACCCTGGTCCGTGCCGGTGTAGGTGTCCGGGAGGTCTGCGGCTGCCTTGTCGAATTCGGAGCTGATATAGGCGACGCAGGTATCCAGCGGCCGGCGGGAAAGTTGTACAGCAGAGAGATTTGCATCGGGTGCGATGATGTCATCGCCGATGATGATCACAGGCCCGAATATGCGCATGAGATTGTAGTAGTAGTAAGCGCGCAGCGCCCTGGCTTCGGCAATGTACTGTGCCAGTTTCTGCTGACCTCCGGGCTTGTTGGTGATCTCCGCACACTCGCCTACGTGCTGCATAAAATATGTAGCGTTGCGGATGGCGACATAGTAATTGTTCCAGAAATCGTTGACCCATCCCGTAGTTGGATCCCAGGAGCCAACGTTCATATAGTTGCTGGCAACGAAGCTCCAGTCGTATTCGGCCTCATCCGAGCCACCGGTCCATGGGCCTCCGCCATTGTTTCCGCCGACGAAGCGTTGTGCGGCTTCGTCACGGATGTAAGCGTATACGTTGGCCAGGTAATTATCCACTGTATTCTTGTGTGCGAATACCTGCTCGATGGTGGTCCTGTCCTGCGGCACCTGGTCGAGCCAGCCTTTTTTACAAGAGCCGAATGCCATGGCTCCCAGGACTATAAAACAAATGGTATGTATCTTTTTCATCTTGATGGATTAAAAGGTTAGTGTAATGCCCAGCGAGTATGCAGCTACCTGCGGATACTTGATGCCGTTGGATGTATTCAGCTCGACATCCCACAATTTGAATTTGCTGAAGGTGGCCAGGTTTGTTCCAATGAAGTACAATCTGGCTCCCTGGACGCCCAGCCTTTTGAACGTGCTGGCAGGGAAGGTATAAGCGAACTCTGCTGTCCGTACTTTAAGGAAGCTGGCATCGCGTACCCACCAGTCACTGGTCTGGTTGTTGTTTGCATTGGCGGGACCTCCGTAACCAAGGCGTGGATAGAACGGATGGGGGTTGGTGCTTCCCGGCGTCCATCTGTCCGTGATGATTGCATAGGCGTTTCCTTCGCCACCGTCGCCGGAGAAGGGCTGGATGCTATTGCCTCCCAGCACGATCTGGGCATGGGCCTGTCCCTGCAGAAAGGCGCCGAGAGAAAATGCTTTATAAGCTACATTGAAGCCAAAACCATAGAGGATGGTTGGTACGTCCCCATAAGAAATGGGCTTCTGGTCGAAGGCATCGATAACACCGTCCCCGTTGAGATCTTTGTATTTGATATCTCCGGGCATAACCTGTCCAAATTGCTGGACGGGCGAGTTCTGGATATCCGCCTGGTCCTTGAAGAGTCCCACTGATTGATATCCCCAGCGGGTGAGCACTGGCTGGCCTTTGGCATTCAGCCACGGATATTTCTGATCCGGCTGGTCATTGGAGATGACCTTATTACGCGCGTAGGTAAAGGTGCCTTGCAGGGAAAGCTTAACGTTATCGCCTATGCGCATGCTATGGGTCAGGCTAACGTCTATACCACCGTTGTCGACAATGCCCAGGTTACCATTGGGAGCCTGTGTAAGGCCTACAAATTCAGGAACAGACTGTCTGTGGAGGAATATGCCTGTTCTATGCTCTTTAAAGAAGTCAACTTGCAGGTTCATGCCATGCAGCAGGTTCATTTCAAAACCCAGGTTGGTCTTATGGGACGTCTCCCAGGTAAGGTTGACGCCATAGTTCTGGATGGCGTAACCTGTGTAACCATGTCTATTCTGGTCATCCCCCAGGGTATATCCATCCGTGTTTGTGTTGACCTGGTCCAGATATGCAAACCGATAGGTGGTGCCATTTATACTGATATTGCCATTACCGACCTTGCCATCCGAGAAGCGGAGCTTTAACAGCTGGATGACGGGTTTGAGAGGTTCGAAGAAACTCTCATTGGAGACTACCCAACCCAGGCCGTAGGAGGGAAAGAAACCAAAGCGACGTGCGGGGGCAAAATTTTCAGAGCCATTGTAGCCGAAGTTATATTCGGCGAAATACCGGTCGTTATACGAATAGGTGACACGGCCCGCAAGACCTCTTGTACGGGAAGGTATAGAGCTCGTGAAGTCACCGGCAAAGGCGTCTACATATTCACTTTGATTATAGAGTAAAAGAGCGCCAATCCGGTGTCGTCCTATGGCGGTGTCATAATTGAGGGCGGATTCGGTGTAGATACGGCGATTGCCACCATTGTAGTGATTATAGGTCAGCGTATTCGTGCCGTTGTATGTCAGGAGGAGGTTCAGGGACCCGTCCGGATTGCGGCTATTGGCGATATAGTCGTCCTGCCTTTTGCCGTGGCTGATGTCCAGCTGTGAATAGTTGTCGAATGAGAACATGCTGGTGAAAGAAAGGCCCGGTATCAGCATGCCCAGCTGCTGGCGTACCCTGATATTGGAAAAGAGCTGTGTCTTGTACTCATTGGCATATCCGGATTTGGCTGCTTCATCGAATGGATTGCGGAATCCTCCGTTGGGGTTGCGGCCGGAGCTTGTATCTCCGGGATAGTTCAAGGGCAATTCCACGGGCGGCATATCCATTACGGATTGAAAAATGACCTGAGAAGGAGGATTGTTGGGGTCTCCCGGATTGTAATTATTGTTGATGCCAGGGTAAGAGCCATTGCTATAATATCCCTGCAGCCCCAATTCCAGCGCGGTGGAGGATGTCACGCGGAGGTTGAGGTTGCTGGTGAAGTTGAAGCGGGAGTATCCGATGCCGCTGTGATAAGGTTGGGCGGGGTCCGACCTGAAGAAGCCGTTCTCATCGTAGTAGCCAAGAGACACATAGTAGACTGCAGCCTGTGATCCGCCGTTGACGTTCAGCGAGACCTTGCGGTTGCTGCCTCTCTTTTTGAATACCGCGTTCATCCAGTCGACATTGGGATAGAGATAAGGATCGTGCCCTGCCACCGTGCTATCGATGTAGTCCTGGGAATATTTGGGAACGCCACCCCGGGTAGTGAGGGCTTCGTTGGCCATTTTCATATATGTGAGACCGTCTGCCAGTTTGGGGACCCTGGTAAAGGTCGTGATACCTTCCTGGAAGTCGAAGTTGAAGCGGGGTTTGCCCGCCTTGCCCTGACGCGTGGTGATGAGCACGACACCGTTGGCGCCACGTACGCCATACACTGCTGTAGCCGAAGCGTCTTTCAGGATGCTGAAGGAGGCGATGTCGTCATAGTTGAGATTGCTCATGGACCTTTCCACACCGTCGATGAGGATCAGGGGTCTGGAATCGTTGAGGGAAGCAATACCACGGATCCAGAGGTCGGCATCGTCGTGTCCCGGCTCCCCCTGGCGCTGTACGGCTATCAGACCACCCAGGCGACCGGCTAGACCTGCGGAGACATTGGCTATCGGCTGTTTAAGGTCTTCTATATTTACGCTGGACTGTGCGCCGATCTGGCTGATCTTACGCTGCTTGCCATAGCCCACTACCACCACTTCATTCTGGCTGCCCGGATCTGCATCCAGGTATATTTCCAGCAAAAGACTGTTGTTGAGCGTGGTTGTCTGTGTCACATAGCCGATGTGGGAAAAGCGCAGCTGCTGTTTGACGTTGTCCAGCGCAATGGAAAACCTTCCCATGGTGTCCGTCGCAGTGCCTCTGCGAAGTCCGACCACTTCCACGGTGACATCCGATATGGGTTTGTTCAGCTTGTCGTAAACCACTCCCTTGATGGTAACGCTTTGAGCAGATACGGAGCCGCTCAACAGGATCAGGGAAAGGAAGAATGACGGGATAAGGAAATAAGGCTTCCTTAAGGCCAAAGCAATCGCGTTAGCCAATTTTCTTGACTTCATAAGTGCTTGTTTTGGTTTAAAAAATGGGAAAAAATCAATTGATGATCTTTTCCCTGGTTAATTCATATGTGTTAAATCGTTTTAGCTTGATTCCAAAAAAAAGGTCAGCTACCTATAGTTCAGCTCAAGGGCCGGATGCTTCGCGTATTCATCCCAGAGATCATCCACTGTCTTTCCTGTCAGCTTCACCCAAAGCTCCGGCGTATAGGTTCCGTCCCGCATGGCTTTGTCCAGATCGTCCACTATCCTTTTGTACTTGTTCTTTTCCACCCAAAGGAGGAATCTTGCCGTCACCCGATAGGCGTCTTTATAGCTCTGACCGGGTCTGTAATCCGGTAGGAACCAGCGGGCGCCTTTGTTATTCACTCCATAAACATATCGCACATAGTCGGCGATACCTTCCGTAAGCCATCCGGGGCCATCGCCTTTGTAATCCTGTACGATATGCATAACCTCGTGGGTCACTACGTCGACGTCCTGCGGGTAGCGTTTCATCCAGTCCGGATTGAAACGGGATGTTCCATCGCCTGTCTCTGCCACCGCCCGATAGGCAGTGTCGATAAAGAACCGCACCTTCGTCAGCGAATTCTTATTGAACCTCTCCACCATTTGTGGATACACGGTGAAAAAGACATTGATCATATTTTGTCTCGTCACCGGGTCGAATTGCGCATCGTTGCTGGCAATGACGAGCGAATATTTACCATTCATCAGTGAGTCCCCCATTATTACTTTGGGTTGGGCCGGATTTTGAGGCTGCGCTATTCCTTTTACGGCAGCCAGAACAAACAGGGTAAGCACGAACAAACGAACACGACGGTTTTTCATCTTTTAGCTTAGGGTTTATCCTTGTCGGTGGTGAATGAGTACGGAAATGAGCTGGCTTCCGTTCCCCTGCTTTTGTTGGGAACAGCGCTCATGGACAGATTGAGCTGACCTCCTTTCTGAATATCGAAGTGGGAGATCCAGTTCTTTCCGTATGACTGGCCATTCAAAGTGGCGTTATCGATATACATATTTTTTTCGCTGCTGGCCGGTGCACTGATCACGAAGGTCTTGCCATTCTCCAGGTGGATTGTCGCCTTTTTGAAAAGAGGCGTGCCCAGGACATATTGATCCGTGCCGGGGCAGACGGAATAAAAGCCGAGGGCGGAAAATACGTACCATGCCGAAGTCTGGCCGTTGTCTTCGTCACCGCAATATCCGTCGGGAGTGGGCTTATATAATTTGCGCATGGATTCTCTTACCCAATACTGCGCCTTCCAGGGCTGGCCGGCATAGTTGTACAGGTAGATCATATGCTGAATGGGCTGGTTGCCGTGCGCATACTGACCCATGCCTGCGATCTGCATTTCCCTGATCTCATGGATCACGCCGCCATAATAGCTGTCGTCGAAGGTGGGGGGCATGATAAAGATGGAGTCCAGCATTTGTACAAATGTCTTTTTGCCGCCCATCAGGTCGATGAGACCCTGTATATCGTGGAATACGCTCCAGCTATAGTGCCAGCTGTTCCCTTCCGTAAAAGCGTCTCCCCATTTGAAGGGATTGAAAGGAGATTGGAAGCTGCCATCCTGGTTTTTGCCCCGCATGAGCTTATGCTCAGGATCAAAGAGATTTTTGTAGTTCTGGCAACGTTGGGCATACAGCTTCAGCTCGTCCTTGGGGCGTCCCAGAGCCTTGCCTAATTTATAGATCGTGAAATCATCGTAGGCATACTCCAATGTACGGGCGGCATTTTCATTTATTTTGACATCATAAGGCACGTACCCTAATTTGTTGTAATAAGCTACTCCGTCGCGGCCTACTGCGGGTATGGGACCTTCGTTGTTGGCATCCTTCAGCAATGCCTGATACAGGGTGTTGATGTCATAGCCATGAAGTCCTTTCAGGTAAGCATCGGCCACTACGGACGCGGAGTTGTTGCCTACCATTACGCTGCGATAGCCCGGGCTGGACCATTCGGGCAGCCATCCGCCTTCCTTATAATCGTTGATAAGGCCTTCTTGCATTTCCTTGTTAATGGAAGGATAGACCAGGTTAAGGAAGGGATACAATGCGCGGAAGGTATCCCAGAAACCTGTGCCGGCAAAGAGGTATCCGGGTTCCACCTGCCCGTTGTAAGGGCTGTAGTGAATGATCTTGCCGCTGGCATCCTTTTCATAGAGCTTCAGGGGAAAGAACAGCATCCGGTAGAGACAGGAATAAAAAGTACGTACCTGGTCGATCGTGCCGCCTTCTACCTGTATCCTGCCGAGGGTCTTGTTCCAGATGTCCCGGCCTTTGGCGGCAACGGATTCCAGCGTCGAGCGGTCTGTCTCCTTCAGATTCTGCTCGGCCTGTTCGATGCTGATAAAGGAGGACGATACCCGGGCGTTGACTATGGAGCCACGGGCCGGTGCGTCGAATTGTACGACGGCGCCTACGTGCTTGTCGTGCAGCTCCAGCGAGTCCTTCAAGTCTTTGCCCGACCAGGTATAATGTGAGAGGAAGGGTTTGTCAAAGACGATGACGAAATAGTTTTTAAAATTCTTCGCCACCCCGCCGCTGTTGCGCGTGGAATAACCAACAATTTTATTTTCCGAAGGTATCACTTTGATATATGACTCTTTATCGTACGCATCGATGACTACGAATGCGCTATCCGTTTTTGCGAATGTGAACCGGAAGCAGGCGGCGCGTTCCGTGGGCGCTATCTCTGTCGTCACATCATAATCTGCCAGGTATACGCTGTAGTAGTACGGTTTTACTATTTCCGCCTTGTGCGAGAACCAGGATTCGCGGTCATTCTCCGTGATACGCAGATGACCTGTCACCGGCATTAAAGAAAACTCGCCATAATCATTCATCCAGGGCGAGGGCTGATGTGTTTGCTTAAAGCCCTTGATCTTCGTCGCTGTATAAGTATACTGCCAGCCATCGCCCATCCTGCCTGTCTGTGGTGTCCAGAAATTCATGCCCCATGGAAGAGCGATAGAAGGATACGTATTTCCGCTGGAAAGATCACTTGTGGATTGGGTACCCATCAGCGGGTTGACATAGTCTACGGGGTCTGTTACTTTTGTGACCATCTGGCCATTTGCCCTACTCAAAAAGGCTGCTGGCAATAGCAGCGCTAGAAAGAATCTTTTCATGCCTGGTATTTTAATTTAGGGCGAAATAAAGGTATTTACCCGATAGGCGGCATGTTGTCAATAAACATTAAACGGATTGTTAACGAATATTAAATTCCGGGAATTGGGCGGCTGGGCGCTGAGTAGAAATTTTTTTTGCATGAGGCAAATTTCAAATACCTTGGTGGAGGTGAAGTATACTACAACTGCACATAAGATCATCGCCGTCGTCAGCCTGCTGGTACTTTCTTCCGTACAGTTCTTCCTGTTGTACAATACATACGAGCTAAAGAACGACCATTACTATCTCAGGGAGCTGGGTATTATCAATACCGACTATACGGCAGCCATACGCAATGACAAGATCATACCCGGCGGGCAGCGGATACTGGATGGATATATCTACCGGAATATGCAGGAGCTGGAGCGGCTTTATCACGAGGACACGCCGGGCTTCAATCTCCTGAAGCAGAAGCTGTGCGACAGTGCGTTCACCTCCCTGCGGAAGGCCAGCAATATCGACAGCATACTACAGGGCATCATTAAAAAGCATAATCTGCACCGGCAGCTGGAATATGCCCTTCTTGTAGAGTCCATCGACATCGCCTTTCAAAGCAACAAGTATGTGAGCCTTTACAACAAGAGAGAAAAATACGATCGCATCGACCCTGCCATCCAGCATCCTTATGGCATCCGGATAGACGGCACGCTGCAGGACATATCGGGTAACAACCTGGCCACCTTTCTTGCTGTCACAAGCCCCATGGATCACAGCTATGGCGCCAGCTTTAGCCTTCATGTGGATATCATCAACAGAAGGCTGGCGATATTGAAGCTGATGATGCCTACCTTTCTCCTGTCGCTGGTGTCCATTGCCATCGTGGTGCTGCTCTTTTTTATCACCTTCCGCAACTGGCTCCGGCAGAAAAAGCTGTCCGAGATGAAGTCCGACTTTATCAACAGCATCACCCATGAGTTCAATACGCCGCTGTCTGCCATTATCGTAGCCAATAAGACGATGCAGAACGAAAAGATCATTTCCAATAAAGAAAGCATCCGGCCATTGACGGAAGTGGTACAGCGACAGACCGAGCGGCTGCGTACCCTGATCAACCAGGTACTCGAGATCACGACCATGAATAAGATCCCGTTGCAAAAGGAGGAGCAATCCATCCACCGGCTGCTGGAGGAAATACTTTTGGATTACAGGCTCAGGCTTTCCGGCGTCAACGCTAATTTCTGTCTGCAGAAGCATGCGGTCCGGGACAATGTCATGCTGGACAAGTTCTGGTTTACCACCATCTTCCTGAACCTTTTTGACAATGCCATCAAATACAATACCCGGATGGACAAGCAGATCGCCGTCACTACCGATGCAGACAGGAAGGGTATCACTATCACGGTCAAAGACAACGGTATCGGCATGCCGCCGGAGATACGCAAGCATGCCTTCGATAAATTTTACAGGGATATGAAGAACAACAACGGGCAGGTGAAGGGGCTGGGTCTGGGGCTTTTCTATGTGAAGCAGGCGGTGGATGCGCATGGGTGGAAGATCGAGCTGTTCAGTACAGAAGGGGAGGGCAGTACATTTATTATCAGCATTCCGTAAAAACGGACCGGAGGTCCGTTGGCCGGGGCCAGACATTAGCGTTTTGCGGGAGATGCGCTAATTTTCTGACAGAGCATCTCCTGCACATTTATAATTTCAGGCCATGAAGACAAGAATACTGCTGGTAGAAGATGAGGCGGACCTGGGTAATGTGGTAAAACAGTACCTGGAGATATCCGACTTTGAGGTGGACTGGCTGAAGAACGGGAAGCTGGCTTATGAACAGATAAGAAAGAATCCCCGGCATTATCATATCGTCCTCATCGATGTATCCATGCCTGAGATGGATGGGTTCGAGCTGGCCGAGAAGATAGTTAGTTTGGGGCATGATATCGCCTTTCTTTTTCTTACTGCCCGTAACGAAAAGGCGGACAGGCTGAGGGGTTTGAAGATCGGGGCGGACGACTATATTGCAAAGCCCTTCGATGTGGATGAGCTGGTGTTACGGATCAGGAATATTATCCGGAGAACGCCGGTCGCGACCGCTGTCAGCAAGGTCAGCGCCATTGTACGGGGTGATGTACAGTTCCATAAGGACACGTTAAAGCTGTACATCGGCGGGCAAAAGGATATCGTGCTTACACCCAGAGAATCCGAGCTGCTGGATTATCTCTTCCGGAATGAGAACCGTATTCTCCGGCGTGAGGAGATATTGACACAGCTTTGGGGAGAGAACGACTACTTTTTAGGGCGTAGCCTGGACGTCTTTATCTCTCGGCTGCGCAAACACCTCAGCGCCTCGAAATTTATCAGCATCGACAACGTTTATGGCGTAGGATTTGTCTTCAATGTCCAGGATAAATTATGACCACGAAGTAGAACGAACGCCTTAAAAAATCATTGTGAACGTGAGTAACAAGCAAAGCGCGGGTATACTTCTATATAGAATGTCAGGTAAGAAGCTGGAAGTCTTTCTTGTCCATCCGGGAGGGCCTTTCTGGAAGAATAAGAACGTCGGCGCCTGGACGATACCTAAAGGAGAGTTCGATGAGAATGAGACGGCGCTGGATGCGGCTGTCCGGGAATTCCGGGAAGAGACGGGGCATGATCTTCCAGGTCCTTTTTATTCCCTGGCCCCTATCCGGCAGAAGGGTGGCAAGCAGGTCTTTGCCTGGGCGAGCCCGGGTGATCTGGATCCTTCTACCATTGTCAGCAATACATTTGAAATGGAGTGGCCTCCCCACAGCGGTCGTAAACAATCCTTTCCCGAGGTTAGCAAGGGCGCCTGGTTTGATCTGGAAACGGCAGCCGAGGTCATCAATCCCGCACAAACGGCCCTGCTGGACGAGCTGAAAAATTCAATAACTTCCTCAGATGGAAAATAATGCGATGTTGCAAGCAGAGTTCCGGGAGGAATTACAGCATATACTGGATTACTGGGCAAGATATGCTCCTGATAATGAACATAAAGGCTTTTATGGGCAGCTGACCAATGACAACCAGGTAGTGCCGGGGGCTATTAAGGGGGCGGTGCTGAATGCCCGTATCCTCTGGAGCTTTTCCGCAGGCTATAACCTGGACAAGGACCCATTGTACCTGAGCCTGGCAGGAAGGAGCCTTGGCTATATCATGGAACATTTTATCGATAAGGAGTATGGCGGGGTGTACTGGTCGGTGACGGCGGAGGGCGAGCCGGCGGATATGAAAAAGCAGGTATATGCCATCGCATTTGTCATTTATGGGTTAGCGGAATACTACCGTGCTCAACCGATGCAGGAGGCGCTCGATCTGGCTATCCGATTGTATCAGGATATTGAAACGTATAGCTATGATGTACAGCGTGGGGGCTATATGGAGGCCCTGACCCGTGACTGGCAGCCAATTGCCGACCTGCGGCTCAGCGAGAAGGATGCCAACGAGAAGAAGACGATGAATACACACCTCCATATCCTGGAGGCATATACCAATCTATACCGTGTGTGGCCGGAGCCGGCGCTGGCGGAAAGGATCAGGGGACTTATCCGTGTATTCAGGGAACATATTGTGGATGCACCGACCGGCCATTTGCGGCTGTTTTTTAGCGAAGACTGGGCGGTGCGATCCGCTGTTATTTCTTATGGTCATGACATCGAGGCGTCCTGGCTTTTGTTGGAGGCTGCCGGGGTATTGGAAGATAAGGCGTTGGTATGGGAGGTGCAGGGATTGAGCCTGCGTATGGCTGCGGCTGCCTGTGAAGGATTGAATGCCGATGGGAGCATGAGCTATGAGTGGGATGGACGGGGTATGGTGGATGAGCGGCATTGGTGGGTGCAGGCCGAGGCGATGGTAGGATTTCTCCATGCCGCACAGCTGACAGGCGAGGCGCATTTTTACCGGAAGTTCAGGGCGGTGTGGGAATATACGAAACAATATATTATCGACCGGAAGAAGGGGGAATGGTTCTGGGGGCGCCGCTCCGATGGGACCGTCATGGATGAGCCGGGTAAAGTGGGGTTCTGGAAATGCCCTTACCACAATAGCAGAGCCTGTATCGAGG
>Ga0207647_10001596_pt1 | contig 17404 bp, 20 predicted proteins | sample KBSCornC2_FD_184295 | JGI IMG/M metagenome (GOLD analysis project Ga0207647, IMG submission 184295) | Corn rhizosphere microbial communities from Kellogg Biological Station, Michigan, USA - C2 (SPAdes) (version 2) | ecosystem: Host-associated > Plants > Roots > Rhizosphere ...
CATTTCATATTCCCCTTCAATTCCTAGGGAACTGGCGACTCACGCGCGGGGCGCCGATACTCCCAAGGACGGTACTTCCGCTAATGAACTAAAGTGAGTGTCCCGAGGAGCTAGCTTGACCACCAGCACCACCGACATCGTCCCCGACAGCGAGCGGCGCGGGTTCATCGGCGCGCTTCCGCCGCGGCTCCGCCCGTTCGCAAGCCTGATGCGGCTCGACCGCCCGATCGGCACCTGGCTGCTCTATTGGCCATGCGCGTGGAGCATTGCGCTCGCCGGCGTTGACGGACGCTGGGACCTGTTCCTGTGGCTCGCGCTCGGCGCTTTCGCCATGCGTAGCGCCGGCTGTGTCTACAACGACATCGTCGACCGGGATCTCGACCGGAAGGTGGAACGCACGCGTCTGCGCCCACTCGCAAGCGGCCGCGTTTCCCTTCGCTCGGCGTGGCTGCTGATCGGCGCGCTTTGCCTGGTGGGATTATTTGTCCTGCTTCAGCTCAGCGCCACGGCGGCAGTCATTGCGCTCGCGAGTATCGCGCCGGTCGCCGCCTACCCGTTCATGAAGCGAATCACGTGGTGGCCGCAGGCATGGCTGGGATTGGTCTTCGCCTGGGGGGCGCTGGTTGGTTGGCCGGCGGTGACCGGTCGCCTCGACTGGCCGGCGGTGATCCTGTGGTTCGGAAGCATCGCCTGGGTGATCGGCTACGACACTTTGTACGCGATCCAGGATATCGAGGACGACGCCTTGGTCGGAGTGAAATCGTCGGCCAGGAGGCTCGGCGACCGGGCGCCGATTGGGATCGCCCTCTGCTATGCGCTCGCGCTCGCTCTTTGGGGCGCTGCGATCTGGCTGGTTCGTGCCGACTGGATCGCACTCGTTGCGCTCGTTCCGGCAGCGCTTCATCTTGCCAATCAGGCGTTGCGCGCCGATCCGGCCGACGGCGAGCTCGCGCTCAAGCTGTTCCGCTCGAACCGCACGTGCGGCTTTCTCATCTTTCTCGCGATGCTGGTCGTCGGCCTCAGCTCGTCATCCTGAACTCGTTTCAGGATCCATTTTCGAGAATGGCTGCGTGCGCCTCCAGAATGGATGCTGAAACAAGTTCAGCATGACGGCCTAGGAAATTTCGACGACGCCGCCTAACCGCCTCTCGTCATGCAATCTCCCGAAGACGCCCGCCGAATCGCTACATCCCTCGTCGAGCGCGGCATGGCCGCGGGCGCCAGCGCGGCTGACGCGCTCTACGTCGGCGATCGCTCTTCGGGCGTCCAGGTACGCCTGGGCGAACTCGAGGATATCAGCCGTTCGGAGGGCGAAGGGATCGGCCTGCGACTCTTCGTCGGGCAGCAATCCGCCACCGTAGCTTCGTCGGATTTGTCCGATGACGTTTTGTCGACCCTGGTCGAACGATGCCTGGCTATGGCCCAAGAGGCGCCCGAAGACCCCTATGCCGGCCTTGCTCCTCCCGAGCTCTTGCAGGACGGCGAGCTGCCGTTCCTCGATTCCATCGATCCCCGCGAACCCGATCCGGCGGAGCTTCGCGAGCGCGCGCTCGAGGCCGAATCGGCCGCCCTCGCCGTATCGGGAATCACCAATTCGAGCGGCGCCGGCGCAAGGGCGTCCGCCTCGACCCTCGCGCTCGCAACTTCTCACGGCTTTTCAGGCGCCTACGGCTCGACTGGCCACGCCTGTTCGGCGTCGGTGATCGCTGGCGAAGGCACGACGATGCAGCGCGACCACGACTGGCACAGCGCGCGCCATCTTGAAGATCTCGAAGCCGCCGCCGCAATCGGCCGGCAGGCGGGTGAACGCGCCGTCGCCCGGCTCAATCCAATGCGGCCGAAGCCCGGCAAATATCCGGTGCTGTTCGAACCGCGCGTCGCTTCCTCGCTGCTCGGACATTTGGCAGGCGCGATCAGCGGATCCGCGATCGCTCGCAAGACCAGTTTCCTTCAAGACCGGCTCGGCGGGCAGGTTTTCGCGCGCGGAGTAACGATCGTCGACGACCCATTGCGACTCCGCGGGCTTCGTTCGCGCCCCTTCGACGCGGAAGGCGTACGCGTTGCTCGCCGCGAATTCGTGCGGGACGGGATCCTTGCCAGCCTGATGACCGAGAGCGCGTCCGCGCGGCAGCTCGGAATTGAACCGACAGGCCATGCCGCGCGCGGCGTGGGCGGGGCTCCGGGCGCAACCCCGAGCAACCTTTTCATGGAAGCGGGCACGCGCAGTCGGGAAGAGCTGCTTGCTGCCTTCCCCGAAGCCGTCCTCGTGATCGAGCTGATCGGCCACGGCGTGAATCCCGTCACCGGCGATTACAGCCGCGGAGCCGTCGGCTTCATGGTTCGGGGCGGCGACATCGCCGAGCCGGTGGCCGAGATCACGATCGCTTCCAACCTCATCGACATGTTCGCTTCGCTCGAGCCCGGGTCCGACCTCGAACTCCGCCGCGGGATCGACGCGCCGACGATCCTGGTGCCGGAAATGGTGATCGCCGCAGCCTAGGTTTCGGCGGCCACCTTGGGCACACCCAGCCGCCGGATTTCGATAGCTGGACAGCGGTCCATCACCACCTTGAGGCCCGCAGCTTCCGCGCGCGCCGCTGCTTCCTCGTTGATTACGCCGATCTGCATCCAGACCGCCTTCGCGCCGACGAAAATCGCCTGGTCGACCGCGTCGCCGGCCGCCTCGGGACGTCGGAAGATGTCGACGATGTCGATCGGCAGCCCAACTTGCGCGAGTTCGCGCCAGACGAACTCGCCGTGGACATGCTCGCCGGTGATCTGCGGGTTGACCGGGAGCACGCGGTAGCCGTGGTCCTGCAGGATCCTCATCACCCCGTAGGACGGCCGGTTCGGCCGATCGGAGGCGCCGACGACGGCGATCGTCCGGGCGCTGGTCAGAAGCGCTCTGATGTCCTCGTCGCTCGTCAGCGGCATTGTGCGCTCCCTGTCAGGGCCTCAATGCGCCACGGCCTCCAACAGTTTCGCGGCAATGGCGGCGAACGCGTCCGATTCCGGTCCGCCCGAGGCAGCCGGCGGCCTGCCGCCGTCGGACTCCTCTCGAATCGTCAGCGACAGGGGGAGCCGCCCGAGGAAGGGCACGCCCAATTCCGCCGCGGCGGCTTCCGCTCCACCGGTGCCGAACGGGTGCGACTCTCCGCCGCAATGCGGGCATTCGTAGGTCGCCATATTTTCGATGATTCCGAGGACCGGCACGCTCATCTTGTTGAACAGGTCGACCGCGCGCCTGGCATCGATCAGCGACAGGTCCTGCGGAGTCGACACAATCACCGCGCCGGCCGGCCGCGAGCGTTGGATCAGCGATAGCTGCACGTCGCCGGTGCCGGGCGGCAGGTCGACGATCAGCAGCTCGGCGTCTCCCCAGTCGGCGTCGATCAGCTTGGCGAGCGCGCCCGTCGCCATCGGCCCGCGCCAGGCGAGCGCATGGCCGGGTGATACCAGGTGGCCTAGCGACAGGAATTTCAACCCATGCGCCGCGACTGGAATTAGGCGGTCGTCCTCGGCCGTGGGCTTCTCGGTCGAACCGAGGAGAGTCGGCTGCGACGGGCCGTAGACATCGGCATCGACCAGGCCGACCTTCTTGCCCGCCCGCGCCATGGCAATCGCGAGATTGGCTGCGACGGTCGACTTGCCGACACCGCCTTTGCCGCTGCCGATGGCGATCAAGGTCCGGCTGGGCTCCGCCGCCGTCACCGCGATCCGGGCCTCGGTTACGCCCGGAAGCCCAAGCGCGGCGTCGTGAAGCTCGCGCTCGAGTCGATCGCGCTGCGCCTTCGGGAGGCCGCTTGCGTCCGCGATCACCGTCGCGACCCCGCCGATCAGCTTGCGCGAGCGGATCCGCTCGGCATGCGGAAGTGCGTCCAGGACGTCGCTCTCGTCGGCCATCGCCCGGGACATAGGGAGCGCGCTGCGGCTTGCCACTGTTTTTCGTGCGAGCGGGTTCCTATACTCCGTCCCATGAACATCTTTCTCGGGTGGGGCGCCCGCGCCCGCGGCTTGTTCGCCGACAACAAGGGGCCGTGGGGATCGAGCGGTGGCGACGAAGAACCGCCGCCCTCCGAAGGCGGCGGCCCGTGGGGCGAGCCTCCACGCCGGCGCAAGCGGTCATCCGGGGGTCCGGGCGATCCAGCGCCGTCGCTCGAAGAGTTTTTCCGCCGTGGACGCGCGCGATTCTCCGGCGGCGGCCTGCCCGGGGATTTCAACCCCTCGATCATTTTGTGGGCGTTCATTTCGCTGGTTCTCGCATGGCTCGTGTTCACTTCGGTCCACTCAATCGCTCCGGGAGAGCGCGGCGTCGTCATGCAATTTGGCCGCTACAGTTACACTCTCGGTCCGGGCGTCGGGTTTACGCTGCCGTCACCCATTGATCGGGTGAAGAAGATTGACGTCGAGAACATCCGGAACGTCGATCTCGGGTCGGCGACCGGCGAGGATTTGATGCTGACCGGAGACCAGAATCTGATCGACATCGCTTATACGGTGCGGTGGAACATTCGAACGCCGGAGCTCTACCTGTTCCAGCTTGCCGAGCCCGACGAGACGATCAAGCAAGTCGCCGAAAGCTCGATGCGGATGGTGATCAGCCGGGTTACGCTGACCGACGCGATGGGCGACAAGCGCGCCGACATCGAGATTCAGGTTGCCGACGGAATGCAGCGGATCCTCGACGGCTATCGTTCAGGCATCCAGATCCAGGGCGTCGCGATCAAGCAGGCCGACCCGCCGGATGCCGTGAATGACGCCTTCAAGCAGGTTACGGCTGCGCAGCAGGACGCAAAATCCTACATCAACCAGGCCAACGCCTATGCGCTCCAGATCACGGCCAAGGCCCAGGGCGAATCGACCGCGTTTGACAAGGTCTACGAGCAATACCGGCTCGCGCCCGAAGTGACCCGCCGCCGCATGTATTACGAGACCATGGAGCAGGTGCTCGGCAAGGTCGACAAGACGATCATCGAAGCGCCCGGGGTCACCCCATATCTTCCGCTGCCCCAGGTCCAGAAAGAGCAGAAGAAGGAGGCCGCGCAATGACCGCCTTCATCCGCGAACGGCCGATCCTGACGGCGATCCTGGGCGTGTTCCTGCTTGTGGTCCTGCTCGGCAGCTTCCCGATCGTTCCGGAAACCAAGCAAGCGGTCGTCGTCCGCTTCGGCAAGCCCGTCCGGGTCCTCAACCATTACGAGCGGGGCCGGCCGATCGGCGCGGCTGGCGCCGGAATCTCCTGGCGAATCCCCTTCGCTGAGCAACTCGTATGGATCGATAAGCGCGTGCTCGATGTCGACATGCAGACCCAGCAGGTCCTGTCGACCGACCAGCGCCGGCTACAGGTCGACGCCTTCGCCCGCTACCGCATCGTCGACCCGCTGCTGATGTACATCCGCGCCCGGACGGAGGAGCAGCTCAAGGACCAGCTTCGGCCGATCCTCGGCTCCGAAGTCCGCAATGAGCTCGGCAAGATCGAGTTCGCGGCCCTGCTCTCGCCCGAGCGTCAGGGGATCATGGACAATGTCCGGACCTCATTGAACCGGATTGCCGGTCAGTACGGGGTCGAGATCGTCGACGTGCGAATCAAGCGCACCGACCTGCCCGACGGCGCGCCGCTCGATTCGGCCTACGACAGCATGCGCACGGCGCGCGAGCAGGAAGCCCGCTCGATCCGCGCCCAGGGGATGAAGCAGGCGCAGATCATCCAGGCCGAGGCGGACGCTCAGGCGGCGCGCACTTATGCCGCGAGCTTCGGCAAGGACCCCGATTTCTACGATTTCTACCGTGCGATGCAGAGCTATCGCACGACCTTCGTGGGCGAGGGCGGCAAGCAGCCTTCTCCGACCACCGTCATTTTGTCGCCGCAGAATGACTATTTGAAGGAATTCACTGGACGGCCGCGTTAATAACTGACCGTTCAATCACTATTCAGCCGCGCGAGGGACAAGCGCCCTTGCGTCAACCCCGGAATGATGGAGTATCCATGACCTCGAAGGAGACCGGAAAAGTGCGCTACGCCTATGGGGTCGCCATGGCCTTGCTCTTGGGGGGAACCGCTTTCTCGCTCGCCACGGGCCGCGCCGGCGCCCAGGTCGCGCAGAATTCTCCGTCGGTGATGGCGCCAAGGGGCGCGCCGCAATCGTTCGCCGACCTCGTCGCTAAACTCCAGCCCGCGGTCGTCAATATTTCGACCAAGCAGCGCGTTCCGGTGCGGACTCAAAGCGACCCGTTCGAGGAATTCTTCCGCCGCTTCGGCCAGCCGGTCGGCCCCGACGGCGGCAGCGGGAGCAGCGGCGGCAACGACCAGCAGCAGCAACAACAGCAGCCGCGCACCCGCGAAGCCGGGTCGCTCGGGTCGGGCTTCCTGATTTCGCCCGACGGCTACATCGTCACCAACAACCACCTAATCCAGGGGCTGACCGGGACCGGCACGGTCGACACCGTCACGGTCATCACCACCGACCGCAAGGAATATCCCGCGCGGATCGTCGGCCGCGACGAAACGTCGGACCTCGCCTTGCTCAAGATCGAAGGCAGGAACCTGCCCTTCGTACAATGGGGCGACAGCACCAAGGCCCGGGTCGGCGACTGGGTCCTGGCCATCGGCGATCCCTATGGCGTCGGCAGCACCGTCACCGCCGGGATCATCTCCGCGCTTCACCGCGGAATCACCGGTTCGGGCGCCTACGACCGCTACATCCAGACGGACGCCGCCATCAACATGGGCAACAGCGGCGGGCCGATGTTCGACCTCAACGGCAACGTCATCGGCATCAACTCGGCATTGATCTCGCCGACCGGAGCGTCAGTCGGGATCGGGCTCGCCATCCCCGCCGAGCTGGCCCAGCCGGTGATCGACTCGCTGATGCGCGGTCAGCGCCCGCAGCGCGGCTATCTGGGCGTCGGACTCCAGCCGCTCGACGACGATTCGATCGCTGCTGCCCTCGGCCTCGCCAAAGGCGGCGGCGAGCTGGTTCGCTCGGTCGTGCCGGGCGGAGCCGCGGCGCGCGCCGGAATCCAGCAGGGCGACGTCATCGTCCGGGTCAACAACCAGCAGGTGACGCCCGACCAGACCGTCTCCTTCCTCGTCGCCAATACGACGGTCAACTCGCGCGTCCCGATCGAGCTCGTCCGCAACGGCAAGCGCATGACCGTCAACGTGACCGTCGACCAGCGCCCGACCGAGGAGGCCCTGGCCAAGATCGTCGGCGGCGGTAGCGGCGGGACCCAAGGAAGCGGCGGAACCGCTCCGGTCGCTCCGCAAAAAGCACTGGGCCTGTCGCTCGCAACCTTGACCCCCGAACTCGCGCGCGCAACCAATCTTCCGCCCAACGCGCACGGTGTCATCATCACGGCCGTCGATCCCAACAGCGACGCTTCGGACGAGGGTCTCCAGCGCGGCGACCTCATCATCTCGGTCAACAATCAACTGGTGACCTCGCCCGCGCAGGTGATCGCAGCTGTCGACGCGACACGGAAAGCCGGTCGAAGCAGCGTGCTGCTGCTGGTCAAGCGCGGCAACGCACCTGAGCAGTTTGTGGGAATCGATATTAGCGGGAAGTAAGGCCTGAACTATCCTGCTGCTGGCGGGCTGGCGGCTTTATCGGGCTTTGCACTCGCGAACCCGCACTGCTTCTGCTCCATCGGAATTTGCTTGGTGATGCGGGTGGCGTTCTCCGAATAGGCGACCGTCACGGAGCCGTGATTCACGGCCTTGCCGCGCAGCGGACTGACGCCCTGGCAGATGTGGAAGACATGCGGCGTCGCGGCCCTCTTGGCTCCGTTCTCCGGGGCGATCCAGTACACGACATCCTGGCCGGCCGGGTGCGCGGCGTCCTTCGTCGCTTCAGCCACTGCGCTCGAATCCCTGGCGATGTCCTGCGCTTGGGCGGCGACCTCGGGTGAACAAGCCGTGGTCGGCTGGTTGGCTTTAATCTGGGCCGCGCACGTGTTCATGTCCTTCGTGTACTGCTCGACCGACGGCGGGTTGAAGTCGACCCCGATCAGCGTCGCGGCCACGGCCAGGACGGCACCGATGCCGCCGGCGATCTTCTTGTTCTTCGGGTCCATGTCCTTGTCCATGAAGATCAGGACAACCAGCGGCAGGAAGGCGAGCACCGTGATGATCGCGCCGAGCTGGTTCTGGACGAAGAATTTGAACGGCTCAGACCGGCTGGCCGGATCGTGCTTGTTGGCGGCCTTCCACATCAGGCTGCCTGCGATCGCGAAGACGGCGATCACGACCAGCAGGCCGATCAGCAGCGGAAGGTTTCCGTGGTCGAACTTGTGCTGGCGGAGCAACACGATGCCGGCGATCTCCGTGCCAATCGCGACGATCCACGAAAGCGCGGCGAAGAGGCGAAGGCGTTTGGCTGCAGACTCCTGGCCGTGCGTCGCACGCCATTCCTTGGTGACGTCCACTTCTGCGCCGGGCTCGTTCTCGGACATGCTCATATCCCCTTATCCGACACTTCTGCACGACGGACGTCGAACGGGAAGCTTGACCCGTTTCGGGTCCACGGTGCGCCGCAACGTCGTCAGGCTACGGGAGTGAACTCATGTCCGCAATGGGTCGAAAGCGGACATTAGGGCGAACGGCGCGGGAGGCCGGCTCGGATGTAGGCAACGAGTGACCAAATGTCTCTTTTCGCCAATCGACCCTTGAACACGGGCATGTCGGACTCGAACTCACGCCCGCCTTCGGCAATCGCCCAGTAAATGTACGGATCGGCCCTACCCTTGGGCGTTCGGGCCAGCCATTCGAGGTCTGCCGGGGCCGGCACAAGTGCGAAGGCTTCCGGTCCGCCGCCCTGTCCATTCCATCCGTGGCACGCCGCGCAATGGCGTTCGAACAGGGCTGCTCCGCGCCGCAGCTTGTCGCGCGTGTCCGGCGACGGATCGCGCGCAGCGGCATAAGCGCGCGGCAGGCCGTGCATGATCACCTGCTGCTTGCGGGCGATGTTCGCCGCCCAGCGCGGCGGTCCCTCGTCCGGCTGGGCGCCCGACGCTGCAATTGGTAGGCAAAGGATGGCGGCTGTGATCAGATAACGGATCATTCGCGACTCCCGAACGAGCCTAGGGTAAGGTGCGAAGCCATGCTCGAACTGCTTGATACTCCAGACGACGTGCTCGCGGTCAAGATCGCGCACAAGATCACCGGCGAGGATTTGGACGCAGTGATGGATCGGCTCGACGCAGCCATGGATCGCCACGACAAGGTCCATGTCTTCGTCGAAACACAACAGATCGACGGTATCGAGCTGTCCGGACTTCCCTCATACATGTCACGCGCACTGCCGCTGTTTGGGAAGCTGAACCGCTTCGGCCGCGTGGCCGTGGTCGCCGACCAAGCCTGGATTCGGGCCGGGACCCGAATAGAAAGCGCCCTGCTGCCCCACATCAGCTATCGTACCTATATGCCCGACGAGCGCAGCGAAGCGCTGGCTTGGGTGGTCGGCTCATGACAGCTTGAGAGGAATCGCGGAGCGCCCAGCCATGCCTCTTCAGCTGATTCTTGCGAGCGTCATGGTCATCGTGATCGTTCTCACCCACCTCATCGGCCTCGCCGTCCTGACTCGCGTGCTTCGCTCCCATTCGCGTTTGCTGCGCAAGGTTCGGATCATGCCGATGACAGTCCTACTCGCTGCGACGGTCGGGATCGTCGGCATCCACACCGTCGAAATCTGGACGTACGCCGCGCTCTATCGGGGACTGGGAGCGTTCGGCAGTTTCGAGGAGGCGCTTTATTATTCGACCGTGACCTATGCATCGATCGGCTACGGCGACGTGCTCATGCCGCGAGACTGGCGCATATTGGGCGCGATTGAAGGAGCAGTGGGAATCATCATGCTTGGCTGGTCGACCGCCTACCTCGTGTCGCTGCTGACGCAGATGAAGTTGCTCAGCCACGATTGGTTGTCGGGGGAGCGTCCCACTGAGGAATTCAGCTTTATTCCTGGTGGAGGCCGCAGTGGAACATCCCGCGATCACAATTCTCAATGCCAACCGCATCATGGCGATCTCGACGGTTCGCCCTGATGGATGGCCGCAAACCACGGTCGTTGGCTATGCTAACCGAGGCTTCGACATTTTCTTTCTGATTTTCCGCGGAAGCCAGAAGTACGCCAACATCCAGCATGACGCACGGATTTCGATCGCCGTGGCGCCTGAGCCCGCGGAGTTGGAGCAGCTGAAGGCGGTTTACGCCGGGCTGATAGCCACGGAAATTACGGATTCACAGGAGCGGGATGAGGCATGGGGCCTGCTTATGGATCGACACGCCAATCTGGCAGGATTCAAGATCCCGGATGCGAACCAGGCCGTGTTCATGCGGGGAAAATGCAGGCATGTTTCCGTCCTCGATTTCAGTCAGGGTTTGGGACATCGCGAGCAGTTAACCGTCGATGACAGCGGCCTCGTGACCAATGAGGGTCCTTCCAAGGACGACTGGGGCACATCGGCAGCGGAGACATTCGATCGCGAGGGCATGGGTATCGCCGCCAAGGAATAGGCCAGGCGATTGTGATTCGACGTGGGACGATCCGCGCTGCGGACAGTGACTTAGGGTCAACCTGCTAGAGTCAGCTTTGGGTCGAAAAGCGGACATTGCGCCGCAGCCGGATTTCTGGCTCTGTTCTCCGATGCGATACCCGATTGTCGCCGCTGGTCTTGTTCTGCCCCTTCTTCCCGCCGCCGCGCCGGCCGCGCCCTCGCCCGCGGGCCTCTACGAAATTCACCAGATGGAGATGGCCGGAGGGCTCGTGCTCAAGGCCAACGGTCATTTCCGCTATGCGCTGTCCTATGGCGCGGCGGATGAGGAGGCCGAAGGCGACTGGACGTCGGACGGCAAGACGATCCGCCTCACCACGAAGCCGGCTCCGACACCACCGGACTTCGAGCTCGTCCGCGACGATCCGGCGCCCAAAGGCGAGCTTTCGCTAGCCCTCGAGCCGCCCGGATTCGGGTGGGAAGGCTCGATCGATGCGCTCGTCACGATCGCGGGTTCGGATAAGAAGTTCCGAGCCCGGACCGAGGGCGAGGGCCGGATAGAGATTCCAGCGGGAGTCACGGTCACCGCGGTCGAACCGGTCGTTCCGGTTTACGGTGGGACAGGCGCACCGATCGCGCTCAGCCCCACGCGCGGACATCGCCTGCTGCTGCGCTTCAAACCCAACGACATCGGCAAGGCAGCCTTCAACCGGGAACCCCTTGCAATCGACGGGAACGATCTGTTGCTGGAGCGTTACGAGGCCGTGATTCGCTTTCTTCGGGTTCGGCCGTAAAGAGACAAGCAAGAGGAACGCGTGGCCGGAGACAATTGCCAACAGATTGAGGCGCTCGAGCGCGAATGGCGCGACGCCTTGTGCCGCAAGGACATGGAAAAGCTGGGTTCGCTCGTGCACCCCGATTTCGTGTTGATCGGCACGCGCTCGTCGGGTCCGTTCATGATGGCGCGCGACGAATGGCTGGACGCGATCCAGCGCCGCGAGGTCGAATCGATCGAAGTCGAGGTGCGCGACGCGACCGTGCTCGCGCAGGTGATGATCGGGACCGTCCAGGCGAAGTGGCGCCTGAAATATCTCGGCCGAATCATCGAAGATTGCGTGCTTTTGACCGACGTGTGGGTGCTCGACGGCGGCCGCTGGCAGGCAATTCGCCGCCATTCGACCCCGGCTCCGGCGACCGAGGGTGCAAAGAACTAGTGCTGAAGGGGAGTTTTGATGGCGACGAGTGAGACGGCGCTTCGCGTCGGCGACAATATCAAGGAGCTGACCCTTCGGGGGATCATCCTGGGTGCGGTGCTGACCGTCATCCTGACGGCCGCCAACGTCTACGCCGGACTGAAGATCGGTCTCACGGTGGCGACGTCGATCCCCGCGGCCGTCGTCTCCATGGCCGTACTCAAAGCCTTCCGGGATTCCACCATCCAGGAAAACAATATCGTCCAAACGATCGCCTCGGCTGCTGGAACGCTCTCGGCGATCGTCTTCGTCCTTCCCGGCCTGATCATGGTCGGCTGGTGGACGGACTTCCCCTACTGGCTGTCGGTAGCTGTGATCGGCATCGGCGGCATCCTGGGCGTCATGTATTCGGTGCCCTTGCGGCGCGCGCTCGTGACCGGAACGGACCTCCCCTATCCCGAGGGTGTCGCTGCGGCCGAAGTGCTCAAAGTGGGCACCGGCGTGGGCGGCGTCGAAGAGAACCGCCGCGGCCTGAGGATGATTGTGTGGAGTTCGGTCGTAGCAGCCGTTTTCGCCGCGCTGGCGCAGACCAGAATTCTCGTCGCGGACGTCGCGAAGGCCTTCAATTTCGGGTCAGGAGCCTCAGCGGCTTCCGCGAGCCTTTCAATGCTGCTGATCGGGGTCGGCCATCTCGTCGGCTTGGCCGTCGGCATCGCGATGTTTGTTGGGCTGCTCATCAGCTGGGTCTTCCTCGTTCCGCACTACACGGCATTGGCCACGCAGCCCGCGGGTGTTGAGCTTGGGGCGTTCGTCAACGACGTCTTCCGGCATCAGGTACGGTTCATTGGCGCGGGCACGATCGGCGTCGCCGCAATCTGGACCTTGCTCAGAATTCTCCGCCCGATCATCAGCGGCGTAACCGGCGCACTTGCGGCCAACCGCGAGCGGAAGGCCGGCCGCGGTGGAGAACTGCCAATCACCGAGCGCGACCTTCCGATTGGGATCGTCGGCGCGTCGATCCTTGTCTTGATGATCCCCATCGGCCTGTTGTTGTACGCCTTCGCGGACACAAATCCGATTGCGTCCAATCCAACCGTCACCCTGCTCGTCAGCATCATCTACATCCTCATTGCCGGCATCGTGATCGCCGCAATCACCGGCTACATGGCCGGGCTGATCGGTGCCTCAAACAGTCCCGTGTCCGGCGTCGGAATCCTGTCCGTGCTAGGGATCGCGCTGATCCTCGCGCTGATTTTCGGAAAAGTGGGCGGCGATGCCTCGAAATCGCTGGTCGCGTTCGCGTTGTTGGTCACGGCGTTCATCTTTGGCGTCGCTACAATCGCGAACAACAATCTTCAGGATCTCAAGACCGGCCAACTGGTCGATGCGACGCCCTGGCGGCAGCAGGTCGCCCTGGTGCTGGGCGTCGTATTCGGGGCGCTGGTTATTCCGCCAGTGCTCAACCTTTTGAACAGCACGTTGGGGTTCCAGGGCGCGCCGGGAGCCGATGCCAATTCACTCGCCGCGCCTCAAGCAGCGCTCATCTCGGCGATTGCTCAAGGTGTTCTCGGCGGCGATCTCGACTGGAAGCTGATTGGATGGGGCGCGCTGATCGGCGTCGTCGTGATTATGATCGATGAGGGTCTGCGCTACACCAAAAAGGGATCACTTCCGCCGCTGGCCGTCGGCATGGGCATCTATCTGCCAATGGCTCTGACCTTGCTGATTCCGGCGGGCGCGCTCCTCGGCCGACTCTATGATAATTGGGCGGCCCGGCGGCCGAATGCGGAGTTCGCGCAGCGCATGGGCGTGCTCCTCGCGACCGGCCTGATCGTCGGCGAAAGCCTGTTCGGGGTCGTATTCGCGATGATCGTCGGTGCAACGCGCCAGGACACGCCGCTCGCTCTGGTCGCGGAAAATCCCTGGGCGGTGCCGCTCAGCATTGTGGTCTTCACCGCAGCGATTTTGGGTCTCTATGCCTGGACGCGGCAGCAGGCAGCTTCCGCTCCGATCGTTCCGGAGGACCACATCACGCCGCCACGGGAGATGGCTCCGCGCTAATTGCTGGCTAGCACCTCGCGCCGAAGGGCGGCCGGAGCCCAGGGCTCCGCGCCGGCTTCGGCCACGCGGATGAGTTCGACAATCTTGCTGTTGATCGGAGACTTCACGCCGATTCTCTGCGCCAGCGCGACAAGCTCCCCGTTGATATAATCCACTTCGGTCGTGCGGCCGTGGGCAAGGTCATCCGACATCGACGACCGCGCCTTGGAGTCGATCTTCCAGCGCTTGATGAACACCCGATTGAACAGCCAGTCGGGCGAATCGATCACGGCCGGCATCAGCCGCGGCCCGACCGCACCGACCTTGACCGGCCGGATTCCGGCACGCTCCAATATACCCAGCCCCTCGCGCATCGCCGCGGCGAACACGCGGCGATAATCGCGCTCCCGGATCTCGGTGAGCAGGGTCCGGCCGGACAAGGCATTGACCGCATTGTTGAGGTTGATGAGCAGCTTTCCCCAGGCGATCCCGGGCATGTCGTCGGAAAGCGTGAGCTCCGCTGGCCCGGCACCAACGCGCCCGGCCAGTTCCCGCGTCCGCGGGAGGTTTTCCGCGTAGAGCGGCGCTCCCGCCACGCCTTTGTGAAAGCGGCCTTCACCCAGATAGGCGCAATTGAACGGCACCATCCCGCGCACGACTTCGAACCGCTCGCCAAGCGCGCGCTCGAGGACGTCGACATTGCTGATCCCGTTCTGGAAGCTGATCACGAGCGCCCCGGAGCGGCCATGCTCGGCAATGTCCCGTGCCGCATCGGCGGTCGCGCCGCTTTTCACGCAAAGCGCGATCACATCGGCATCGGCCAAGCCGCTCGGGTCGGTGCGATAATCGATATCGTCCAACCGGACCTGCCAGCCGCTGTAATCGCTGACCGTCAGGCCATTTTCCGCAACGTCCGCCGCGATTGTCGGCCGCCCGATGAACGTGACCGGCAATCCCGCGGCCTGCCAGCATCCGCCGATGAAGCAGCCGACCGAGCCGGCGCCGAGGATGGCGATCCTATCCGCGGCCACGGTACGGAGCGACGCCCTGATCGGGCAGCCACAAGCCCTCGGGCGGCGGGCCCGACTGCCAGAAAACGTCGATCGGCATTCCGCCGCGCGGGTACCAATAGCCGCCAATCCTGAGCCACTTGGGCTTCATCTCGGCCACGAGGCGCTGGCCTATTCCGACCGTCACCTCCTCGTGGAACCCGGCATGGTTGCGATAGCTGCCGAGGAACAGCTTCAGGCTCTTCGATTCGACGATCGTCGCATCGGGCGCATAGTCGATCACCAAATGCGCGAAGTCGGGCTGGCCGGTGACGGGGCAGAGCGAGGTGAACTCCGGCGCAGCGAACCGCACCAGGTACAGCGCGCCCGGCCGCGGGTTCGGCACATAATCGAGCACCGCTTCGTCGGGCGAAGCGGGTAGCGCGCTGCTCTTGCCGAGATGCGTGGTCTCCATCGCGGCGCCTCTTAGGGTTCCGGCAGCGCCCAGTCGATGGGCGGCAATCCATGGGCTTCCAGGAACGCGTTCGCCTTCGAAAAATGCCGGCACCCGAAGAAGCCGCTATGGGCCGACAAAGGCGACGGGTGCGGCGCCTTCAGCACCAGGTGGCGCGACGTATCGACGAACGCCGCTTTCTTCTGCGCGTAGCTTCCCCACAGCATGAACACGACGGGCTCCTGCTTGGCGTTGACCAATTGAATGATCGCGTCGGTAAACCGCTCCCAGCCCTTCTCGCGATGCGAGGCGGCGCGGCCCATTTCGACGGTGAGGACGCTGTTCAAAAGGAGCACGCCCTGCTCCGCCCAATGTTCGAGGAAACCGTGCCGGGCGGGCTCCACCCCGACGTCGCTCCGCAGCTCCTTGAAGATGTTGACGAGGCTCGGCGGCGGCTGGACCCCGTGCCGGACCGAGAAGCACAGCCCGTGCGCCTGGCCGAGGCCATGGTACGGGTCCTGCCCAAGGATCACGACCCGGACCTTTTCGAGCGGCGTCAGGTCGAGCGCCCGGAACCATTCGCTGCCCTTGGGGAAGATCCGCTTGCCGCGGTCGCGCTCGCCAAGGAGGAAGCGCTTCAATTCGGCCATGTACGGCTGCTCGAACTCGCTCGCGAGCCGCTCGCGCCAGCCTGGTTCCAGCTTGATCTCCTGGGTCGCCATCGCGGTCCTTTGTAGCCTATCTTCGGCAAATGGAATCGCTCGTCTCGACCGATTGGCTTGCAGAGCATCTCGGCGAGCCCGACCTCGTGGTGGTCGATTCGAGCTGGCACATGCCGGCGAGCGGCCGAAGCGGCCGCGACGAATATCTGAGCTCTCACATCCCCGGCGCCCGCTTCCTCGACATCGACGAGGTCAGCGACCGTTCCAACCCAGCCCCCCACATGCTCCCATCCGGCGCAGAGTTCGCCGCCGCGATGGAGCGCCTCGGCATCGGCCGCGGCGACCGGATCGTCGTCTACGACAATTCGCCGGCCCGAACCGCCGCCCGGGGCTGGTTCACGTTCCGCCACTTCGGCGCGCGCGACGTCGCGATTCTCGACGGCGGGTTTCAGAAATGGCTCGCCGAGGGGCGGCCAACCGAATCCGGTGAGGCCGAGACCAGGCAAAGCACCTTCGAACCCGCGGAAAATCCTGACGAGGTCGTCGCCAAGCAGCAAATCCTCGCCGGCGGCCTCGACATGCCCCTGCTCGACGCTCGCAGCAGGGAGCGGTTCGAGGGCAGCGCGCCCGATCCCCGACCGGGGGTGGAGCCCGGCCATATCCCGGGCGGGCGCAACCTGCCGTTCGGGCTCCTCTACAACGGGGACGGGACCTTCAAGTCACCTGCGGAGATCCGCCGCCTGTTCGCGGAGGCGGGAATCGACCCGACCCAGCTGTTCACCGCGAGCTGCGGCTCCGGGGTGACCGCGGCCTGCCTCCTTTTCGCCGCGCACCTGCTCGGCAACGACGGCAATCGGCTCTATGACGGAAGCTGGTCGGAATGGGGCGCCGACCCGGCCACCCCGAAAGCCCAAGGTCCAGCTTAAAGCGCGTCCGGCCTAGGCCAGAACGACCTTCGATACTTCGGCGAGCTCGCGGCGGATTTGTTCGATCAGCGCCTTGCTTGCCTCTTCGTGCGGCTCGTTCCCCTTTTGCTTCTCCGAGAGCAAGGCTTCGACCCCGGCGGCGGTCGCTTCGACCAGCCTTCCCGAGCGAGCATCGAACCAGCGGCGCTTCTGCTCATCCGCGCGGTTCCACGCGTCGGCGATCGCCTCGTCGTCCATGTCGGACGCCGGTCCGCCGCCGAACGGATCGACCAGGCGGAGCGCATGGCGAACGGTCGCCAGGCGGGCGACGGCCTCGGCATAAGGCTCGGGCCTCGGCCGCGGCGCGGAATCGGGAAGGAGCGTAAGCATCTGCCCGCGAGTAAACGGGTGAGGCTAAAATTCTGTGAATCCTGCTTCGTCATTCCCGCGAAAGCGGGAATCCCGATGCCTTCAAACTGGCGGGACCCCCGCTTCCGCGGGGGTGACGGGAGATCAGGCCCCCTGCGTCGCGTCGATGTCGCGCAGGATCCAGCCCCGCTGCGGGATCGTCTCGATGAATTCGGCGCCGCCCGACGCATTCCTGAGCTTCTTGCGGAGCTTCGAGATGAACACGTCGATGATCTTGGGCTGCGGCTGGTCGTCGGCGCGG
>Ga0207647_10001597_pt1 | contig 17404 bp, 6 predicted proteins | sample KBSCornC2_FD_184295 | JGI IMG/M metagenome (GOLD analysis project Ga0207647, IMG submission 184295) | Corn rhizosphere microbial communities from Kellogg Biological Station, Michigan, USA - C2 (SPAdes) (version 2) | ecosystem: Host-associated > Plants > Roots > Rhizosphere ...
CACATAAAAGACGAGAGCCACAGATTAATCGGTGGCCCTCTGCAACATCGACGTTACGAACAACATCAGCACCTTAAGCAACTCGGCAGTTTCACAATCACCGCCTTGTTATCAGTGTACGCGCCAAACCATTCGACTCCTTCCTTCACCATTCGCCACTGGAAGTTGTAAGTGCCCTTCGGCGACGGCGCGGTGACGCCAAAGTTGAATGTGTATTGGGCGCCTGGTGGCACTGCCTGCTCAACTACCACACGATTGAATCCCCACGTCGTATTGTCCTGCGGATTCTGCGAGCCTAGCTTGAACACTGAACCCGCGGCCCATGTCGTATTCCCTGTATTTCGCATCGTCACTGACACCGCATAAGGTTCTCCAACATACATCGCGGCCGGCACTTGTTGAGAAACAAACGCTGCCTGATTACTCGGCGCAAGCACCGTGATCGGAACGTTGGTCGTTGCATCGCCAAACAACTGAACTCCCTCTTGCAACATGCGCCAGCGGAAGTTGTAGTTGCCCGGCACTGACGGCGCCGTCACAGGGAAATTGAACGTGACGTCTGTATTCGGCGCTACGTCGTTTGGCAGGTAAGCACGCCAGCCTTCCCAACCATTACCGATGGCGCCGAGACGAAACAGTTGACCTGCGGTCCAGGTCGTTGGCCCAAGGTTTCTCATCGTGATCGACACGTTCATCGTCTCACCCGGCATCATCATCGTCTTCGGCACGGACTGGCCGACGAAGTTAGATAAAGCATCCGGGAGCGGTTTCCAAACCTGAATGAAAGCGTTGAACGCACCCGACCCGTTACCAGGCACATCATCGTTCGTCCGCAGAAACAGCCTCTTGGTCGACAGGAATCTATCGGTAGTGGCAGTATCCTTCCCGATGTAGAAAAGCTGCCCATCGAGACTACCCAACAGCGAGAACGGTCGCGTACCCGGCAGCGGAAACGCAGGATTGTTTTCGATCGAATTCCAACCCTCCGGACCGTTGTCGCCGCCCAGAAATACTCCGGCATTGATAGTTCCCGTGCCGGTGATCGCCAGAAACTCATTCGGATTCAGATCCATTCCGGAATCGACCATCGTGGCTGATTCGGGTATCGCCGGTGACGCGCCTTGCCTCACGAAAGCAGCGTGAACTTCTGAGTACAGCAAGAGATTGGGCGAACCCTGACCTCGGTCCTGCACCTTGTCGGGCGTAGCCAGGTTCTTGATGATGCCTTGTAATGCAGCGGGCGTCAGATTGGGAGAAGCCTGAAGCAAACGCGCGAGCACACCTGTTACGTGCGCTGCGGAAAAAGAGGTCCCATTCATTAGCGTTACGTCATTCCGAATGCCGTCGAGATTCTCATCGAAGGCCTCGGCAACTTTGATCCCTTCACCTGGCGCGAACAGATCGACCGATGGTCCCCAGTTAGATGACTCCAAGTTAAAAGAGGCTCGGGTATCGTTGCGGTCTGTCGCGCCGACAGTGATAACTTCCGGCATGCGCGCGGGCGTGGTGTCTTTCGCATCCACGCCACCGTTTCCGGCCGCCACCACGTACGCCAGACCCGTTTGGGCTATTGAAGCGCGAATCGCATTCTCGATAGTGTCATCGACCTCGCCCTCAAAACTCATATTAACGATCGCGGGTTTAATGTGGTTGGCAGTTATCCACTCAACTCCCGCGATGACGCTGGAGTACGGTCCCTCTCCCTGGCAGTTAAGGGCCTTAACACTGTGCAGCCGCACGTCCTTGGCGACGCCCAAAGTGTTTCCACCAATTACGGAGGCCACAGGCGTTCCGTGCGCCCCGCAGTCGTAACCGTCCTCGTACCAGAAGCTTGCGTCCTGCGAAGCACGCGAAGAACCGTTTGCGTTGAGAAATTCCTGATGGTCGGGAGTAATGCCGGTGTCGATGAGGTAAACATGAACGCCAGCGCCGGTGGTCACGTTGGCGAAGTTGTACTTCGTATCAAGCGGCAAGTTGCGTTGGTCGATGCGATCGAGACCCCACGACGGCGGATTCGCTTGAGTAGACGCGGCGTGAACGAGGCCGTCCTCCTGAACATACTCGACTGCCGGCTCGTGGCTGAGTGCCATCGCCGCGGCCTCCGGCATTTGAATGGCAAACCCTTTGATCGTTTGGCGATAGACTCCCAGCGTCGTACCTTGATGCCGCACCAGCAATTGGTTAGCGACAAAATCGACGTCTTCGGGTCGAGTGTCGTCCTTGAGACGGACGATATACTGGCCTTGCACCGGATTCCTGGCTCGGCGAAACTTGTTGTCGGGTGCATTGCCCTGCGATGGCGCCGCACTGGAGGCACTACCGCCGTTCAGCGCCACAAACGCGCTAATCGCGGTGATGAGTAAGAATGCGATTAATCTGTAAGTAAGGTACTTCATTTGGATCTCCTTCTACCGTTCTTCAAATCTCTTCCTCACGGTACAAGTGGTGACGCCGAGGGAAACATCACACATGCGTCGCATTTCAACCGAAGCTGAATATGGTCTAATGGTGCTGCCCTGAAGGAGGCCCCATGCAAACCACAAAAATTCTGGCCTGTGCCGTACTCATCTGCGTCGCCATCCAAACTCAATCGCAAACACCTAAACCGGCCCGTCGACTTGTGATTGCCGCAAGCAGGATCCTCGACGGCAGAGGGCACATTCTCAATAACACTCGCATCGTGATCGAAGGTACTAAGATCGTGGCGATCGATCCGAAGGCATCGCCGATCGATTACGACTTGCGTGGGCTAACAGTCCTGCCCGGCTGGATTGACGCACATGCACACATCACGTGGAGTTTCGGGAAGGATGGGAAGAACGCAGGAGCGGGAGAGACCACGCCGGACGCAGCCTATCGAGCCGCAGCAAATGCATGGGCTACATTGATGGCGGGATTTACAACTATTCAGAGTATTGGCTCTCCAACTGATGTACCACTTCGTGATGCGATCGCCAAGGGAGAACTCCCGGGTCCGCGAATACTCACAGCTGTTGAACCACTGTTCGGTCGCGGTGAACAAACGGGCACTCCGGATCAAATCCGCGCATTCATAAGAAAGCAGAAAGAGAATGGCGCCGATGTGATCAAGATCTTCGCGTCACAGAGCATTCGGCAAGGCGGAGGAATGACACTGTCTCAGCAGCAACTAAACGCCGCATGTGACGAAGCCAAAAAACAGCGTCTGCGAACGGTGGTACACGCATACAAAGACGCTGTTCGGGCGGCAACACTAGCCGGCTGTACACAGGTTGAGCACGGCACACTTGCAACCGACGACGATCTGAAGTTGATGGCCCAACGAGGAACTTATCTCGATCCACAAGCTGGACTCGTTATCGAAAACTATCTCCAAAATAAACAGAGATATCTCGGCACACCAGGTTACACCGAAGAAGGCTTTGCCGCGATGGAAAAGATTCTTCCGATCAATCATCAGCTAGTGCAGCGAGCGAGTAGAGTTCCAGGACTGAAGATTGTTTTCGGTACCGACGCAGTTGCCGGATCGCACGGGCGCAACGCCGAAGAATTCATCGATCGCGTGCATGACGGCGGAGTCAACCCACTCGCGGCGATGATCTCTGCGAACTCTCTTGGGGCTGAAGCTTTGGGTTTGGGAGACGAGATCGGAACGATAGCAAAAGGATTTGAAGCAGATATCATCGCGCTGGATGGAAACCCACTTACCGATATCACCGCTGTGCGACGCGTGCTATTCGTGATGAAAGGCGGCGTCGTTTACAAATACCACTGATAGTCTGATAGTAAGGTTTGCACTAAAAGTCGTTATTAGTATCGAAGGTCTTGCTCCGGAGGAGCAACATGTTTATAGCACTCCGGCTCCTGAGCTATACCGCTCCGTCAGGAGCGTTATGTAAATTGGCGGCCACACCACATTGCGCTCCTCCGGAGAGCGGAGCTAATAAAATCGCAAAACTATAAACATGGTGCTCCTCCGGAGCAATTTGCTGCGTAACCGAGCCCGAACCGACTTTTAGGGCAAAGCCCTGATAGTATACTGGTCAAATCGGAGCGGGCCTCGCAAACTAACGAGCTGATGCTTTTTGTTTTCTCACTTCTACCAGCAGGAGAATCTTCATGAGCGATGCAGGCGACCCTCAGGCCTTCGAGGCGGCTGTGCGTGAGCTACTCAATGCGGATTCCTCCGAGGGAGTGCGTGTTGTTCTGGATCGTTACCCGGTCCTCATGTCGGACGAAGTACTCACCTCTATTATTAAAGCGTCAAATGCCGCAGGGGAAGATGGTCAGCACGAAACGCGAGTGTGGTTGCTGGTCCATAGTTACCTGCTCGGCAAGTGTCAGGAGTTGGGAGTGGAGAAGGGGTTCGCCGCTTGGACTGAGGCTTTGCGCGATCAGGTCCTAATCTCTAACCAACGGAGCCGCGACTATTTCAATGGCGATGCCTCGGCTCTCGATGATGCCCTGGAACAGACCCTCTGGGCGTTGATGGGCACTCGGCGACCTGGTCCGCTCTACCAGCTCTGGGATCCTGTGCTGGACCAACTTCGGTTTCTCATCCAGGAATGGATCACTAAACGCAACGGCGGCAACGTCGCTCTCGGCTTGCTGTTAAGGCTCCTTCGGGAAAATGCTCAGCGGGTTGGCAAAGATGACCCCTCGTGGCCGGCGCGGACCATGCTGTGTTCCCAAGCAGCCGCGAACTGGTTTCAATTGAATGGAGGTGAGTTGTCGCTCGATACGGCGATTGATCTGGCCCAGCAGGCAGTTGCGGCTCATCCCGACCCAAAGTGGATCAGCGACCTCGGTCGACTCCACCTCTTCAGGTTCGAAGTGAAGCGTCGTGCTGAAGACCTGCAGGCAGCCATCCACTCGCAGCGCGAAGTTTTGCAGATGATCGGATCCGAGCACGCGGGATTGCGCGCTTCAGCGCTGGATCGACTGGGAATGGCGCTCCGAACATCATTCGAGCAGTTCGGCGTAGTCGATGAACTCAATGAAGCCATCGTCAATCATGACGAAGCCGTGCGCGTTTCGGCCTCGAACGGGTCAACCGAACCGGCGTACCTTGGGAATCTGGCTGGCGCGCTCATGATGAGAAACACCCTCACCAATGATGAAGAGGACCACCGCAGGGCCGGCCAATTATTACGGCAGGAAGTAGAACTATGTAAGCCCGGTCATCCACTACGCGCGGACGCCCTGGGCAATCTCGGGGGTTGGCTGACGTTGGATAAGGAGACGCCAGGCGCATCCGCTGAAGCAATCGGCGTCCTAAAAGAGGCGATCCAACTGGCGGGTGGTCGTCATGTGAAGTGGACGTGGGAGTTGTCATTAGCCCAGGTATTGATTGCCGCCCCCGGCGAGGAAAACCGGAACGAAGCTCAACAGCATTTGCAAGCGGTGCTCAATGAGACGCCGCCGGAGTGGCCCAATCGATCCCTCGCCCTGGCACTCCTGGGCCGCCTCCAGGCAAATGCCGGGTCGGACGAAGCTGGTGAAACGTTGGCCCAGGCCGTAACCGTTTGTCTATCTAACCGGCCGGACGCCGCGCGGAGCGCTGCGGATGACTGGCTGTCGTGGGCCATTTCAAAACATCGCACCGATGAACTGAAAAAAGCTTCAGCGCGAAGTCTTGACGTGCTGGATGTTCTCTCCCGTCGTCAGGATGATGTGTCTGAGCAGGTGCAGTGGCGTATTAGATCACGCCGCGCAGTCGAGGACGCAGCGTTTGCTTTAGCCGACGCCGGTGAGATCGATCTCGCTGTTGCGCACCTTGAACGGGGAAGAGCAACAGTGTTGAGGCAATCACTGGATTTTCCGGCCGAGCCTCACAGCGCGGCTGCGACCCTGGCTGCACTGCCGCCGGACATGCGTGTCGTCTATCTGATTGCAGCGCGTGCAGGAGGAATCGCCCTGATTCCGCGAGAGGACGTTGTCACTGTCCATTCACTTCCGGAATTCACTGTTGAACGCGTTTACGATGCCGTCCTGAAATTGCTTAACGCGCAAGAGAACCGCACGCGCCTGGGTGGCGCGGCTGTTTGGCGGGGCCATCTCGATAGTGTGACGCGTTGGATGTATGAAGCCGTTGTCGAACAACTGCTGGATCCTCTTTCGCAGCTAGGACCCAACGTCGCGCTCTTGACCGATGGCCTCGTTGGCTTGCTACCATGGCCATCCGCTTGGGAGCCTGACGCCACTGCGCCACACGGTCGCAGGTATTTCATCGACCTGCCGATCGACTTGACGATCGCACCAACAGCAGCACTGTTAGCGAATGCGGCGATTCATGCGCGTTCGGTCAACTCCGAACGAGTGCTCATCGTAGCGCCGAGCGACAGCTCAGCAAATGTCTTGAAAGACATCGATGCGGAGGTTGCCGCCGTCGCGGCGGCGCACCCTGGCGCGATAGAATTGCGAACTGGAGTTACTCCGACAGCCGTTCTAAACGCAGCGCAGGAAGCTGCGATCGTTCACTTCGCGTGTCATGGTCGGGTTAATTTGCTGGAGCCGCTGGAGTCCTACCTTTTGTTGAGTGGTGACAGTCACCTTACGGCTGCGGACCTCCTTTCTGAGAAGCCTCGGCCCGGTCGTCTGGTTATCCTGTCGGCGTGCGAGACTAGTGCCGCTGGTGTTGTTGCACCCACCGAGGTGTTGGGGCTTCCGCTTTCGTTCCTTCGTCGCGGTTTCGCCGGCGTCGTGGGATCGTTATGGCCCATAAGGGACGATGGCGCCGCGCTGTTGATGGGCAAATTCCACCAGCTAGTGGCGAATAGCCCGCCCGCGGCGGCGCTCGCTAAAGCGCAACGGTGGTTGCGAGAGTTGTCCCGTGATGAAGTTGCAGAGTTGTTGGGTCATCCCGTCGAGGGAGAGTTTTCACAGGTTGAGACATGGGGAGCCTTCACATTCACCGGCGTATGACGTGGAAAGACCGTTGCTGTCAGTAAGTCTGAAGTCGTTCTTGGATCGGGTCAGTACAAGGAGCGGTAGCGACCTGGTCGGTGATTAGGATGCGATATTTCTGATGGTTACTGACTTCTATCGTTTGACCAGGTCGCGACCGCTCCCTGTACTGACCCGATCCAAGAACGATTGGGACTTTGAGGCAAAGCTCTTTCAGTAGGAGGTAAGCGTGAGTAGAAAACTTGATGTGAACCTGGGCGCGGGCCAGTACGCCACGGCGCCGAGTCTGCTCCCGACGCTGACTCGCTTCGCATCACCTGGGTTGCTCCTCTTCGCAGCCCAACAAGCCGAATCACTTTCGATCAATCGCTTTGCCGCAGTCCCAGCCGTTGGGCGAGCAACAGCAGCTGTTATCGCACGGCGAGCTGAAAAGATGACCAGCCAGAGCTTGTACCGGGCGGCGACGAGTCTGCCGTGGATTGGAGGACTGACGAATCTTCAGCCAGAGCTAGTCGCCAGTCCGCATCTCAAGGCCCAAATCGGGGTGCGGATTGGCGATGTGGGCGTGGTGAGACAAGCGATCTCATCAGCCTTTGGAGGTGAGGAACTCGTCCTAACGAGCGCCGCCGGTTTGCCGTTAGTGGGAACCTCTTCCGAGCTTCTGAAGATCACACTGGACGAGCTTCCTTCGCTTTCCATCGGATCACTACACGCTGTCGCTGCGCACCTCGATCCGGCATCGAATGCACAATTGCTCCAAAGTTGGGTGCACTCACAACGAGATCCCGCTGTGATGGTCGCAGGTATCGTGGAGATCATGCCGTGGCTGGGCGAGGAAAGTCGCGAGCAGGCTGCGCACTCAGCGCTCTCTTACATAAAAACGGGCGCGCTTCAGTCGACACAGCCCTGGATGGTTTCGTACCTGGTTCGACGACTTCGAGAGACGGCTCGCGGTGCGAAAGCACCAGAGCTACAGCTTCTCGCGGCGTCCCTTCCAGCGCCGTGGCGCGAGGTGGTGGGACGTCAGGGCAGGCTTGAGCACGTCGATGACGAAACGGCGCTTCGCAGCAGTTATCCGCACGAAGTGTCTGGACCCGTTCTGCGCACGGAAGCTGACCTCGCGATCAGTCGAATGGTCGATGTGTGGGGTGATGTTGAAAAGCCCGAGTATAGAGGCTTTGAGACGCAGCCGGAGCCCTTGTACCTCAATGCTCAGGTCAATGAGCTCCACGGCGAAGTCGGAATCCCGCGCCTGGATGCCTTTACGCGCGGCCGCAGTTATCGCGTGACTGTATATCTTGCGATTAAGGATCTATCAAGTGGCATCACTGCCGATACTCCGGCTCCACTTGACCGCTCGTTGCCGCATGAACTCTACATCTCGTTTTTCGCATCGTGGCTCAAGCCGTCGCCGCCCGTCCCGATCCAGATAAAAGCAATCGGCGGATCAGAGTCCACCACGGCATCGATCGAATTTGTTGTCCCTCCGAACCTCGCCACCATCGCGCTGCAGGTGATCCTGCTGGAGCGTATCGGAAAAGAATTGACGCCGATCCAGAGCGGCGTGCTTTCCGGCGATGTTGTACAACCCGGCGGGAAGGGCAACGGAATCTCATTGCGGATCGATCCTCATCCGACGAGGCCGCCGAACCCGACAACTGAAGGCGTAACGATCATGTTGGGAGACGACACACTTGCCGTCTACGGGTCACCCGAAGTCGATGGCAAATTCCTGGAGCCGGGCGAGCTCAAAGCGTTGCGAACACAATTGGGCGTTGACGCTCTGACGCAGTGGGTCGCAATCGAGGGCGTCAAAGATGAGAAGCAGCTTGCAACAAGCCTGGTCGATCTTGCAGCGCGCGGTCGCGACGTGCTGGAGATATTCAAGAAACGACTGGTTGCAAATCCCGAAACTCGACGACGCCTGTTCGACACCGATGATACCGTTCGACTATGGTCGCGCGACCTCAACACCGATCTGCCGGTTGAATTCATTTACGATGGACCTATTCCGGATTTAAAACAACCCTCGCTGTGCGCACAGTTCTTCGACGGTCTCAATGATGGCGCCTGCAGGAAATGTGAAAATCGTGGCAACGCCATTTGCGCGTTTGACTTCTGGGCCTTCCGCCGCCGAATCGAACGCCGTGTGGCTGATGATCTCGATGCGGGGTCAGACAAGAACATCGCCAGACCTTCTGCAAAGGCTCTCCTGTCTGTGAGTGCCCCGGCTGCTTTCGGGGCCAGCGTGACCGTTTCGGCGGATAGCCGGAAAGCAATCATTGCGGCGTTGAAGGAGGGAGGCGTTGGTATTGAGTGTCCAGCACCAAATTGGGATGGGTGGAAGAAGCTGCTGGAGGATCCGCCACATCGGCTATTGGTCCTTCTCTCGCATACCGAGCAAGGCACTAAACTGGAGATCGAGAACGATCTGATCGACCGTCAGTGGATTACCAACGCCTACGTCAATCCTCTTGAAGAACAACCGGGACCTTTCGTACTGCTGACAGGTTGCGAGACGGCACGTCCGGAATATGCGTTCCTGAGCTTTGTCTCGAAGTTCCTGGACCAGGGCGCTGCCGTTGTGGTCGGAACACTGGCCCTGATTCGTGAGGACGCCTCGGCCGCGGCGACCCTGCAAGTGCTCCTTACGTTGCGCGAAGTCGTTTCCAGTGAGACTGAAGTCGAGCATCGAACTGTTGGCGAAATCATGAGGCGAACCCGCTGCCGTCTGCTCGCCAATAAGGATCTCACCGGACTCAATCTCGTCGCGTATGGAGATGCCGACTGGGAGTTTGCTCCTCGAGGTGTGCGATGACGCGGCTGTCCATCGAAATGCTCCCTGCTGCGCATGGCGACGGCTTATGGGTAGAGTGGATTCATGCGGAACGAACTCATCGCGTGCTGATCGATGGCGGACCGGGAAAGACGTACCCGGCGTTGCGCAGACGCGTCCAACAGCTACCAGATAACGACAGGCGCATCGACATGATGACGATTACACACGTCGATACGGATCACATCGATGGCGCCGTCACACTGCTGCTGGACGATCTGAATGTCGAATTCGGGGACATCTGGTTCAACGGCCGCAACCATGTGCAGAATCCGCTAAGCCCTGTCTCAGGTAGCCGATACCTGGGCGGTGTGCAGGGCCAGGTGCTGAGTGCCATCCTCGCCCTGCCGCGATTTCCCTGGAACCTCGCGTTCGAGGGGCGAGCGATCGTGGTTGATCCGAAACGCGCGTTTCCTGTCAAACAGATTGGCGGACTGACCTTCACGATTCTTTCCCCTCGAGTCGAGCAGTTGCAGAGGCTGGCTGTTACGTGGGACTTCGACATTACAAAGGCTCTCAAGAACATGGAACTGATTCCCGCGGGAGAGACCGAAACGGATGTCGCCAAAAGGATCAAGGAGGGCGGGTTTGAACTCGCTCAGAAGCTGCTTGCCAGCCGTTATCCGAAGCGGATCAATCCGCCTCCCGAATGGACACAGCCGAGCGAAGATGGCGCCTACCTCGGAGACCCCTCAAACCCCAATGGATCAAGTATCGCGTTTCTCGTCGAGGATCAAAGCCAGGATCTGGCGGTGCTATTCACGGGCGACGCGCATGCGCCGGTCCTGTTCAAGAGCGTGCTCGAGTTACTGATGCAGCGTGGTAAGCCCCGGCTGCGGCTCGATGCGATGAAGCTGGCCCATCACGGTAGCAAAAACAATATCAGCACGAATCTTCTCGCCCAACTCGACTGCACGACATTTCTGGTTTCATCGGATGGCTCTGCAGGCTATAACCATCCCGACGATGAAGCGATCAAGATGATTCTCGACGACGCCAAAACGCGAGGGACGCGACCGGCGCTGCACTTCAACTATCTCTCACATCGGACCAAACAATGGGCGTTGGAATCGAGCGGCAACGGTGATTTATACGATGCGTACTTCCCCACTCAGGGAGAAGGAGATCACGGTCTCGTCGTCACGGTCGGCAAACGATAACGGGAGGATATGTGCAAGTGCCAAACGTCAACGCGGAACTCGAAAGATTCACGGACGAAGGTAATACTCTTATGGAGCAGCGCGATCACGAAGCGGCAGCGGAGAAGTTCCGAGCGGCCCTGGCGCTCGATCCTACGCATGCGGTGTCATGGTACAACCTTGGTGTAACGCAGGATGCCTCCGAGGACAACGAAGCCGCCATTGAGTCATATCGCGAGGCTGTGAAATGTGACCCTGAGTTCGTCAACGCATGGAGCAATTTGGGTTGGGCTCTACTAGCGGCGGGCAAACCCGAGGACGCAGATGAGATGTTCAGTCGAGCCATTGACGTCAACCCGGACTATCCAAAGAGCTATGTCGGCAAAGGCCACATACGTCTGTTTGCCGAGGACTATGACAATGCCCGGCTATATTACGCAATGGCATTGGAACGAGATCCACAGTCAATCGTGGCTCGCCTGAGCCTGGAGCAGTTGGATAATGCGGAGGACGAGTGATGTCTTCCCAGTTTTGCCGCGGACCTGGCGTGAGTTACATTCACCCACAAGGTTCTCAAGCACTCGTCCTCCAAAGTGTTGAGCGATTTGGGCCATTGTACCGCAGGATCATTCTTGGATCGGGTCAGTACAGGGAGCGGTAGCGACCTGGTCAGTTATCGGTTTTGACCCCCATGATTAGACCAGGTCGCTACCGCTCCCTGTACTGACCCGATCCAAGTGCGATTCCTACTTTTGAAGCAAAAGCAGTATCCACCTGTGATCTAAAATTTCGTAAGCCTGAGTGAACCCAATCGATACCGATAGCGTCTAAGCGCACACATCGATCCTTGATGTGGTCTTGGCTCGTCTCCCACAATCCTGTAATACCAACACAAAGGAGCATTATCTCAATGACTCTCCCGCGAAGGTGTGTCTCGTTGCTGCTGATCTATTCTTTTGTGGTCGCAGTCGCTCCACACTCAACTGTCTCCGCACGCAACACTGATCCTCAGCCCCAGACCCAGGACGACGGCCTCCGCTTTCGATTGAGTGAAGGCACGGAGCAGCCGGAGGCACGCCCAGCAACCAGTCCGGTCTCAACGACCGCGCTATCTGATGCCGAGACAGAAGCCGTTCTCAAACGACTGCCACCAATCAAGAGCGAAACGAGCGATGAAACAGACTTTGCAACTCGCTCGCAGTCGTTGCCGCCACCACGCACCGGCCTCACTATCGCGCAACCATTTCCTGCAGCAAACGAGATGGCTCCTCCTGATTCAACAACCGCGGGAACACTCGAAGTCGTTCGCTACTCGCCCCAGGGCGACGTGCCAATCACGGCAAACTTGAGCGTCACCTTTTCGCAGCCGATGGTCGCGATCAGTTCACAGGAAGAAGCAGCTAAATATGTTCCGGTGAAGCTCACGCCCGAGCCACACGGGAAATGGCGGTGGATTGGAACGAAGACTCTGCTGTTCGAACCAGACGTGCGCTTTGCGATGGCCACTCAGTATTCGGTATCAGTGCCGGCGGGTATAAAATCAGCGATTGGTGGAACGCTCAGTAGCGAGAAATCCTGGACGTTCACGACGCCCGCCCCGAAAGTAAAGACAACATACCCGTACGCCAACGATCCCCGACCCCTGGACTCGCTGATGTTTGTCGAGTTTGACCAGCGAATCGAGCCGGCGGCGGTGTTGAAAACAATCACATTATCGACGACCGGAAATACTCAACTGCCTTTGCGGCTTGCAACCAAAGAAGAGATTGAAGCCGATTGGTATGTGAAAGATTTAGTAAAGGTCGCACAGAAAGATCGTTGGCTTGCGTTTCGCGCAATCGATAGTAATGGCGACACGAAAAATGCTTTGCCGGTCAACACCTACATGACGGTCAGAATCGGACCTGGAACGCCGTCGATCGAAGGACCACATACAACCAGCACAAAGCAGGAGTTTTACTTTTACACGTACGGGCCGTTCCACATTACGCAAACTCAGTGCGGTTACCCCGGCAGATGCAAACCGAACGATCCGTGGCGAATTGAGTTCAACAATCCAATCGCGCTGCCTGGCTTCGAGGAATCCCAGGTGCGGATTGAGCCCGCAATGGATGGGCTCAGGCGAATTGTCTCTGGCAACACGCTCGTTATCGACGGACTTAAAAAGCCGGATACAACTTTCAGAGTCACTCTCGACAAATCTCTCGGTGACGGTTTCGGCCAAAAGCTCGGCAAAGACGAAACCGTGGAATTCAAAGTTGGACCCGCTGATCCATTCATCTGGCTGTCAGGCAATGGCTTTGTCGTGCTCGATCCGGATGGACCACGCCAGCTTTCGCTCTACACGACTAACTATCAAACGGTGAAGATCAACCTTTACGCAGTTGAACCCCGCGACTGGATCGACTTTCAGGTCTACCGCCAACTGCATTATCGCGGCCCCAACGATCCAGCGGCTAAAGGACTGGTGCTGCCGGGGCGTTTGATCTATTCGAAACAGTTGGAGCTGAAGAAGTCGCCAAATGAGATGGTCGAGACTGAAATCGACTTGACGCCGGCATTCAAGGACGGTTTCGGGCAGGCGGTCGTTGCAGTCGAGTCAATCAATCCAACCACCGACTACGCTCACAATCTGCTTTTGTGCTGGGCGCAATCGACGAAGATCGGTCTCGATGCTTTTGTCGATAACAAGCAATTGATCGGTTGGGCCAATTCGCTTGTCGATGGAGCACCGCTGAGTGACGTGAAGATGGAAATTCTTGCCACGAATGTTACCGGCACGACCGGCACTGACGGACTCGCTAATCTTCAGTTGAAAGTGGCGCCGGACGCCAACATGAGCGTTCTGGTTGCGCGCCGTGGTAACGACGTGGCGATTCTTCCGGAGCAGCCAGACATTTGGTGGAATGAGGGAACATGGCATAAGCGGCCGCAGAAAGATGCATTGGCTTGGTATGTCTTTGACGATCGAAAGCTCTACCGGCCTGGAGAAGAGGTGCACATCAAAGGCTGGATCCGTCGTATGGGCACCGGGGTTGGCGGCGATGTTGGTCCATTGAACGGCGCGATCAAAACACTGAGCTATATAGTTCAGGATGAGCGTGAAACTGAAATCACGAAAGGAGTGCTAACTCCCAACGCATTCGGCGGGTTCGACACCGCATTCAAACTTCCCGACAACATGAATCTCGGCAACGCGTCGGTGAAGTTTGAAATCACTGACTCGGCCTTCGTAGACGCGGATTACACTCATACTTTTCAAGTGCAGGAATTTCGGCGGCCGGAATTTGAAGTAACCGCAAAAAACGAGACTGAGGGCCCGCTGTTTGTAGGCGCCCACGCTGAGGTGTCAGTAAAGGCGACGTATTTTGCCGGCGGTGGTCTGACAGATACAGAAGTGAAATGGGGCGTTCGCTCAACTCCGACGACCTTCACGCCTCCAAATCGCGGAGATTACACGTTTGGAAAATGGATTCCGTGGTGGCGTAGTGAAAGTGAGAGCGGCGAAACACGCACCAGTAATTTCACTGGCCGCACTGACACAAGCGGCAAGCACCGGCTGCGCATCGACTTTGATTCGGTTAACCCGCCGCGGCCTTCAATGCTCGAAGCAGAGGCCACCGTTCAGGATGTGAACCGGCAAACCTGGTCCGCGAAAACAACGCTACTGGTCCATCCTGCGAATCTGTACGTTGGCCTGAAAAGCGACAAGTTATTTGTGCAGCCGGGTGAGCCGTTGGTCGTGCAGTCAATCGTGACTGATCTCGACGGCAAAGCGATCGCGAATCGTGAAGTAAAGATGCATGCCGTCCTGATGGATTGGAAGCAAGTCGAAGGAGTATTCAAAGAGGTTGAGTCGAATCCGCAGGACTGTATCATCCAATCAACCAACGATGCCGCGACGTGCACGTTCAAAGCGAACGAAGGCGGCAGGTATCGCGTGGTGGCAACAATTCACGACGACGAGGATCGCGCGAATGAAAGCGAGCTGAGTTTGTGGGTGGCCGGCGGCAAGCTACCTTCCAATGGTAAGGTCGAAGAGGAGACGGTCGACCTGATTCCGGATCGCAAGGAATACAAGGACGGCGAGACAGCGCAGATCCTTGTGCAAGCGCCTTTCTATCCGGCCGAGGCGGCGATGACTGTGCGACGTTCCGGAATCGTGAAGGTCACGCGCTTCCGTATCGATGGACCAACCTACACTCTGCGACTTCCAATTGAAGATGCCTGGACGCCGAACGTTCACGTGCAGGTTGATCTGGTTGGCACAGAGCCTCGCGCGGTACTGCAAACGGCTGCCGCGGCGGAAAGTCGCCGGCCTGCGTTCGCAAGTGGAGAGATCAACCTCTCGATTCCGCCTCTCTCAAGAAAGCTGAATGTCGTAGTGACACCTCGCGACAAGACTCTTGAACCTGCTGCTAACACGGTGGTGAATGTTGAGGTCAAAGATGCAGCCGGCAAGCCGGTGGCCAGGAGCGAAGTTGCAGTGGTCGTGGTGGATGAGGCCGTGTTGGCGCTGACAGGTTATGACCTCTCCGATCCGCTTGCGGTTTTTTATAGCGAACGCCCAACTAACACTGAGGACTATCACTCACGAGCACATCTTGAACTTTCAGACGTTGGCGTGGGCTTCGGGTACGGTCCCGGACAAGGAGGCGCAGGTGGTGGCGGAGTGATGGAGACGGTGAACATGTCGGCAGCGGCTGAGTCTTATAGTGTAACAGTCCGGTCAGTCAGCAATCTCGTCATTGATGGACTAAACGAGAACTCAGACAAAATCGCACTGCGCGCGAACTTCAACGCGCTTGCCGTTTTTGCGCCAGCCGTGCGAACCGACCTCAATGGTCGCGCACAGGTGCAAGTCAAGCTGCCTGATAATCTGACGCGTTATCGAGTGATGGCGGTGGCAGTTGCCGGTGGCACTCAGTTTGGCCTGGATGAATCTGCAATTACCGCGCGACTGCCGTTGATGGCACGGCCGTCCGCGCCGCGCTTTTTGAACTTCGGTGATCGATTCGAGTTACCCATTGTCGTGCAGAACCAAACCAACGCGCCGCTGCCGGTTGATGTCGCCGTGCGGGCGACGAATGCTGCGTTGGTCCACACAGGTGCGAGCCACTCGAATATCGCCGGTCGCCGCGTGATTGTGCCTGCGAACGATCGCGTCGAGGTGCGGATTCCTGTGGCGGCAATCAAAGCCGGTATTGCTCGCTTCGAAATCGGCGCGGTGTCAGGACGTTCGTCAGATGCTGCTGAGATCAAATTGCCTGTGTGGACACCGGCTACTACGGAAGCGTTCGCAACCTACGGCGAAATCGATACAGGCGCGATCAATCAACCCGTGAAGGCGCCTGCGGACGTCTTTCCGCAGTTTGGCGGGTTGGCAATTGAAACGTCGTCAACACAGTTGCAGGAGTTGACGGATGCGGTCATTTATCTGACCAATTACCCTTACGAATGTTCTGAACAATTGGCGTCACGCATCATCACGATCACTGCGCTGCGCGATGTGCTTACGGCGTTCAAAGCGAAAGATCTCCCGTCGCCGCAAGCGATGGAAGCGGCGGTGAAACGCGATTTGAAAACCTTACGGGGAATGCAAACCGAGGACGGTGGTTTTGGTTTCTGGGGAGCCATGAATCGATCGTGGCCCTATCTGAGTATTCACGTGGCGCACGCGTTGGCGCGGGCAAGGCAGGAAAAGTACTCAGTGCCGGATGAGATGTTTGACAAAGCGAAGGAGTACCTGACCGAGATCGAATCACACATTCCTTCTGATTATCCTACTGAGACAAAGTGGGCCATACGCGCTTATGCGCTCTACGTACGCGCACAGATGGGAGACCGCGACGTCAAACGAGCGCGAGATCTGATAACAGAGGTTGGCGTGGACGCGCTCTCGATGGAGTCGATCGGGTGGTTACTGTCGGTGCTTTCCCACGATGTGAATTCCAAAAACGAAGTCGCCGCGATTCGTCACCTCCTGAACAATCGTGTCACCGAAACAGCGGGTATGGCCCACTTCGTCTGTTCGTACAGCGATGGCGACTACCTCGTGCTGAATTCGGACCGCCGCGCGGATGGAGTGATTCTGGAAGCACTCATCGCAGACCAACCGGCGAGCGATCTCATTCCCAAGATTGTGCGCGGACTACTCGCGCATCGTACGCGCGGACATTGGGAGAACACGCAGGAGAACGTCTTCATTCTGCTGGCACTCAATCGCTATTTCAGAAGTTTTGAAAAGGTGACTCCGAACTTTGTAGCGCGCGCGTGGCTGGGTGAACGGTTCGCAGGACAACAGTCGTTTCGCGGCCGCTCAACCGACCGGCAGCAGGTGAACGTGCCGATGAGTTATCTCGTTCAGCAAGCCGAGCCAAATCTTGTGATCAGCAAGGACGGACCAGGCCGGCTTTACTATCGCGTGAGCATGAATTACGCGCCCAGCGATCTGAACCTGAAGCCTGCAGACTACGGCTTCACGGTGGAACGCAGTTACGAAGGAGTTGACGATCCGAAAGATGTGTCGCGTGACTCAGAGGGT
>Ga0207647_10001600_pt1 | contig 17393 bp, 14 predicted proteins | sample KBSCornC2_FD_184295 | JGI IMG/M metagenome (GOLD analysis project Ga0207647, IMG submission 184295) | Corn rhizosphere microbial communities from Kellogg Biological Station, Michigan, USA - C2 (SPAdes) (version 2) | ecosystem: Host-associated > Plants > Roots > Rhizosphere ...
GCGCGGGTCGTCGATTCCGTGCGTGAGCCGGCGAACGCCGCGTTGGCCAACGGCGAGCCCGCCGTGCTCGCACTCGTCCGGCACAAGCCCGGCGCGAACATCATCGAAGTGATTGACGGCATCACCGACCGCCTGCCGGCCCTGCGCGCGTCGCTGCCGGGCGACATGCAGGTCAGTGTGATCGTCGACCGCGCCACCACCGTGCGGGCCTCGCTGCATGCGGCCGAGCACACCCTCGCCCTGGCCGTGGTGCTGGTGGTGATCGTGATGCTGCTGTTCCTGCGCGATCTGCGTACGGCCCTGATCGCCAGCGCCGTGGCGCCGATCTCGCTGGTCGGCGCCATGATCGTCATGTATTTCCTGGGCTACAGCCTCGATATCCTCTCGCTGATGGCCCTGACGATCGCGGTGGGCTTCACCGTGGATGATGCCGTGGTGGTGGTGGAGAACATCGCCCGCCATATCGAGGAAGGCATGCCGCCGCGCGAAGCGGCGTATGTCGGCGCGGGCGAGGTGGGTCTCACCGTGCTCTCGATGAGCGCGGTATTGATCGCCGTGTTCATCCCGCTGCTGTTAATGGGTGGTTACGTCGGCCTGTTCGTCCGCGAGTTCTCGGTCACGATCGCGACGGTCATCGCCATCTCGCTGGTCGTGTCGCTCACCGTGGTTCCCATGCTGTGCGCCTGGTGGCTGAAGCCGGCCCGCGCGGATCGCGAACACGGCGCCGTGTTCCGCTGGACCGAGCGTCGGTTTGTGGCGCTGCAGGGCGCCTACGACCGTAGCCTGACCTGGGCGCTGCGCCGCGCGCCGCTCACCATGCTCTCGCTGCTGGGCGTGCTGTGCCTCAGCGTCGTGCTGTTCATCGTGGTGCCCAAGGGCTTCTTCCCGCGCCAGGACACCGGCGAGCTCACCGGCGATTTCGATACCGACGGCAGCGCGTCGTTCGCGGTGTCGAAGGACAAGCTGGGCGCATTCCTTGCCACGGTGCGTGCCGATCCCGCCGTGGAAAGCGCCGCGGGTTATGCCGAAGGTGATTCGGGCTCGCTGTTCGTTACGCTGAAGCCCTTGTCGAAGCGCGATGCCAGCGCCGATGAAGTGGCGGCCCGGCTCAACGCACAGCTCACCAAGCTCCCGGGCGGCGTATTCACCGTCACCTCGGTACAGAACATCCGCGTCGGCGGCCGGCGCAGCCGTGCCTCGGACGAATACACCCTCCAGGCGGATTCGCCGGAACTGCTCCGCCGCTGGGTGCCGCCGATCGTGGAAGGCATGATGCGCCTGCCCGAGCTGCGCAACGTCCATGGCGATAATGGCCGCAAGGGCGTGGCTACTGCACTCAGCGTGGATCGCGATGCTGCGGCGCAGGCCGGTACGTCGTATGCCCGCATCGATGGCGTGCTGCGTGATGCCTTCGCCGACCGGCGCGTGGCCACGATGTTCTCGCCCTCGGGCGAATACCCCGTGCTCATGCGCGTGGCCCCCGAGCAGTCGCAATCGCCCGATGCTTTCGCGCCGATCCAGGTGCCGGTCACGGGTGGCCCCGGCATGCCTCTGCTTGGGCTGGCCCAGGTACACCAATACCAGGTGCCGCTCGCGATCTCGCATTACGGCCAGTCGGTATCCACCACGATTTCGTTCGACCGCGTACCCGGCGTCTCGCTCTCCAAGGCGACCCAGGCGATCCAGAAGGTGATGGATGGTCTCGCCGTGCCGACCTCGGTGCGCAGCAGTTTCCAGGGCTCGGCCGGCGCCGCGCGGCAGGTCTCCGATAGCGAGCCCGCCCTCATCCTGGGCGCGGTGCTTACGCTGTTCATCGTGCTGGGCATCCTTTACGAGAGCGTCGTCCATCCGCTGACGATCCTCTCGACGCTGCCATCGGCGGCGGTGGGCGCGGTGTTCGCGCTGATGGCGCTGCATACCGACCTGGACGTGATCGCGTTGGTCGGCATCTTCTCGCTGGTCGGCATCGTGATGAAGAACGCGATCATGATGGTCGATGTGGCGATCGTTTCCGGGCGTACGATGGGCATGACCCCGTCGGAGGCTATCCAGCATGCGTGCCGCCTGCGTTTCCGCCCGATTCTCATGACCTCGCTCGCGGTGATGGTGGCGGCCGTGCCGCTGGCGATCTCGCGCGGCAATGGCGCCGAGATGCATCGCCCGCTGGGCATCGCGATCGGTGGCGGCCTGGTGGTAAGCCAGTTGCTGACCCTCTATACGACCCCCGTGGTTTACCTTTATCTCGACCGTTTCAGCAGGTGGGCTGGCAGATGGATGCAAAGATTCGGCGGCCAGGACCGCGACGCGGCATGGCCGGCGCAGCACGAGGAGCCGCTCCCGTGAGCGCCCGTGGCTTGCGTGTACTGATGGCGGTCGCGACCGCCACCCTGGTGGCCGGCTGCACGGTTGGCCCGGATTACGTGCGCCCGGCGGCGCCGACCTCGGCGGCGTTCAAGGAAGCGAAGCCGCAGGCGGCGCAGGGCGCTCCGGCGGCACCGATTGCCGGCAAGTGGTGGGAGATCTACGGCGACCCGGTGCTCAACGACCTGGTCTCGCGCGTGGCCGTGGATAACCAGTCACTGGCCGCCTCCGCCGCACGCATGCGCGAAGCGCAGCTGCTGGTGCAGGAAGCGCACGGTGCGGCGTACCCGCAGGTGAGCGTGGGTACGATCAAATCCGGCCGCCGCAACGAGAATGATTTCGGCCTGGGCGTGAGCTGGGAGCTGGACCTGTGGGGCCGCATCCGCCGCGATGTCGAGGCGCACCGCGCTTCTGCCGAAGCAAGCGCGGATGACCTTGCCGCGGCGACGCTGTCGATGCAGGCGCAGTTGGTGCAGGCGTATTTCGCGCTGCGCCAGAGCGATGCCGCGATCGACCTGTTGCAGCGCTCGACGGACGTAGCCACCCAGTGGCACCGGATGGTCGGCAACCAGTACACGCAGGGCCAGGCCTCCAGCGCCGATGTCTCCGATGCGCTGGTGAAGCTCAGTGGTGCGCAGCTCCAGCTGGCTGATACGCGCAGCGCCCGTGCGCAGTACGAGCACGCGATTGCCGTGATGTTGGGTAAGCCGCCGGCGGAGTTTTCGCTCGCGGCGGCGCCGTTCGATACGCAGGTGCCGGTGATCCCGCCGGGCGTGCCGGCGATCCTGCTCGAACGTCGTCCCGACGTGGCAGCCAGCGAACGCCGCATGGCGGCCGCGAATGCGCGCATCGGCGTGGCGAAGGCGGAAGAGCTTCCGTCTATCAGTCTTGCAGCCGGTATTGGCGTGCGCCGCGGCCCAACCGGCACGGCGGACGTGAAGGGGCCGCTGTTCACCGGTGGCCGCCTGGATGCGCAGGTGAAGTCGGCGGGCGAGGGCTATACCGAGGCGGTGGCGAACTATCGCCAGACGGTGCTGGATGCCTATCGCGAGGTGGAAGATAACCTGGTTGCGACGAATGAGCTGGCGAACGTTGCCGAGCTGCATGCGAAGGCGGCGGCTGCGGCGACCGAGTCGGATCGGGTGACGCAGAACCAGTACAAGGAAGGCGTGGCGGATTACCCGGCGGTGGTGCAGGCGACGAATGGTGCGCTTGAGGCGGGCCGCGGTGAGCTGCAGCTGCGTCTGCGCCGGCTGGATACGAGTGTGAATTTAATCGTGGCGTTGGGTGGTGGGTGGCAGGCTGAGCCTTCGCAGGCACAGGCTCAGGCGCCGTCACCGGCTCAGTAAGAGGTTCATTCGCCGTCGCGAATGCATGTAACCAGCGGCTTGCGCCGCCTTAGGCTGGTAGTCCGTGGCAGTCGGCGGCGGGCAGGCCCTTGGGTCCGCCAGTCGCGGACCTTCGGACCGGGCCGTAGGCGCCGCTCTCGCGAAAAGCGTGGGGCCAGGCGGCCCTCCGCTCATGTCGGCCCCAAGGGCCTGCCCGCCACCGAGTCCACGCGGCCGTTCACCCGCAGCTAGAGCGGCGTTGTTGACGTCAGCATGCACTAGTCGATCGAAGCATAATTGGCAGCCTTCACGGCGATGGAGTCCCGCATGACGCGGACTGTTGACGATGATTTTCCGGAAGGCTTGGCTACTCGGTACGGGCTCGCGCGAGCGCATAACGATCGCTTGCGCCTTCTGTCTGGAGCGGTGAGGCCGAGTTCGCTGCGGGAGCATTTCGCGCTGGCTAGTTTGGACTTGGCTCTGGAACACCATAGCGCAATCGTTCGATGTGCCGAAGCGTTTGAGTTCGGCGCAGCAGCAGCGCTGCTTCGGCCGCTTCTTGAGGCTGGAGCATCAGCCTTTTGGTTCGTCTATGCGGCTGCGGTGGAGCAAATTGCGGCGCTATCGACCTCCCCAGACGACTCGCCGCTGGTTGATCTGCCGGACCTACGCACCATGGCGGTTGCTATTGAGCCGACGTTTCCCGCGGTGAAAGTCCTGCTCGATGGCCTCAAGAGTGGAGGCGCGGCGAAATGGCTTCACAAGTACACCCACGGCGGAACGCCTCAGCTGGCGCGTAGGGGGCAGGGCGGCTGGCATCCAGAAGAGATAAGGCTTCTCGTCTTGCGGGCCGACATCTTTGTCACCATGGCGACCTCCGTAGCCACGCTCCTTGCTCCCGATAGGGAGCTTGCCGCATATGTCTTCGAGGAGCGTGATCGCGTTAGCCAAATTTTGCGTGAGCGATACTTGGTCAGCGACATGCCGATGCAGCCAGATGCGCTTCCGCCTGCGCCCTTGCTTCAGTTTGGCGGTGGTCCGCCGCCGATGGTTAGGCCGCTCGACTACTTCACGCCATCTGGCATTCATCGCACCGCCGATTGAGGAATCATCATGATTTTTATTAGCCACACCCATAGCGATAAGCCATTCGTCGAGCCTATTGCACGTGCCCTGGCCGATTCCTTTGGTCAGGAAAAAGTCTTCTACGATTCTTGGGCAATCCAGCCGGGAGACTCGATCCTTGCGAAGATGAACGAAGGGTTGGCCGGGGCCGCGTTCGTTTTTGTGTTCTTCACCAAGGATGCGCTCGCCAGCAAAATGGTTTCGCTCGAGTGGTACAGCGCGTTGGCGCAGGCTATGAAAGACAGGCCTGACGGTTCTGTGCGGATTATTCCAGTGCGGGCAGGAGACGTGACACTGCCGGTTTTGTTGACGGATCGCCTTTACATTGATCTGTATCGCAACGGCATGGAGGCCGCGCTTCGGCAGATGGTAGATGTCGTTCGAGGGGGCGCGGGGCCTGGAGGTGCGCCCGAGCCGTTCTCGAATCTCGAGGCGGTGATTGAGCCGAAGGGCTCATCTCTTAAAGTCATGATTCGAGCCAAGCACTTCATGGAGCCAACGGCGTCGGTAGCTATCGTCGCAACCAATCCTGCCGGGTCGTTTACGCTGGAGCCCGTTGACGAGCCTCAGTACTACGGTGCGAGTATCCAAACGGAGGTGCCTCATGGTCAGCCGGTCTTCGGACAGATCGTCACCTTGTCGCGTGCGCTAACGCCGCTAAATCCGATGGAGCTGATCGTCACCAAGGTCACAACTGATCGCCTAGATATCGCGGCGATCCTGCATTTGGAAGGCAAGAATCAGGCGAAGCCAATTCCAGTCATTGAACGCTCGAATGCATCTACCGTGACGGTCACTGTCGCGCCTGGCGCGAAGCGTTAACTTTCGTTGAGAGTGCCCTTGGGGCCTGAATAGTCAGCGGAGTGCTAAGGACAGATGCCGTCCTGAATTCGAAGGTCCCGTCGGCTCAGTGGTGATCTGCATCGGGACGACGTTCGTCGCGAGGCGGGTGTTGCGCATCCTCGCGTCGTTTGGTTGCAGGGTACAAGCCGTCACTTATGCGCTATGCGCCGAAGGTCGCGGGCTCTCCCGCACCCAACGCCAACGGGGGCGGGTGGGCAGGCCTCTGGGGCCGACATGAGCGGAGGGCCGCCCGGCGCAATGATTATCGCAACGAGGGGACCTACGGCCCGGTCCGAAGGTCCGCGACTGGCGGCCCCAGAGGCCTGCCCACCCGCGGCCTCCTCAGCCCGTCATGCTATAGGCGGCGAAAGCCGCTAGAAACATGCATTCGCTTCAGCGAATGAACCGATCCGTTGGGGTAACGCAACAGTGGCTTAAAGCGGATAACGCGCCACCAGCGTCTCAAGACGCGACCGCGTTTCCTTCGCCAGCGGTGCAGGCGTGTTGTAGCGGCGTCGTCCCGACAGCGACTCCGCCACCATCTCATCGTGCCGCGATCCCATCAGCCCATTAATCGCCGCCAGGAACCGCGACATGCAATACGCATGCTCATTCGGCGCCAGCGAACGCAGCGTGTCGTAATACGACACCTGCATGCTCACGATCTTCCGCACCGCGTGGAACTGATCGCCCGCGAAGATCGTGCGGTTCACCGCCTTCTTCAGCCGGCTCATCTCTGCCTTCTGGAACGCGATCACGCCCGCCTCGGTATCCAGGCGCGTCTCCACCATCCCGCGGCGCACGAAATTCCACACCGGCTTCGACAGCAACACGCGCAGCTTCCAGCCCTGGCGCACGATCGTGCCGCGCTTGCCGCCGCGGAAACCATCCTGCATGTGGCCGAGCACGCGCGTGGTCAGGTCGAACAGATAGCTCGAGCGATGGTTGCGGCTGTACAGGCGCTGGGCAAAGCGCAGGTGCTTGTAGCGCGCACGGCTGTGCTTGTACTGCAGGCGTTCGTCGGCGCTCAGGCCTTCGTTGCGCATCAGCTTCTCCACCAGGTGCACCAGCTCCTCGCGCGATACGCCATCGTCCCAGAACTGCAGGCACAGGGCATAGCAACGGCGGATCGCATCCTCGGGCACCGCCAGCACGATCGGATCGGGCAGGCAGGTGTGCGCATCGACGATGTCATCGACATCCACGGCATCAAAGAGACGGCCCAGCGTCTCCGGGGAAAATTTAGGCCACTCGGTCATCATGGTGTTCATTAACGTGCTTCCTCCGGTGCATGGAAGGAGAGCGTGTGTCGCTGACGATACGCCGCCACGGTGGGGATTAGCGAGAACAATGCCTCCAGGCACGTCCCGATGAAATACGCGATCGCCGCGCCCATGAGCCCCATGAGGTGGCTCAGGCCGACCAGCAGGCCCGCGTAGGTAAGGGCCGCCAGGGCCTGCGCGACCAGGGCGGCGCGCTGGCGGCTGGCGATATAGAGCAGGGATTCGAGCGGGAAGCCGGCCATGGACACCACCAGGGCCGCCGACATCACCTGCAGCAGGCTGTACGCCTCAAGGTACTTGGCGCCGAATACCGAGCCGATCAGCGGCTTGCCGACCAGGATGACCAGCAGGGCCACCAGCACGCCCAGGCCACCGGCCAGCGCCGCGGAGCGGATGCCCAGCTTCCACGGCCGCGTGCTGGCGGGATCCAGGCGCATGATTTCCGGGTAGAAGCTCTTCTGCATCAGCGAGGCCGGCGTACCGGCGGCATCGAAGAAGGTGAGCGCGACCTTGAACACACCCGCCGCGGCCGGGCCAAGCACGATACCGACCAGCACGTTGCTGCCGGCGTTGCGCGCCGACCAGATCGAGTGGGCGAAGTTGGTGGTCCAGACGAAATCCCACGCGCCCTTGATACGACGGGCAGGCGCGAGCAGGCCTGGGCGCAGCGCATGCTCGATGTTCTGCCGGCGCAGCTCGCGCACCGCGAACACCCACAGGCACATGTCGCCGACCAGGCTGGAGATGTACCAGGTGGCGATGAAGCCGGGGAAGCCGAGGTGGAGCAGGTAAGCGAGGACGCTGCCCACGGCGCGCAGGAACGGGGTCACCGCCTGCTGTACGGCGATCAGGTCGAAGCGATCGATGGAGCGCAGGATGCCGGTAGGCGTTGCCGCGGTCATGGTCGGGATGAGCGTGCAATACGCCAGGGCCCACCAGAAATCCTCCGGCTTCAGGCCCACGGCGTGGCCCAGCAGCGGCAACAAGGCCATCCCGCCGACCACCGCCACCGCGCCACTGGCGAGATCCAGGCCAAACGACAGGCCGGTGACATCGCGGAAGCGCGCCAGGTCCTTGCGCTCGAGCGCCGGCGTGCCGAACTGCACCACGAACTGCCAGGTCTGGAACTTGGCGAAATCGCTGACGCTCTTGGCGTAGGCCTGGACCACGACCAGCGTGCCGAACAGCGCCGGCGACATGGCGCGGCCTGCGCAGGCGAGCGCAAGCAGGCCCAGCAGGGCGCTCACGACATTGCTTGAGCCGAGGTAAGACGCGTTCCGCAGGATGGTGCGGAACGAGCCATCGGAGAACCAGTGTTTCATGCCGCCGCTACCTGATCACCCGCCATGCGCAGGCTGCCTCGCGCCGGGCCAGCTGGCAAACGCGGCGCAGATCGCATCGATCTGTTCGGGCGTGTGCGCGGCGCTGACGCTGCAGCGGAGCAGGGAGCTTTCGCCCGGGGTGGCCGGGGGCACCATGACATTCACGTACACACCGTGCTTGAGCAGGTGATCCCAGAAGCGCAGTGCTTCGACCTTCTCGCCGACCAGCACCGCCACGACGGCGTTGGCCGGGGCGCCGAGCTGGAAGCCCAGCGCGCTCAGGCCCGCATGCAGGCGCTCGGCGTTCTCACGCAGGCGTTCGCGCAGGTCGGTGGCGGCTTCGAGCACCTTGAGTGCCTGGCGCGTCGCGGCGATGGTGGCCGGGGCGAGCGAGGCGGTGAATACGTACGGGCGGCTGGCGTAGCGCAGCACGTCCATGTCTTCGGAATCGCCTACGCAGAAGCCGCCGGTGTTGCCCAGGCTCTTGCTGAAGGTGCCGACCACGTAATCGACATCGGCGAGCACGCCGGCTTCTTCGACCAGGCCCTGGCCGCGTTCGCCGAGCACGCCCATCGAATGGGCTTCGTCGACCAGCAGTGCGGCGCCGAATTCCTTCTTGACGTTGACGAACTCCTGCAGCGGTGCGCGATCGCCGAGCATGCTGTACACGCCTTCGATCACGATCAGCGCCTTCGACGCATCAGCGCCCAGGCGGCGCAGGCGCTTGGCCAGGTCGGCCGGATCGTTGTGGCGGAAGCGGATGACGTTCGCGCCGCTGAGCTTGCAACCGTCGTAGATGCTGGCGTGGCTATCCGCATCGATCAGTACGTTATCGCCCGGGCCGGCCAGCGCCGAGATCATGCCCAGGTTGGCCTGGTAACCGGTGGAGAACACGATGCCGTCGCGCTTGCCATAGAAGCGCGCCAGTTCCACTTCGAGCTCGCGGTGCGAGGCGTAGCTGCCGTTGGCCATGCGCGAGCCGGTGGTGCCGGTGCCGGCCGTTTCCAGCGCAGTGCGCGCCGCGGCGATGCACGCCTCGTTGAAGGTCATGCCGAGGTAATTGTTGGTGCCGGCCAGGATCGTCGGCCGGCCCTGGATCACGCCCTCGGTGGGCGTGATGATCTGGTCGATCTCCACGCCAAACGGATCGATGCCGAGCGTGGCCAGTTCTTCGCGAACCGCACGAACGGCCTGCAGCCGCGCGTTGAGGCTCATGCGCTCTCGCCCACGGTCTTCTGGATGAGCACGGCCAGGTCGCCCACGGTGCGCACATCGGCCAGCGAGTTGATCGGCACGGAGATGTCGAACTCGTCTTCCACGGCCAGCATGAGGTCCATGACGCGCAGCGAATCCAGTTCCAGGTCACCGGTGAGTTCCGTGGCGGCACTGATTACGGGCACGCGGCCCTGGCCGAACGGGGTGACGATCTGGATGAGGCGGGTGGTGATGTCAGGAAGGTTCACGACGGTATTCCGGAAATAGCGGGGGCGGCCACGCCGAGTGTTTCGGCAAGGCCACGTTCAAACCCTAGCGCAGGCTGCCAGCCCGTGGCTTGTGTAAAGGCATGGCCATTGCCGACCCAATCGGGGTGGGTGATTTCACGCACCTTGCCCGGGGAAAGCATGGGCGCGTAGCCAAAGGCGCGCGCGGCCATGAGATTGATGCCAGCCACGGTGCGCAGCACCGGCACGGGGATATGCAGGCGCCGGATCGGCGCATTGCCGCGCAGTACGCGCGAGGCCGTGCCGAGCACGGTATCCCAGTCGTAGCCACGCTCGTGGCCGTCATCGAGTTCGTACGTGCAGCCGGAGGCGGAGGCGGTGTTCAGCCAGGCCACCACGGCGGATGCGAGGTCGGCCACGTGGATCAGCGAGAAGCGGCCGCTACCGTCACCGGGGATCGCTGCCAGCCCACGGGCCATGCCCTGGAACAGCGGCAGCATTTCCTTATCGCCCGGGCCGTACACGGCCGGCGGGCGGATGATGGCCCAGTTCAGCCGGCCCGCATTCGCTTCCAGCGCGATCTCGCCCAGGCGCTTGCTATTCGCGTAATCGGAGAGCTCCGGTTCGCGCGCGGCAAGCGAGGACACCAGCAGGAAACGGCGGCAGGTCGGCGAGGCGGTGGCCGCCTGCACGATATCCAGCACACCGGTTTCGTTGACCTGGTTGAATGCTTCGGGGCTGGCTCCGCGCACGCTGCCGGCGCAATGAACGACGGCATCAGCGCCTTCGACCAGTGCGGCGAGTGCATCACGGTCGCCCAGGTCACCCGCGACCCATTTCAGGCCATCGGCACACTGCACGTTGCGGCCGCGGCGCGGGCGGTACAGCGCCCGCACGCGATAACCCGCGGCCATGAGCTGCGCACGCAGCGCGGTGCCGATGAACCCCGTGGCGCCCGTCAGTGCAACGACCGGGCCGCCTTCCCCCGTGGCCTCGTTGTTCACGAGGCGACAGCTTCGGGAACGAGCTCCTGTGCGCGGCGTTCCAGGTACCCACGGCGCGTCGCCGAACGCGACAGCTTCCCGGAGGAGGTGCGCGGGAGCGTGTGCCGCGGCACCAGTTCGATCAGGCAGGTAATGCCGAGTTCTTCGATGAGCTCGCGGCGGATGCGATGCACCAGCGCCTCACGAGCTTCCGGATCGACGGTGTTGCACTGGACGACCACGACAGCCACCTCGGCGCCGCTCGGGCCCGGCACGCTGAATGCGGAGGCATCCTGCGAGCGCAGTTCCGGCTGGCGTTCCACGATGTGCTCGATGTCCTGCGGCCAGATGTTGCGGCCGTTGACGATGATCATGTCCTTGTGGCGGCCGGTCACGACGACTTCGCCGTCGACGACGTAGCCGATATCGCCGGTATCGAGCCAGCCATCATCAGCCAGCACGCTCGCGGTCTTTTCCGGCTGGCGGAAGTAACCCGACATGACGCTCGGGCCACGCACCATGATGCGGCCGACATGCAGGTCGGCGAGGTGCTCGCCTGCATCGTTCCAGATTTCGAGTTCGTGGCCGGGCAGCGGCCCGCCGCAGCGCACGAAGCCGGTGCCCGTACCTTCGACGGCGGGCACGGCAAGCAGGTTTTCCGACAGCTCGTCGGCATCGATCCACTCGACGACGATGCCCTTGCCGACCGGCGAGAAGCTCACCGCCAGCGAGGCTTCGGCCATGCCGTACGACGGCACCAGCGCATTCGCGTTGAAGCCGGCCGGGGCGAGCATCTCGGCGAAACGCGCCGGCACTTCCGGATGGATCGGCTCGGCGCCGATACCGGCGACGCGCCAATGCGAGAGGTCGTACGAGGCGATATCGCCCGGGCGCACGCGGCGCGCGCACATGTCGTAACCGAACGGCGGGCTGTAGGCGATCGTGGCCTTCGACTGGCTCATCAGCTCCAGCCAGCGGCGCGGACGCATCGCGAATTCGCGCGTATCCAGGTAATCGATCGAGCGCTGCGCGGCCATCACGGTGAGCAGGCAACCGACCAGGCCCATGTCGTGATAGAACGGCAGCCACGAGACGAAGCGATCGTCATCGCGCAGGCCCAGGCCCGGGCCTGCCGAACCCTGCAGGTTCGCCATCAGCGCGTGGCCGGGGATCATGGCCGCCTTCGGCGTGCCGGTGCTGCCCGAGGTGAACTGCAGGTAGGCGATTTCGTCCGCGGTGAGCGGCTTCAGTGCGGCGTCGTCGCGGGCCAGTGCATCGAACGCGGCGGGCGCGCCCCACATGGCCAGCTTCAGGCCCTGCACGGCTTCGCCCAGCAGGCCCAGAAAACCGTCGGACGCCACGGCGATCGAGGCGTCAGCCGCCTGGAGCATGCCGTTGAGCTTGTGCACGAAGGCATCGTGGCCGCCCAGGTTCACCGACGAAGGCAATGCCACCGGCACCAGGCCGGCGTACTGGCAGGCGAAGAAGAAGCGCAGGAAGTCGGCGTTGGTTTCCGCAACGATCGCAAGACGCGATCCACGCGGAAGACCCAGCGTCGCCAGACGGTGCGCAAGTTCCGTCGCCTGCTTGCGCAAGGTTCGGTAGGGGAGCGCGGTGACCAGTTTGCCGCCCGCGTAGAAATTTGCCCCGGTGACGCCCGCAGCCGCATAGTCCAGCGCCTCTGCCAGGGTGGCAAAGTCGCCGTGACGCAGCGGTACCGTATTCACGGTAGGGGTTGCGACCCCGGGTTCAATTGAAAGATTTCCGTCTGCACTCATGGTTTTATTGAACTCACCAGCGAGTTGCGCACTCCGGGGGAACAGCCCACGGCCCGTGCCAACAGGTAACTGTACCGGATGGTACCATATTTCAGGCTTGTTAAGAAAATCCTCAGAGCGGGTGACAGAATGCTCCGGTTTTTCCTTACATGCCACGTGCCCTTTAGCAGGGATTTCACATTTTCCTGCCGGAATCGCTTGCGATCGAGCTTACAACGGCCTTAGCGCGTGCGGAGCCTTAACTTCGTCGGACCCGTTGCCGGTTCCAGTTGGCCAGGTTCTTGATGGGCGCCCGGACGTACGGGCTGGCCTGGATAAGCCGGAAGATGATGCCGTTGAAGAAGGTGCCCAGGCGGTCCATGGGCCGGTCGATATCGATGAACAGCACGGCGCGGAGCTCATCGGTGTCGTTGTGCACCTCGTGCTCGTACGTGTCATCGAACAGCACGACCTTGCCTTCTTCCCAGTGCAGGATCTGGTCATCGACCCGAATCCACACGTTTTTCGAGTCTGCCGGCACCTTGAGACCCAGGTGCGCCCGGATGACGGCGCGGGTGGGGCCGTGGTGGGCGGCGATACGGTAGCGCGGCTGCAGGATCGAGAACATGGCGCTGCGCATGCCGGGCAGGGTATCCAGCACGGCCGCGGTACGCGGGCACAGCGCGCAGTTCTCGTCCGAGCGGTTGCCGTAGACGTAGAAGCCGAACGTCTTCCAGTTATCGCCCTTGGAGATGCGCTTCTGGTCCGGGGAGAGCTGGTGGAACGCCGGGATATCTTCCGGGTGCTCGAGCAGGTGATCGAGCTCGGCGCGGATCTCCGGCCAGGCGGCTTCCAATTGTGGCACCCACGCGAACTCACTGTTCGCGATAACAGGCGTTGACGGAACGAGCGAATGCTTCGCCTGGAAGCGGCCGCTCCAGCGCAGGAAGCGCTTGCCGCCCTTGATCAGTACGCGTCGCCACAAGGGCGCCTGCGCGGCTTTGGATGCAATGGTATTCACGTCTGCGATTCACCTGCGGTGGCGCTGCCTCGGATAGCGCTCATGGCGCGAGCCAACACATCGGTGTACGGCGCACGAGAATCAAGGTCTACGATGGTCGAATCGTTGTACTGAAGCTTCGACATGATCGCGATCTTGTCGTTGAGCTCGGCGACGCTGTGGTCGGGCTTGCGCGCATAGGCCGTGGCCAGGTCGATATCAAGCCGGATAATCAGCGTGGGCTTGTACTGGGCCATACGCTCGTAGAGGCGCTGCTCGCGGACGGCCAGCTTGCGCACCAGCCAGTTCTTGCTGCGGTTTACGCCCAGGCCAGGGCCGTCATAGCGGAAGCCGGTTACCTCGGCCTGCGGGTAACGATCGCTGATCACCAGCACGCCACTGTTGGCCAGGCGCCACACGCGCTTCAGGTGCCGCGCACGCCACAGCGAGAAGCCATACATGATGAGCGAGCCAAACACGCCTGGCAGCTTGTTCTTCGTGTCCTGCGCCTTATCCGCCTTGGCAGCGAGGCGGCGTTCAAGGCGCGGGCCGATGATCGGCAGCTCCTTGATCTTGGCGCCTTGCTCTCCGGAAATGAGGCCGAGGTAACGACGCTCGACCGGGCCGAAGGCACGCAGGTGCTTCACCAGGTCGTGGGTGATGGTGGATTTGCCGGTGCCATCGCAACCGACGACGGCCACGAGGCCGCAGAGCACCGGCGTCTTCACCTTGGCGGTGGGTGTCGTCGGTGTCGTGGGCTCGGCAGCAGCAGCCATGCGGGCGGCCTGCGCGCTCATGCGCCGGCCACCTGCAGCGCCGCGGTCACGGCACGCATGGACGATTCGAGCACATGGTCGGCGGCATCGCGCCCATCCAGGTCGAGAATGGTGGCGCCGTTGAAATGCAGGTGCGGGATGGCGGCGATCTTTTCGCGCAGCGACGAGATCTTGTGGTCGGGCTTGCGTGCGTGCGCCGTCTCGACATCCACGTTGAGGCGGATCACGAGCAAGGGGACGTGCGTGGCCATCCACTCATACAGGCGGTGTTCGCGCTGGCGAAGCATGCGTACCCACCAGTTGCCGCCTTCGGTCTTGGCCAGCTGCGGGCCATCGATGCTGAAGCCGGGCTTTTCAGCCTGCGGGAAGCGGTCGGTGACGACCAGCGTGCCGCGACGGGCCATGGCCAGCAGGCGGCGGAATTTGTACGCACGCCAGCGCGAAAGCAGGTAGATGGCCAGCGCCGTGACATTGCCCGGCGGCTTGCCCGGCTGGTCGTGCACCTTGTCCGATTTGCGCACCAGGTAGGCTTTGAAGCGCTTGCCGATAACGGGCAGCGTGCCGATCCAGTCGCCGATCTTTCCTGAGGATTGGCCCAGATAAAGCTGTTCCACAGGTGCGAGCATACGCAGCCGCGCCACGAGGGAGGCGGCCAGCGTCGATTTGCCGGAACCGTCAGAGCCGGTCAGGGCGATAACCGGTAACGGCTTCATTGACATAGTGTTATCAGAAAGGGGGAGCACACCAGGGGCCCGGTAGCGCAATATAATTACGATGTTATGACGCTATATATTGTCGCGTCCACTAGAATATAACCCCCCCTTCACATGAAATTGTCGATAAATACCGTGTCACAAAACGGCAATAATCTCGCGCCCCTTATCGCGATCATCGGCACGGACGGCTCTGGCAAGTCGACGGTGGCCGAACACATGGTCGGCTGGATCGGCCGTTTTGGGCCTGCGGGGCAGGCTCACCTCGGCAAGCAGGCCGGCAATATCGGTCGCGCTCTCGCCGAATTGCCGCTCATTGGCGGCTACCTGGGGCGTTTGATCCGGAAGAAATCCGATGGCGTGAACAAGCGGATCGACGAGCACAAGCAGCCGACGCTGTTCCCCTCGCTGGTCATCGCCGCCTTCACCTTGCGCCGCATCCGCCGCTTCAAGCGCATGCTGGCCATGCGCCGGAAAGGCCTGATCGTGGTGACCGATCGCTTCCCGCAGGTGGAGATTCCGGGTGCATACGATGGCCCGGGGTTCCCTGAAACCGCAAAGGGATCGTGGCTTGTACTGCGCCTGGCGAAGTTCGAGCACGACAGCTTCCAATGGATGGCCAGCTACAAGCCGGACCTGGTGCTCCGCCTCAACGTAGCGCTCGAAACGGCGTGCGCACGCAAGCCCGATCACCGGCCCGAGGCACTGGCCCGCAAGATCGCAGTGACGCCGCTGCTGAAGTACAGCGGCGCGCCCATCGTGGATATCGATGCCAACCAGCCGCTCGCCACGGTCATCGGCAACGCCGAAGCGGCCGTGAGTCAGGTCATGCACGCCCGCGGTTACACCGAAGCCGCCTGACCTCCGGGAGCGCGCTTGCGCGCGATCCCGGGCCGCCTCACGATGTGGGCTCCGAAGACCACCGGCAGCGACCCCATGAGGCACCGCCAGGCGCTTGTTCTTCTCATCTGCAGCGTCGCGTTGCTACCAGGCGCGTTCGCTGCGACGAATCCGCCCCCGTCGTTACCCGTAACGCAGTCCATCGCGACACTGCCCGACATGACGTTATCGACGGCGCATCGCTTCGAGCGCGTCGGCTTTGATCTGCGCGTGCCGTGGGAGCTCGCCTTCCTGCCTGATGGCACCTTGATCTTCACCGAACGCGACGGCCACGTGCGCCTGCTCGGGCAAGGGCGCGGCGCGGAACCCGCGCTGCGTAATGCGGTGGCGCTGGGAAACAAGATGGGCATGCTCGGCCTCGCGCTGGACCCGGATTTTTCCCGCAATCATTTCGTTTACGTGGCCTACGACTACGTCATTGGCGATGCGGATGCGAACGAGGGGGCGCGCCGGTTCAAGCTGCGCGTGGCGCGCTACCGACTCGATAGGGATGCATTGGTTGAGCCGCATACGCTGATCGAGGGCATTCCCGCGGCGACCAACCACACCGGTTGCCGGCTGGTGTTCGGGCCCGATGGCAAGCTCTACATCACCACCGGCGATGCGGACGAGCCGGCGAAGGCCCAGCAGCTGGGCGAGCTCAATGGCAAGATCCTCAGGCTTGAGCGGGATGGCTCGATGCCGGCGGATAACCCGTTCGTGCATACGCCGGGCGCCAGGCCCGAGGTGTGGAGTTACGGCCACCGTAACCCGCAGGGGCTTGCGTTCGATCCGCGCACGGGCACCTTGTTCGAGAGCGAGCATGGCCCGAATGGCGGTGACGAGATCAATATCATCGAGCGCGGCGCCAACTACGGATGGCCGGTGATTGACCATGCGGCGACCCAGCAGGGCATGCGTTCGCCGTTGCTGGAGTTCTCGCCGTCGATCGCACCGGGCAAGGTGATGCTCTACCAGGGCAGCGCCTTTCCCGAATTGAAGGGCAAGCTGATCGTCGCGCTGCTGCGTGGCGAAGGGTTGCTCGTGCTCGATCGCGACGGCAACCGCCTGTCGAATCCGCGGCGCCTGTTCTTCCGTGGGTTCGGGCGTATTCGCGCGGTGACGGCGAGCCCGGAGGGCTACCTGTACTTCAGCACGTCGCAGTACGACCCGGCGGAAGGACAGCCGCGCCCGGACGATGACCTGATCGTGCGCCTGGTGCCGGCGAGCGCACCGAAGGCTTACCCCGCCATCGAACCTCGCCACGTCGAGGCCGCGACACAACCGCTATCGCCCACGCAACGCGCGATCGCCACGCACTGCGCCGCCTGCCATGGTCCGGACCTGCGCGGTGGCTCGGCGCCCAACCTGGTGGAGCGGAAGTTCGTGTATGTCACGGATCAAGCGTCGCTGAAGGCGCTGATGGTCAACGGGCTGCGCGACAAGGGCATGCCGCCCAACCCGGCGATCACGCCGGAAGAGCAGGAGCTGATCGCCACCTACCTGCAAGACGAGCGCGCAAACCAATAAATGTAGGAGCGCGCTTGCGCGCGATGGGGTGTGTGGCAAGCACCCATCGCG
>Ga0207647_10001604_pt1 | contig 17385 bp, 8 predicted proteins | sample KBSCornC2_FD_184295 | JGI IMG/M metagenome (GOLD analysis project Ga0207647, IMG submission 184295) | Corn rhizosphere microbial communities from Kellogg Biological Station, Michigan, USA - C2 (SPAdes) (version 2) | ecosystem: Host-associated > Plants > Roots > Rhizosphere ...
GATGCCGGAGCGGTTGATCAATTGCCACACGCCGCCGCGCGCTCGCGCGGGCGCGGCCGTGGCATCCGGGGACGGGGAAGTACGTTGGGGTTGCATTGCCTGGCTCATATCAGTTCAGTTGCTTTCCGGTTGACTGCACGGCGCTAACGCGGCAGCGCGAGCTTGATCAGCGCGTCGGGCGTCGCCTGCGCCTTCGCCACTTCGCCCGCGATCCGTCCTTCCTTCATCACGATGATCCGGTCCGACACGCCGATCACCTCGGCCAGGTCGCTCGACACGAGGATCACCGTGCGGCCCGCTTCCGCGAGTTCGTAGAACAGGTTGTAGATTTCCGCGCGCGCGCCGACGTCGATGCCGCGCGTCGGCTCGTCCATCAGGAACACGTCGATGCGCTCGGCCAGCCAGCGCGCGAGCACGACCTTCTGCTGGTTGCCGCCCGACAGCGCGCCGATCGGCGTGTCGCCGTCGGGGGTCTTGATCGCGAGCCGCTCGATGTAGCGTTGCGCGAGGTCGCGTTCGCGCCGCGCGTCGAGCAGCACGCGCGCCGGGCTGAAATGACGGCGCGCGCTGATGTTCAGGTTGTCGGCCACCGACGCGATCGCGACGATGCCTTCCTGCTTGCGATCCTCCGGGCACAGCGCGATGCCCGCGCGCACCGCGTGGCGCGGGCTCGAAAACGCGACGCGCTTGCCGCCCAGCTCGACGTGGCCGCCGCTCGGGCGCGTCGCGCCGTACAGCAGCTTCATCAGTTCCGAGCGGCCCGCGCCGACGAGCCCGAAGAAGCCGACGATCTCGCCGCGGCGCGCGGCGAACGACACCGGCTCGGACAAGCCGGGCCCGGAGAGTTCCTTCGCCTCGATCATCACGTCGCCGGCCGTGCGCGGCCGGTAGCCGTACACGTCCTCGATCGAGCGGCCAACCATGCAGCCGATCAGCTGGTCGCGATCGAGGTCGGCGACCGATTCGAACGTCTCGATCCGGCGGCCATCGCGGAACACCGTCACGCGGTCGCACAGCGCGTCGACTTCCTCCATCCGGTGCGTGACGTAGATGATCGCGCGCCCTTCCGCGCGCAGCGAACGGATGATCCGGAACAGCTGCGTCGTCTCGCGCGCGGACAGCGAGCTCGTCGGTTCGTCGAACGCGATCACGCGCGCGTCGCGCATCAGCGCCTTGCCGATCTCGATCATCTGGCGCTGGCCGATCGACAGATACTTCACCGGGATGTCCGGATCGATGTGCTCGCCGAGGCGCTCCAGCGCATCGAGCGCACGCACCGCGAGCGCGCGCTCGTCGACCACGCCGAGCCGGCTCGGCAGCTGCCCGAGCATCAGGTTCTCCGCGACCGTCAGCTCCGGCACCAGATGCAGCTCCTGGTAGATGATCGCGATGCCGGCCTCGAGCGCGGCGCGCGTCGACGCGAAGCGCTGCACCGTGCCGTTCAGCGTCAGCGTGCCGGCCTGCGGCTGGTTCACGCCGGACAGCACTTTCAACAGCGTCGACTTGCCCGCGCCGTTCTCGCCCATCAGCCCGTGCACTTCGCCCGCGCGCACCGACAGCGACACGGCATCGAGCGCGCGCACGCCCGGGAACGTCACCGTGATCCCGTCGAGCGCGAGCAGCGCGCCGCCGGGCGGCGGCGCGGCGGCGCCGCGCGTGGCCGCGTCATCGTTGCCGGACACGGCCGTGATCGTCTGCATCGTCATCGCGTCGTCGCCTCGCACGCTCAGATGCCGAGCTCGGTGCGCACGGCCTGCCAGTTCGCGCGCGTCATCAGCTTGCCGCTCGTCTGCGTGTCGGCCGGCGGCGTCTTGCCGTTGCGGATCCAGTCGACGAGGTTCTGCGTGCTGTCCTTGCCGTGGTTCGTCGAGCTGACGGCGATCGTCCCGTAGAAGCCGGTCGGCTCCTTCTTCTGGAATTCGGCGAATGCCTCGCCCGCGCCGTTGATGCCGACGCCGATCACGTCGGCCGCCGGGATGTGCAGCTGTTCGGTCGCGCGCACCGCGCCGAGCACGGTTTCCTCGTTCAGCGCGTAGACCACCCACTTCTTCACGTTCGGATGGCGCGCGAGCACGGGCGCGGCGGCGCTGAAGCCGCCTTCGTCGTCGGTCGTCTTCTGCGGCGCGTCGAAGATGTTCTCCTTGCGGAAGCCGTTCGCGAGCAGCGCCTGCGTCGCGCCGTCGGTGCGCAGCTTCGCGGTCGGCAGCTCGTAGTTGGTGATGCGCAGCGCGCCGACTTCCTCAGGCTTCCAGCCGCGCCGCTTCATCTCGTCGGCGATCGCCTGGCCGACCTGGTTGCCGATCTTGATCGCCGACATCCCGAGATGCGGCACGTTCGACAGCGGCTTGCCGGTCGAGTCGACGAGCTGGTCGTCGACGGTCACGAACTTCATGTTGTAGCGCTTCGCGCGCGCGGCGATCGCCGGCCCGAGGCGCACGTCGGGCGCGCAGATCACGAAGCCCTGCGCGCCTTGCGAGCCGAGGTTGTCGATCGCGGCGAGCACCTTCTCGCCGTCCGGCGTGCCGATCTTCACGACCGAGAAGTTCTCCTTCTGGCCGAGCGAGGCGGCCGCGTTCTGCTCGTTGATGAACCATGCCTGCTCGGGCATCTTCACCAGGAAGCCGATCTTCAGCGGCGCGTCGGCGTGCGCGGCGCCCTGCATCCCGAGCGGCGCGAGGCAAAGCGCGGCCAACAGTGCGCGCAGGGTGTGTCGGCGAGTCGTGCGGTTCATGCGGTGTCTCCTTGTATTGGCTTGGGTCTTCAACATCCGTCGTACACGGTCGCGCTCGCGATGGTGCGCGCCGGCACGTTTTCAGCGGCCGAACGCGTCGGTCCCGACGCGCCGCCCGAACAGGAATGCGTCGGCGACGAGCCGCAACGGCCGTACGTCGACGTCGCTTTCGCCGCGCGCGATCAGCGCGCGGAAGTGAGCATACAGCGCCGGATACTCGCGCTGCGGGCCGATCTCGACCGGCTCGCCGGCGATCGACAGTTGCGCGCCGCCGCGGCTGATCGCGAGCACGCCATCCGACGTGTCGACCGCGATCTCCCATTGCTCGACCGGGCCGTGCCGCCAGTCGAATTCCGCGTGCACGGGCACGCCGTCCGTATCGGCGCAATCGAGTTCGGCCGCGATCGGCGTCTGCACGTCGCTCGGCACGTAGAGCGTCGCTTCGCGCAGCACGAGCTCGCGCGGCAGGATCCGCGTGACGATCGACAGCGCGTTGATGCCGGGATCGAACACGCCGAGGCCGCCCGGCTCCCAGATCCACTGCTGCCCCGGATGCCAGCGCCGCACGTCTTCCTTCCAGCGCACCTGCACCGCGCGGATCGTGCGCGTCGCGAGCCACGCGCGCGCCGGTTCCACCGCGCTCGCGCAGCGCGAATGCCAGGTCGCGAACAGCGTGAGGCCGCGTTCGCGCGCGAGCGCGTCCAGCGCGGCCACTTCGCCCAGCGTCGCGCCCGGCGGTTTCTCGAGCATTACGTGCTTGCCGGCTTCGAGCGCCGCGCGTGCCTGCGCGTAGCGCACCTGCGGCGGCGCGCACAGCGACACCGCTTCGAGTTCGGGCTCGGCGGCCAGCAGCGCACCGAGCTCCGGATAATTGCGCACGCCGTTGACTTCCGCGTGACGGCTCGCGCAGGCGGTCAGCGCGAAGCCCGGTTCGGCGGCGATCGCCGGCAAATGCTGGTCACGCGCGATCTTGCCGATCCCGATCACGCCCAGCGAAATCTCCTTGCTCATCTGCATTCCTCCTTCGCTACTCGGTCAGTGCGCCCAGCGCAGCACGAGCGGATCGAGCCGGCGCGCGATCGCGAGCAGCTCCGCGCGCGTGTCCGGATGCAGCTCCGGCATCGGATGCCGCGGCCGCTCGCACGCGATCACACCGCCTTCGCGCATCAGCGCCTTCGCGGTGAGAATGCCGGACTGGCGGTTCTCGTGATTGATCAGCGGCAGCCACGCCTGGTAGCGTGCGTATGCGTCGTCCTGCCGCCCTTCGCGCCATGCTTCGAGGATCGGCCGGATGCCGTCCGGATACGCGCCGCCCGTCATCGCGCCGGTCGCGCCGGCATGCAGGTCGGCGAGCAGCGTGATCGCCTCCTCGCCGTCCCACGGCCCTTCGATCGCGTCGCCGCCGAGCCGGATCAGCTCGCGCAGCTTGTTCGCGGCGCCGGGCGTCTCGATCTTGAAGTACGCGACCTGCTCGATCTCGCGCGCCATCCGCGCAAGCAACGGCGCGGACAGCGCGGTGCCGCTCGCGGGCGCATCCTGGATCATGATCGGGATGTCGATCGCATCCGACACGCGCGCAAAGAAGTCGACGATCTGCGCTTCGGGCACGCGGAACGTCGCGCCGTGATACGGCGGCATCGTCATCACCATCGCCGCGCCGAGCTGCTGCGCGCGCAGGCTGCGCGCCGCGCACACCTGCGTGCTGTAGTGCGACGTCGTGACGATCACCGGCACACGGCCGGCGACGTGCTCGAGGATCGTGCGCGTGAGCACGTCGCGTTCGTCGTCGGTGATCGCGAATTGCTCGGAGAAGTTCGCGAGGATGCACAGCCCGTCCGAGCCCGCATCGATCATGAAATCGACCGCGCGCTTCTGGCTCGCGAGGTCGAGCTCGCCGGTCTCGGAAAACGTCGTCGGGACGACGGGGAAGATGCCGCGATAGCGCGGTGTGCTGCTCGATGTCATGGTTCGGGTCCTGCGTCGGTCGAATCGGCGTTCAGCCGGAAAAACAAGGCGTTCAGGATTCGCGGGCGAATGCGCCCGCGGCCGGCTCGGGCGCGCGCAGCGCGGCCCGGACCACGAACGTCATCAGCACCGCGAACAACAGCGTCGCCGCGAGAAAGTACAGGCCGGCCGCGAGACTGCCGGTCGATGCCTTGATCAGGCCGATGCCGTACGGCCCGAAGTAGCCGCCGAGATTCGCGAGCGAATTGATCGCGGCGATGCCGACCGCCGCACTCGTGCCGGTCAGGAATTCGCCGGGCAGCGCCCACACGACGGCCTGGATCGAATAGAGCGAGAACGCGGTGAGGCAGATGAACGCGAACTGCAGCGCGGGCTGCTGCACCCATGCGCTCGCGGCCATCGTCACGGCGGCCGCCGCCGACACGACGACGATGTGCCAGTAGCGCTCGCGCTTGCGGTCCGAATGGCGCGGCACGACCAGCAGGCCGACCACCGCGAACAGATACGGCACCGCGGACAGCAGCCCGGTCGCCGCATCGCCGGCACCGAATGCGTGGATGATCGTCGGCAGCCACAGCGACAGCCCGTAGATGCACAGCGGAAACGGCAGGAACAGCGCGGCGAGCAGCAGCACGCGACGGTCGCGCAGCGCAGCGAGCGGATTGCCGTGCGAAGCCGGTCGATACGTGTCGCGGTCGGCGGCGAGCTGCCGCGCGATCCAGCGGCGTTGGTCGTCGTTCAGCCAGCGCGCATGCGCGGGCGACTCGGGCAGCAACCGCAGCGTCGGCCAGGTGAGCAGTACGGCCGGCAAGCCGCTGACGACGAACAACGTCTGCCAGTCCGACAGGCCGAACCAGCCGTGCGTCGACAGCAGCCACCCGGCGAGCGGGCCCGTCACGATGCCGGCGAGCGGCTGCGCGAGCACGAGCAGGCCGATCACGCGGGCACGGTCGCGCATCGGGAACCATTGCGTGAGGAAGTACAGGATGCCGGGATAGAGGCCGGCTTCGGCCGCGCCGAGCAGGAAGCGCAGCACGTAGAAACTGGCCGGCCCCTGCACGAGCGCCATCGCGATCGTGATCACGCCCCACGTCGCGAGGATGCGCGCGAACCAGACGCGTGCGCCGAAGCGTCCGAGCGCGAGGTTGCTCGGCACTTCGCACAGGAAGTAGCCGATGAAGAACAGCCCGGCGCCGAGGCCGTACGCGGCGTCGCCGAGGCCGATCGCCGCGTTCATGTGCAGCTTCGCGAAGCCGACGACGGTACGGTCGACGTAGGCGACCACGTAGATCAGCGCGAGGAACGGCACCAGCTTGCGCGTGAGCAGGCGGGTCAGTTGCCGTTCGTCGACGGCTGCCGGCGAATCGGACTGTCCCGCCACGGCGTGGGCGGGCGTGTACTGCGTCGTCATCTTGTCTCCTGTCGGCCCCCGTTAGCGCTTTAGCGCTTACGGGGGCCCCATGCTTCGCGGTCGGCCCACGTTGGCGCTTTAGCGCTTGCGGAGGCCCCATGCTTCGCGGTCGACGTACGCGGGCACTTCAACGCTTGCGTACATCCCATGCTTTACGGCGGCCCGGTTAAGCGCCCTGCCACAGCCGGCACTTCACCCTACTTCCCTCAGGCCCCGCCGCGATCCGTTTGTCGCTCAATGCGAATGGCTCGGCACGTCCGCGCCGCGCATGCCGACCAGGAAGTCGAGGTCGCACCCCTCGTCGGCCTGCAGCACGTGATCGATATACAGCCGCGCGTAGCCGCCCTTGCCAAGCTGCGCGGCCACGCCCGGCGCCGCGGTCGGATCGACGTCCGACAGGCGGCGCTGCAGTTCGTCGTCCGGAATGTCCAGGTGCAGCGTGCCGGCCTCGCAGTCGAGCTCGATCCAGTCGCCGTTGCGCACGGCGGCCAGCGGCCCGCCCGCGGCCGCTTCCGGCGCGACGTGCAGCACCACCGTGCCGTACGCGGTGCCGCTCATCCGTGCATCGGAGATCCGCACCATGTCCTTCACGCCCTGGCGCAGCAGCTTCGGCGGCAGCCCCATGTTGCCGACCTCCGCCATCCCCGGATAACCGCGCGGCCCGCAGTTCTTCAGCACCATCACCGAACTCGCATCGACGTCGAGCGCTTCGTCGTTGATCGTCGCCTTGTAGTGCTCGAGATTCTCGAACACCACCGCGCGGCCGCGATGCTTCAGCAGCTCGGGGCTCGCCGCCGACGGCTTCAGCACCGCGCCGCGCGGCGCGAGATTGCCGCGCAGGATGCAGATCCCGCCGTCGGCGATCAGCGGCCGGTCGAGCGGGCGGATCACCTCGTCGTCGTAGTTCGGCGCTTCGCGCACGTTGTCCCACAGCGACTTGCCGTTGACGGTCAGCGCGTCGGGGTGCGGCAGCAGCCCGCCTTCGCCGAGCCGGCGCAGCACGGCCGGCAGGCCGCCCGCGTAATAGAACTCCTCCATCAGGAAGCGCCCGGACGGCATCAGGTCGACGATCGTCGGCGTGTCGCGGCCGATGCGCATCCAGTCCTCGAGTTCGAGCGGCACGCCGATGCGGCCCGCGATCGCCTTCAGGTGGATCACCGCGTTGGTCGAGCCGCCGATCGCCGCGTTCGCGCGGATCGCATTCTCGAACGCCGCGCGCGTCAGCACCTTCGACAGCACGAGCCCTTCGAGCGCCATCTCGACGATCCGGATGCCGGACATGTGCGCGAGCACGTAGCGGCGCGAATCGACGGCCGGGATCGCCGCGTTGTGCGGCAGCGCCACGCCGAGCGCCTCGGCCATGCACGCCATCGTCGACGCGGTGCCCATCGTGTTGCAGGTGCCGGCCGAGCGCGACATGCCGGCTTCGGCCGACAGGAAGTGATGCAGGTCGATCTCGCCCGCCTTCAGCGATTCGTGCAGTTGCCACACGGCGGTGCCCGAACCGATGTTCTTGCCCTCGAGCTTGCCGTTCAGCATCGGGCCGCCCGACACGACGATCGCCGGCACGTCGCAGCTCGCCGCGCCCATCAGCAGCGCGGGGGTCGTCTTGTCGCAGCCGGCGAGCAGCACGACCGCGTCGATCGGATTGCCGCGGATCGCTTCCTCGACGTCCATCGACGCCAGGTTGCGCGTGAGCATCGCCGACGGCCGCAGGTTCGATTCACCGTTCGAGAACACCGGGAACTCGACCGGGAACCCGCCCGCCTCGAAGATCCCGCGCTTCACGTGCTCGGCGAGCTTGCGGAAGTGCGCATTGCACGGCGTCAGTTCGGACCACGTGTTGCAGATGCCGATGATCGGCCGACCGTCGAACTCATGATCGGGGATGCCCTGGTTCTTCATCCAGCTTCGGTACATGAAGCCGTTCTTGTCGTTCGTGCCGAACCATTGGGTGGAGCGCAGCCTGGGTTTTGTTGCCGACATCGTCAGTCCTGTGGTGACGGGATACCGGCGCAGTCTAGGCAGAATTTTGATAACTCGCTAATGACGTTTTAGGCGATTACGATATCGATTCCGATATCGATATAAACCCGTACCATGCTCGAAGCCAGCCCGTGGGGAAACCGCAGCCGCCTGAAGACGCGCCAGCTCCTGCTGGTCGTCGCGCTCGCCGACGAAGGCAGCATTCACCGCGCGGCTGCCGCGCTGAACATGACGCAGCCGGCCGCGTCGAAGCTGCTGCGCGAGCTCGAGGAATCGATCGGCGCGGTGCTGTTCGAGCGCCTGCCGCGCGGGATGCGGCCGACGTTGTACGGCGACGCGCTGATCCGCCACGCGCGCGCGGCGCTCGGCAGCCTCGACCAGGCGCGCGAGGAGCTGGCGGCGCTGAAGGCCGGCCATCTCGGGCATGTGGCGGTGGGCGCGATCACGTCGCCGGGGTTGCGGCTCGTGCCGCCGGCCGTCGCCGCGGTGAAGGGCACGCACGCGAACGTGCGCGTGTCCGTCGCGATCGACACGAGCAATGTACTGCTCGAACACCTCGCGCAGGACAAGCTCGACATCGTGCTCGGCCGGCTGTCAGCCGAACACGACAAGCTGCACCTGCGCTACGAGCCGCTGACCGGCGAGCCGGTCGCGGCGGTCGTGCGGCCCGACCATCCGCTGCTCGCGCAGGCGCCGCTGTCGCTTGCCGACGTGCAGCGTGCCGCGTGGGTCATGCCGCCGGCCGGCAGCGTGCTGCGCCACCGCTTCGAGCTGGTGTTCCAGCGCGCGAGCCTCGCGCCGCCCGCGAACGTCGTCGAGACGGCCGCGCTGCTGTTCATCACGCAGTTGATCGAGCAGAGCGACATGATCGCGGTGCTCGCGGAGGACGTCGCGCTGTACTACGCGCGACATGGCATCGTGTCGGTGCTGCCGCTGGAGATGGATTGCCGGATGGACGATTTCGGGATCATCACGCGCACCGACCGGCTGCATTCGCCGGCCGTCGCGGTGATGGCGGACGCGATTCGGGCAGCTGCGCGAGAGGTGTATGGGGTGGGGGTGTGAGGCCGACGCGGAATTAAGCGGCGCTCAGTCAGAGCGTTGTCCTTGCGTCGGTGCAAACACCGGCGATGCCACGCGGACGAGACGGCTCATGACTCCACGACAGCAGCGCCATGATTGGCGCGGTCGGAAAGGCCGTCTGTTCTCGATCCTCGCCGGCGTCGTCTCCGGCGACGGCGGGCCGAGTATCGGATCGCGCCCCCTTCATCAGAACTGTGCCGTGACCTGGAAACCGACCGTTACCCGTGCCGTAGGAAACCCGGACGGCTTATAGATCGGCGTGCCGGCAAACAAGTCGTAACCATAGGCGCCCAATCGAGTCGCGACGCTGCCCTTTACGCCAATCACGGCGCCCGCCAACTGCGTGCCGACGAGGGCGACCGGCTGCGGGCCCCACACGCGACCGTAGTCGATCCCTGCGTATACCGCTTGCCCCATCTGGCCGATCGGCGCCTGCAATTCGTTGCGCCAATAGAAGCCACGAGAGGCGGCCAGCATCGTCTCCCCGTCGAATCCGCGCACCGTGTAACGACTGCCGATCGTCAGATCGTCGATGTAGTACAGCGTGTTGCCCGTGTACTGCCCGTGGAACGTCGTCACGTAGCGGAACGGCTGCTGCGCGATTGCGAACGGCACGGACAGATTCGCGTCGAGCACGGCCATCTTGTAGCGGTAGGTCGGCCCACCGTCTGCTGCGAGGCTGTCGCCCTGCGCGCCGAACGCCCCGATACCCTGCCGGTACGCGAGCGTCCCGTCGAACTGCGCGTTGCCGAAATAATGACGATCGGTCAGGCCGAACTCGACGAACGTGTTGTTGCGGCGCTGCTGCGGAATTTCCGTGTCTTCGATGAAGCTCTGGCCGAACCGGCGGGACAGGCGGAACTGCGCGCCGAACACGTCGTTCTGGCCGCGCGACAGCACGCGGTTCAGCTTGAAATCGACCGTCTTCGAATTGCCGCTCGCGATGAACGTCTGGTTCACGCCGGCGATCTGCTGGTAATACGTGTTGGTGTACGCCGATAGCGTCGCGGTCCAGTAGCCCCACGGGATCGAATAAAAACCATTCCAGCCGTGCGAACCAAGTCGCTTGTCGCCGAATTCGAGGTCCTGGCTCACGCCGATATTGAAGATGTCATTCAGGCCGAGCGGATTGTCGATACCGAGAGACAAATTGCCCTGAAGCCGGCCCGTCGCGCGAGTGCCCGAGTTGTCGATCGACGCGACGACCGTCCAAGGTTTGCCGCGCTTCACGTCGAGCACGACATCGCTTTCACCGGGTACGTCGGCCGGCACGATCTGCATCGATACGTCCTGGCTCGTCACGCGCTTCATCTGCTCGAGACCCTGCTCGAGGTCGCGCAGGTTCAGCAGTTCGCCGTCGCGCGTCGGGAACGCCGTTTTCCATGTGCCGCGGAGTTTTTCGTCGACGAAGCGCACATGGCGGATTACGCCGGGAATCAGTGAAAACTTGAGAGTGCCGGTAGACAGATCCTGTTCGGGCACAAGCACGCGCGTGGTGACATACCCGCGCGCAAGGATCGCTTGCGACAGGCCCTTGACCAGCACATCGATGCCTCGCTTGCCGACGCACGCACCCGAGTAATGTTCGAGCCATTCGCGTGCGAACGCGAAGCGATCCATCGGCAATGCCGACGCGCCTTGCGCCTTCGCTGCACTGGGCAACGCGTCCGGTACGTCCAGCACAAACCGGTCGATCCGAAAACAGGGCGTTTCGGCCGGAATCGCGGGATACGCTTCGACACTCGGCACCTCGGAACGAACCGAAGGCGCGTGCACCGCAGCGTCGCGCTGCTGTGCGTCGCGTTGCTGTTGCGCTTGGCGATCCTGCTCCGCGTTCGCGCGCGCGGCAGCGGCTTGGTCTGCAGGCGTCGGGGCTTGCTGCGCCTGCACGGCCACTGCCATCAAGGCAGCGAAGGGCACGGCCGCCAGCTGTTTGGTTATTGTCATTTGGTGTTTAGTTTTAATGCTGGCCCGATACCACATGGCTATTTGGACACTTTGCCGACCTCAATCGTAAACACAAGGTCTTCGAAATCCGGATCACCTACGCCATTACTGCAATGGAATGCGATATGACGATCGTTTTTTTTCACCAACATCCCAGCATTTCCAATCCATGCATGCACAACGTCATCATATTTCCAAACATTCCAAACTTTAAGGGTGGCCTTTCCGCCCTTACCAATTCTGACGTTCAGCGGAATATGATTGGGGTCGCGATCCAACCATATGAAAAAATCCGTCAAAATTTGATTATTAACCTCAACATTACAATTCGATGCCCGTATTTTAACACCTTGAATTGACGATTTTTTACTTGATACGAAATCAAAGGACAATACTGTGCCACCAGAAGACACGTCGATTTCATACAAGCTGTATATTTCCCGACCGTCAACCTCAATTTTGGGTGCTTTAGATTCTTGGAAGCGCTGCGCTAATGAGATGTTCGTCATGTCAATATCCGGGTCTTCGATACGGATCTACCGTTGCATGGTCTTGCGGCCACCGAGGCACGAATTCCTTGCCTCCATCACGGGCTGGGACGGGTTCGTGACTCAGTTCGATCGGAATGTCGTTCAAGACATCGATCGGCTCTCCACTACCTCTATTGAAGCAGCGACCCCGAAAATACAAACATGACCTTAAAATCATCTTCTACGGCAAGGCACTCCGCCATCATTTACCTCGTCTAACGCTCTACTCACTCTCATCAAAAGGGTTTTCCTTCATATATCTTTTAAGATCAATTTCTGAAATTCCAGGCGCACCTGCGCTTAACCACCTATCGAATTCATCAGGATATGATCTATACACCCTCCCGCCAGACGATTGAACCGATACATCACTCCCAAATTCCGCTAAAAAACGCAAATGATGTACCACCATAATCCAAATTCGCTTGAGTTCAGGATCTTGCGGCACGCCGCCAGACGCCTCCGAAAGATAACGCGACTCGCCCTCAACGAAGTCCAACATGTCCTTCGCCCTTCCAGTGCTCAGCATTAGCCTTATAATTTCAACTTTCCCCATGATCATCTACCGATAGAATTTAACGTTATACCCATTGACCTCAACACCTTTAAATCCGAGAGAGCTCATCGATTTCCCTAGTGGAGTAGCCCAAACTGCTTGAACCGGCGAAATCCCAGAAGAGGTCGCCGAATTGTAAGCATCACGGTTTGTATTACCCAACTGAGCAGACACAGTTTTCACCTTGTCTGCTCCAACGGATTCTATCGCCTTAGAAATCATATCTGTTCCAACACCTCGCCCAGACACCGTAGTCCCGTACCAGTCTATGTGAAAATTCCCATCTGGAGAGTAACGACCAATCAGATCACTTTGCGCAAACTTGCTGTCAACAACAGAGCCATTTTTATCAAACTTCTGTCTGGCGGATAACTCGACATCTACATACCCACCATCCTTGGCTTCAACTTTCGTGTCAAAATTCAATCCTTCCTTACTTGATGACGATAGTCCATTCGAATGAAGGATATAGTCAACGAGCCCCTTCGCCTGATCCGGAATGATTTCCGTGATCCAGTCACTGACCTTCTTGGCATCAGGCAACGGCGAAATCAACGAACCCGGTTTGATACTCGGATCGAGCTCCGTGGCCGGATCAGCAATCACACCATCGTCCTTGCCTGCTGTCTCGCCCTTATACCCTGGCAGCTTGAATCCAGCGAGCCAGCCTGGAGCGGGCGCCATCGGTGAAATCTGGTTGTTCTCCACCTCGATTTTGCCAGCACCGGTCGCCGTGGCCACATTCTGGCCCGACACGGCCGCGACGCCGGCAACCAGGCTGGCCACCAGATTGTCGCGCGCTTCGCGCTCCGATGCCGACAGGTTCGTCGACGGCGCGAGCAGACTGCCGAGCACGGAGCTGGTCGCAGCGCCCATTGCGCCCGCACCGCAGCTCTGGCTGCCGGCGGCCGCGCCGGCACATCCGACAATCGCATGAAGTGCCGCACGCGCTTCTTCGCTGCCGAGGTTGTCGGCAATCTGCTTTACCTGGTTCGCCCCCAGCTCTTGCAAATAGGCCACTGTGGCGTTCTGCGCGAATTGGCCCAGGCCACCCGTCACATTGCCGCCCGCCGCTACCGACAGGGCCGTAAGCACCTGACGATACGTGCCGCTCGGTCCCCAGTTGGCGTTCAGTTCGTTGGCGCGCTGCTGGGCGGCCGCGCGTTCCTCCGGCGTCAGATTCGGGTTGTTCGCGGCGGCCTTTGCTGCGTCCGCTTCGGCCGCCCGATTCGCAACGAATGTCCCGGCCTGATTAATGAACTGACTCGTAATGTCGAAGCCGGCCTGAATCTTGTCCTTGTCGAAGATCGGCGCGAGCGCACCACCGGTATTCGACGTATCGCGATTGACGCTGGCGACCGCTTCGGCGGCCGTCTGCCCCGTCAATTGCTGCTGCTTCGCACCGTCGGTGATGGTAATGGCGCCGCCACTGATACCGCTCTTCGTGGTCGAATTCGCATCGCCGGACGCACCGAGGGCCACCGGCGGCGCTACCTGCAATCCGCCGTCGCCTTTCGGCAGCGTCGTCCCCGGCACCGGGTTCACGTTGGTCGCCGTGCCTTTCTGATCCTTGCCGATTTGCCCGCCGACACCGCCAGACAGTCCGATCGAAGACGCGTCGTACGACGCATGGTTTTCGATATCGCTGTGCGTGAGCGTCGCCGTCGTCAAGCTGTTTACGCCGTCCTGGACGGCTTTGTCACTGCTCGCGATGGCGCCACCCTTGAGATCAGTGTTGCCCTTGACGCTGACCTGGAATCCGCCGTCGCCGGCCTTGATGCCGGACTGCTCGCCTACGGCCGCGTAGTCGCTGTGCATTTTCTGCTGGCTGAAGTTCGCCGCCGCGCTCGACGAACCGCCATAACAGAAGGGCGGCACACAGACGCTGACCGACACGCCTGCGCTTTGCTGCTTGGAATCGTAATGGTCCTTGTCCTGCAAGCTCTCGACATTCAGGTTACCGCCCACGTCGGCCACAACCTGCTTGCCCGACGCCACGGCGCCCTTCAGATTCGTATCGCCACCTGATTTGATCGTCAGCGTATCGCCTGCGGTGACATGCGTGTTCGTCCACGTCGTCGAATCTCCGTCCGCGTGTCCACGATTGCCGGCTACACCCGCATTGAGTGAGAAACCGTTTTGCGAGCCGACGGTAAATGCAATACCCACTGACGCGCTCGATCCGCTGTTGGTGGAATGCTGGCTGCTGGTGCTCTGAGCAGCTTGGAGGTTCACGTTGCCGTCGGCTGCCAGCAGCGCCTTGTTCCCGGCCGACACCGTGCTGCCGATCACATTGATATTGCTATCGGCGCCTGCCCCCGACGCTGCGATCGTGACGTTCCGACCTGCCGACAGCGTGCTGCCGACGGCCGTGCTGGCCTGCGCTTGCGACTGGCTGTCGCTCTTGCTTGCGCCCAACGAAATACTGACTCCGACGCTCGTCGGCGATTGCGCCGGGTTACCGCTGGTCGCGCCATCATAGAGGTTCTTCGCCGCCAGCCCGGTGGTGACCGCCGCCAATGCCGTCAGGCGGGCATCGCCTTTGGTATGCTGCGCGGCTTCGGCCATTTGCCGGCCCGTCTGTACCGCGGCCACAACCGGATTGGTGAATCCGACCGACAGGCCGGCCTGGCGGAACTGTTGCTGCTCCGCCTGGCTCATCGTGTCGTAAGCCGAATCGATCGTGACGGTCTTGCCCACCACGGCGAGATCGTTGCCGGCATGGAGAAGACTACCGGTCGCATGCACATCGTTGCCGGCGCTCACTGTCAGATTGCCGTCGAGCGCGCCGATCGCGCTGCCGTTGTTCTTCACACTGGCGGACTGCTGCTTGTCCGATTGCGAGCGCGAACCAATCGAAACCGACAAACCTCCATTCGACAGCAGGCCGGACTCCTGCTTTTCGTAGTAGGTGGACGACTGGATCGTATCCTGCGAGGTCTTGATGTTGATGTCCCGCGTGGCCTTCAAGGTCACGTCGTTCGTGCCGACGATGTTGCTGCCCGTCACGTTGATGTCGCGGCCGCTCGCGACCGTCACACCATCCGCCGAGATCGTGCTGCCCTGGCTGTAGGTTGCCGTCTGGTCGATCCCGCTCGCGACCTTCGAGCCGCTCACCACATTGCTATGGCTGTGGGTCTCGTGCGAATTCAGCTCGTGCGTCTCGGTTGCCGCGCCGATATTCACGTCGCCAGCCGCGAGCAGGTTCGCATTGCCCTTGTCGAGGCTGATCGTGCTGCCGGAGAGTGTGACGTCCTTGCCCGACACGATATTGACCGTATCACCGCCCTTGAGCGTCGTCCCGGTCAGCGCCTGATCGAACGTATGCAGCGTCTCCGCGTAACTGCCGTGACTGTCACTGCCCAAACTGTTGCTGTTCACCGTCGACGTCGCGCTCGCCGTGCCGAGCGTCACGTTGCCCTTGGTCGCGATCGTGCCACCCTCGCCGAGGTCGAGCTGCGCCCCCTTGGCCGTCAGGTCGCCGCCAACGCCGATCATCGACTGCCCGCCGACCGTCACGGAGCTGCCGGTGACCTTGTTGATATCGGTATTCGACACTCCATTCGCGCGCTGCACGATCTTGTGCTCGCCGGTCTGCACCGCGCCGAGGTCCCAGTTACCGCCGACATTCATGCCGAGATTGCCGCCCACCGACAGGTTGCCCGCGTTCTGCTGGAAGTTGCCGCCGGTCACAATCACTGCATCGCCGGCAATATCCAGCTTCGCAGTCGGCCCGAGCGCGGTCACCACGCTCGTCGCACCGTCGCGGCTCACGCGTGTGTTCGTCTTCGTCGCCGTATCGAGAATCAGGTCCTTCCCGGCATCCAGTTTCAGGCTGCCGGCCTTCACATTCGCCGACGTCAGATCGATGTTGTTCTCGGTCTTCAGCGACATCAGCCCGCCGCTTTGCAGCGCGCCGAACGCGTTGTCGATCTGCTTGCCCTGGATCGCCAGCGTATTGTCCGCCTTGATCGTGCCGCTGTTCGTGAATGACTGCGCGTTCTGGAAATCGATGTTCGTCGCGCTGATCAGCGGGCCGTCGATATTCTGCTGGCTGGCCTTCGCGAGATACACGACCGGCACGAGCACCGACTTACCGTCGACCACGCGCGTTTCCATCATGATCACGTTGCTGGTCAGCTTCGACACCTGATCTGCCGACAGACTCGCACCAATTGGCAGATCCAGCGACTTCGACAGGCCCGCGCCGGCTGCCATGAGTGACTGATACATCGTCTGCAAGTCAGCGTAAGGTCCCAATACCGCCCTGCCGGTCAGCGCCGTCACCTGATTGCGCACAAGCTGCTGCTCATAGAAACCGTCACCGAGGCGCTTCGGAATATGCGTGAGGTCGACGCCGAGCTGACCGAAGAAGTAGTCGCTCGAAATGAAGGTCTTCTGATTCGTGAACGCCGGGTTCGTCTCGATCACGTAGCTTGCGTTCGGCGTGGTGGTCGGTTTGAACAGCCCGCCCTGCGGAATCGTGAGGTTGTTGAGCACGTTCAGCGCCGTCGCACTCGCGATGATGGGGTCGACCGGCGCAGGCGAACCTCCATGCACCGACGACGCACCTGATTGCGCGCCACTCGCGTTCCCGCTCAAATGGGTCGGCGTGAGCCCCGGCACGGACTGACCGGGCAGCAAACCGAGCGACGGAATCGATGCGTTGCCGGCCGTGTTGTTGACGCTGCCACCCGTACCCGAAATCGTGCCGTTCGAGCTCATCGTCGAAAAGTAGCCCGGTAGCGTGTAGTCCTTGATCGACGCCGGCGCCGCCTGCGTGTAGCCGCCCGGGCGACTACCGACGAACGGCGCATTGCCGAACGGCAATTGCCAGTCGTGTTCGCTGTTGTCGTAGTTGTTGTAGTGATATTGCCCAGAGTACGACACCGACACGCCCGGCAGTTTCTGACCGGACGCCGCCCAGCCGTCCGCGTCATAGCGCCCCGGCATCTTGATGTCGCCGACGGCTGCAATGTTGCTCCAGTAGTTTTGCAGCGTGCCAACCGACGATGCATCGATCTTGCCGCCCGATACGATCTGCGCGGCCGGACTGATGTCGGTCACGGTTGTCGCCGTGGCGCTGTCCGCATAGTAGGTCGTGAATTGATATGTGCTGTTCCACTGACCACCATGAGGCGGCTCGGTGTAGACGCCGCCGACGAGCGTCGCGACG